>MDTG01041196.1_pt1 | contig 14515 bp, 13 predicted proteins | sample 811421 | NCBI WGS metagenome assembly MDTG01 (sample SAMN05326645, study PRJNA326480) | marine metagenome | isolation source: seawater | place: Pacific Ocean: South East | collected 2011
CAAGGGCGTGTAGCTTAGTTTGGCTGGAGCACCCGGCTGATAACCGGGAGGCCACAGGTTCAAATCCTGTCATGCCCACCACCCAAAGCCCCTCTCACAAGCGGTAGCGTCATGAAGGAGGCTCAGGTCGCATCATCGTCACATGCCGGTAGTAAGCGGCTCATCCGGCCGCGAATTGGCCACCTCCCTAGCAGGGGTTCTTGGCATGGAACATGTTTCTCTTGAGAGTAGGAAATTCCCTGATGGCGAAGGTTACGTACGCGTTCCCAGGGAGTCTTTCGAACAAATAAGATCCGAGCCAGTAATTCTCGTCTCCAACACGTATCCCGACTCTGGCATAATGCGTACCATCCTGCTTCTCGAGGCCATCAGCGATGTTAGGAGGGGGGACTTGTCCAATTACAGGGGAGTGGAGCCTCAGAAACTAGATGACGTAGGGCCCGGGATTTACTTGGCAATTCCTTACTTCGGTTACGCAAGGCAGGACAAGCGTTTCTCCCCTGGAGAAGCCGTTTCAGCCCGTGTAATAGCGGACATAATGGGAAGGATATGCGACGGGATTGTCATCCTAGATCTCCACGAGCCAAAGGTCCTTGCGGACATGAGTGTCCCTGTGAAATTCGTCAGCTCCATGCCTGAGATTGCCGATCTGCTAGGAATGGAGAGTAAACCAGACTTCATCCTAAGTCCGGATAAGGGGGCGATTTCTCGCGCTTCTGAGGTAGCAGCACTGATGGGTTGCGAGTTCTCATACCTCGAGAAGACCAGGATAGATGCCCACACGATCGAACACACTCCCAAGGATTTGGATGTTGATGGAAAGGTTGTAGCCATTGTGGATGACATGATTAGCACTGGCGGTACCATATGTCGTGCTAGCGATGCCCTGAGGCGTCAGGGTGCTACGGCTGTCTTTGCAGCTTGTACGCATGGGCTCTTCACAGGAGGGGCGCTGTCCAGACTTGCGAACCATGTCGATGGGGTCTTCACGACTGATTCGCTTCCGAATCCGCGAGCTGTGGTAAGCGCCGCACCGGCTCTAGCACGTGGACTAGAAGAGCTGATGAGGTGATTTCTCGGTCTCGCTCCGAGCGGCTTGCAATACGTTGCGTTTATATCGACCATGTCCTGCGCCGGCTTACCCAACACGAGGAGATGTTCCAATGAGTGTTCACATAGCATTTGAGACCCCGAAAGACGTACAAGAACAAGTTTACGAACTTGTGAAGGCAATTGGCAAGGATGGCAAGGGTCGCATCAAGAAGGGTGCGAACGAAGTCACCAAGGCTGCAGAGCGTGGAAGTGCCATAATGGTAGTAATGGCTGAGAACGTCAACCCTGGGGAGCTTCTCGCACACATCCCAATGATCTGTAAGGAGAAAAGTATCCCATTCATCTACGTCGAAGATCAGGGTTACCTGGCCGACTCAGCTGGAATGACAGCTGGAACAAGAACCGCTGCCATAGCGGTACTGGGCGTCGACAATGAAGCTCAGGACCGCTTCAACGAGGTTAAGGGACACTACGAGACTCTCTCGAACTGAATGAAGGAGGCTGGACGTAGTGGCTCAGGAATCATGGCCCGCTGAGGTTGTTGAGATCGTCGGCAGGACGGGCATGAGTGGAGAGGCTATCCAAGTCAAGGTTAGGGTAGACGATTCAAACAACCCTAGAGACATTGGTCGAATCATTTCTAGAAACGTCCTAGGCCCTGTCAGGGTCGGGGACATTCTGATGCTTAGGGACACGGGTCGAGAGGCTCGTAGGCTGGGGACACGTTAGGTGAGTGGAATGCCAGAAACGAGAATCTGCAGCTTCACCAGTGAGGAGATTGAGCCCGGTACTGGACTGATGTACATCAAGAGGGATGGATCAGTCATGTGGTTCAGAGACAGCAAGGCTCGAAAGAACGCCCTGAAACTCAAGAGGAACCCTCGAAGGCTGAAGTGGACACAGCGCTACGAGAAGGGCGGCATCAAGTAACTGAGCCCTGTTCGATGCATATTGGACTCATGCAAGACGGTGGGTCGAATAGCAGCTTCTCGCTCGGGTCTATCAAGTCCAGTAGTAGGTTTGACGTCTGCCCCTCCTGCACGGTGACCACCGAACTGGTAGAAGCTGGAAGATAATCCTCTCCAGTACTTGACAGACTCAGCTTTATTGTGTGTCCAGCCTGAATCTGGACATCCATTGCAAAGAACTCCATCTTCGCATTTATTGTCTGAATTACAGGTAGCCAAGTCTGCTCCTCGGTACCACCCTCATGATATCTCAAATCCATTATCGCGTGTCCTATGTGGATGCAAGATCCCGCCTCGTCACAATCCTCGAGTAGTGCGTAAATCTGCCCGCCCACGGTTGCGGTATTCACATCTATGTGGAGCCTAGGGAGGCCTGCGATCCATATGCCCTCTTCCAAAGGCGCAGTCTCATAGACGGGGCCTGTTGAGCCAGTCGGAAGGATATTTGTCGTTCCACCGATGTTTGTCATGGCCCCTCCCAAATCAAGGGCTAGTGTATTCATTCCCTCTGGAGGATAGCGATCCTCTATGCGCCACTGTCCTTGATTAGTCTGAATCTCGACCCAGAGTCCTGGCTTATCGCCTTCGTCCAGCAAATAGTAATCGAACCACTCCAGAAGGTCCTGCATCCAATCAAATCGTGTCATTTGAGGGAATGCCTCACGACCACGCCCCTCGCCCGATCTGTCGAAGTGGTAAGTTGGACGGTCCGGGTAATCGTGATCCCACTGCCCGAAAAGGCCCTTTGCCTCTATGCCGACGTCCTTCAGTTGGTTAATCACTGGAATCGCCATGTGAGGGTCTACGTTCCAGTCATGCATTCCCTGGATCAAGTATACCGAGCCCTCGTAATTGTCGAGTACACGATCGAGGAAGTATCTCTCCCCCCAATAGTTCCCTGCGACTTCTCCGCCCCACATCCAAGCAGCCACTCCGGTGCCGGGTCCGATGATGTAGTCGGGACATAGGTTGCCGACATCCTCAGTATCACCGTCGATTCCATATGACCCGTATACGCCATTGTGCATTATTGGAGCTCGAGCCTCCGAGGAACCATTCTTCCACATTAGCTCCATGACTCCGATGAGGCCGGATATCGGTACTATGGTGGAAAGGTGCTCGTTGCCGAACATAGCTGCCTGCCACGGAGTTGAACCATCATACGACTTGCCGATCATGGCTACGCGTCCGTTCGACCAGTCCTGCGTACCCAGCCAAGTAACGGCAGCATCGACGCCGAGCTGCTCTGCATTGCCCATCAGATCCATGCAATGATTGGAACGTCCGGTACCCATTACCGAGACCTGTGCGAAAGCGAATCCATGGGGCAATATCTGATCAATGATCATGCTACCGAGCCAAGTTCCGGACTGTTCAACTGGGCCAGTCTCGACCGATGGTTCGTCAAAGTAGGGCCCAAACTCTGCTATCACCGGGACCTTGACGCCCTCTGGTACATCAGGGAGCCAGAGCCCTAGGCTAACCTTCCCGTCAGGGGCTGCCCCACCCTCAGCCATCGGTAGTGTGAATTCAACGAAATGATGTGTTGAGTTCCACTCATTGTCGGTCTCGAGGACCGAGTAAGGCCCTACCTCCATGACGAACGAGTTGTTCTGCGATGTGACGTAGGGCCATTCAGAGCGCTCCCACACGGGAACTCTCTCATAGATTCCGAGATCCTTCTTTATCTCGTCCTTGATCTGGTCGAAGATGACTGACTGGACTATTACCACCATGAAGAGGGCCACTACTCCTATCGCGAATGCTGCTGGTATCAAGATGCGGGGAGACCCTATGTTCCATGTCTTTGAGTCCTCTGGGGCCTCGTCGGGAGAGTCGTCTATCAGAAACAGCTCCGCCTCCAGAACAGGGGGTTCCAACTCCCCTTTCCTCGCATGCGCGTGGTCATCCGAGGCATGATCGTGGTCGCAGCACTCCTCGCCCATCAAGCACGTGGAAGAATGGGTACCCCTTGAATCCAATCATCATAATCTTCACATTTTGTAATGAGACACTTTCACACTTAGACCCAGCAATAACGCTATTACCGATGTACGGGGATAGTGCGTCTTCTGTGATAACCTACTACTCGTCTAGCATCGAGGGGGCGTACGAGACATACTGGAGGCTCGTATTCTCATGCATCATAGAGCACGATATGATGCCAGAGCCCGAGTTTGACGAGGAGAGCGGTGTCTGGGTTGTTTCGATCGAGCAATGAGTGCAAATGGGCTTTCTATGAACTCAGATCGAGGAGGCGAAGGCGACCACGGCATCGTAATCTGGCTCAACGCCGGGGTTTTCTGCGACCCAGCGATGCTGGACCACGCCGTTTTTGTCAATTACAATAACGACCCTATTGGCACAAACGTATCCCTCGATACCCCCAAGTCCGACAAATGCTGCATCGTAACTGTTGACGACCTTCCTATCCAAATCGGAAAGCAAATCGAATTCAAGGTTGTATTTTCGGGCGAATTCCGCGTTAGCCCATGGAGAGTCGACGCTGATTCCTAGAACTGCTGTATTCGCCTCGTTGAGCTTTGCCATGTTGTCTTGGAAAGCGCACATCTCCTTGTCGCAAACACCTGTGAAGGCGCCTGGGTAGAATACGAGAATGACGGTTTTGCCGGTGTAATCGGTCAAGTTGACGTCTTCCTTAGCGGTATTTTTCAGTGTGAAGCTAGGTGCTGTATCTCCAATATTGACCATGAATCGTCCGACAATCGCCGGCGTATATCGCTTTCGACAGGAATTCCTAGACCGAAACGGTCCATCCGAACTCATCTGGGGCCCTTCTCTGCTGGATTGCCGTTAGCTCCTCATACAGCTGCATTGTAACTGATCCGACTTCTCCTCCGCAGTATTCCACGACCTTGTCTCCATGCTGAATCTTGCCTATGGAAGAGACTACCGCGGCTGTCCCCACGCAGAAGCACTCGTCGGCGTCCATTGCATAGCCGACTTCCACTTTCTCCTCCTTGACCTCATAGCCCCTAGATCTGGCCAGCTCGATGATTGATGATCTGGTAATCCCAGGAAGTATTGTTCCTGTGAGTTCCGGGGTTGAGATTCTCCCTTCCTTGACGCAGAAGAAGTTGGCTGCACCTACCTCCTCGATGTACTTGTGATTGGCGGCATCTAGGTAGATTATCTCGGAATAACCCTCCTTCTTCGCCATCTTGGATGGTATCATCCCTGGCGCATAGTTGCCTATCGCCTTGACTCCTCCAGAGCCACCTGGGGCCGCCCTGTGGAACTCATCTGAGACCCTGAGGGAAGTTGGGGTTATCCCTCCCTTGAAGTAGGGGCCAACGGGGGACACGAAAACCAGGAAGGTGTATTCGGGGGCCGGTGCGACTCCGAGTATCGGTCCGCTCCCCATGAGAAGGGGTCTGATGTAGAGTGCTCCCTTGCCCATGGGCGGTACCCATCGCAAGTTCTCTCGAACGGTCTGCTTGACGGCATCCAGGAACATCTCCTCTGGGACTGGTGGCATGCCGAGTCTCTTTGCTCCTTGTTGGGCCCTCCTGGCATTGTGTTCAGGACGGAACAAAACCACGCTCCCATCGGCGGCTCGCTGTGCCTTCATTCCCTCGAATAGTCCCTGCCCGTAGTTAATGACGCCAGCTGCTGGTGAAATTCTCAGATCGTCGAAGTCCCTCATCGAACCAGGGGACCATTCCTCGCCGATATCGCACTTGGCGACGTACATCCTGTCAGTCTGGGTGAAGCTGAAAGTGAGGGAGTCCCAGTCGATTTCAGGTCGGGCTTCTGCCAAGATTACAACTCCGGACATGTACCACGGAAGCGAGTCGGCTTTCAACGATTGCGCAAGGACTGCCTCCCGACATCGTTATGGCCCCTCGCTGGGACATAGTTTGAAGGCGGTCAGTTACCTGCTGAGAGCGAGGCGAGCGGATGGAGTGGGAGGAGAGGATGTGTATCATCTCAGGTTCGTACCAGTCTACCGACTCAAAACCACCAAGAACTACAGTAGAACTGTGGTGCCGCTCGCAAGCGGGTCACTCCGTGGTACTCCTGGTTAACGGACTCCGTCCATACTTCGACATAGCCCTGCGAGGAGCTCCTCGACCGGGGGAGTCTGTGAATCTGGATGGTGTCAGATCGATCTCGGAGGTAGTAGAAGTAGAGGGTCCCGTTACAAAATGGACAAGGCATGGCGAGAAGAGGCACTGGAGGGTGTATGCAGACCAGCCCTACTCCGTAAGGAGGCTTAGGAAGAAGCTAGAGGACTGGGAGGTGACAAGTGCGGATATCCCATTCCAAAACCGTCTGATGCTAGATCTGGACCTAGGGCCCCACATCAACGCAAGAGGTGACGTCCTGTGGGCTGGCGAGAGAGCCCCTGATGAAGCGAAGAAGGGGGGCACCACTGACAGGCAATCGGCAGAAGTTGCAATAGCGGAAGCAGGGGGTGCGGGAATCTACCCGGTGGACATGATCGTTTCCTGCGATCTGGGTGGCCTATCCAGGGCCGAGCCTTTTCCAGCGCCATTCGTCACTTTCTCATTCGACTTGGAGACTAGCATAGCGACCAACAGGATACTGTGCGCTGCTGCCGTCGTAGACCGTGCTGGTGTGCGTTCCGAGTATGAATTCAAGGGTGAAGAGAGAGAAATAATGGAAGGTTTGACCTCACTCGTCAGGGAGTCAGACCCAGACTTCGTTACTGGTTACAACATCGATAATTTCGACCTTCCAAGAATGGAAGAGAGAGCAGAGGTAATCTGCCCCAGACCGAAGTACAACAGATCCCCCCTGTTTGGCTGGGGCAGGGTCCCGATGAACGAAGGCGAGAGCAAGAGGATATTCCCGACAAGGCAGCAGAACAGGGTTTGGAGAATTCCTGGTAGAATACCGATGGACGCTTGGTGGCAAGCACGGCAAACCCTCAGACCCCAGAGGGAGTCTCTGAGGTATGTCTCACAACTCCTTTGGCCCGACGATGAGGAAATGCAGAAACTGGATGTTGATGCGAGCAAGATGGACGAGGAATGGGCCTCGAGGCCGGATGTGGTGATGGAGTACTGCGTTAGAGATACACATCTGCCGCTAGACATACTAGGGCATCTGAAGGCGGTTGCCCGAAAGGAGGCGTTGGCTTCAGTATCGCTTACCGCGGTTGAGACAGCGGCCAATGGGACGACCAGCCAATGGATCGATTCTCTTGTCATGAGACTGGCCGACAAAGAGAATATCGCTGTCCCAATGACAAATGCCGGGCCAAGGAAAAGGGATCAGATTGCAGGTGGGTACGTCCATGAGGTCGAGCCCGGGATGGAGCCTTGGATAGTCGTCCTCGACTTCAAGTCGATGTACCCATCAATAATGATCAGCAACAACATATGCTCCACCACACTCGTAAGGGACGGTCAAGAAAACTCGTCACACAGCGTCTCTCCGACCACTAGGACCAGATACAAGTCAAAGGAAGAGATGAATGGGCTGGTCCCCAGACTCCTTGAAGATTTGATGGCAAAGAGGGACTTGTACAAGAGGGAGATGGAAGAGGCCCAGACGAAGGGCGATGAGGTCGAGGCCTTTCTTCTCGACCAACTCCAATATGCGGTCAAGATACTGATGAATTCATTCTATGGCGTCTTCGCATCTAGTTTCTACAGATTCACGCATCCGGACTTGGGGGCAAGCATAACGGAGTGGGCCAGGCACAACATAAAGGCGATTATTTCCCAAGTCGAGGAGGGCGGTAATGACGTGATATACTCCGACACGGATTCGATTTTCGTTAAATCGCCGGTGGATCAGGGAGCTCCCACGAACAAGCCAGAGGACCCGGAAGGGGCCGAAGTCTGGAGCGCTACCCGGGATGAGACTCTCAAATTCGGGGAAGGCCTAGCTCAGATGTTCACGAAAGAGGGTGCGGAGCTTGAGTTTGAAACGGCCCTCTCCGCGTTTTTCAGCCATGGCGCCAAGAAAAGATACGTTGGAAGGGTGGTATGGCCCAGGGAGGAGATGCTGATAAGGGGCTACGAGGTAAGGAGGACGGATTCCTTTGATCTGCTTTCCGAGACCATGACTCAGATGTTTGAGATGCTTCTGGACGGAGATACGGAAGGGGCGGTGGACATGACCAAGCTGGCAATTGACGAAGTGAGAAGCGGGAGTGTCGACCCATCGAGACTCGTGATTAGCAGATCTTGCAAGGGCAAGTGGAACTCGAAAAAGAACGAGTGGGACTTCAGCATATACTCGAATCCGGACGGGTTGCCCTATGTGAGAGCGGCAAAGCAGAGAATATCTGCGGGACTCCAGTTCACGCCGGGGATGAAGGTTGGATACATAATCACGGAGCCCGATCCAGGGGAAAAGAAGCTGGGCGTTAGTGCGTGGCTGGTCGACGAAATAGGCGGAGAGCCACCAGAATATGACAGGGATTACTATGCAAAACGCCTCGCTAAGTCACTAGGTCGCATAACTGAGGCATTCGGTGTGGACGAGAAAGAGCTCCTGAAAGGGGCTAGGCCCAAGGGCCAGAGTAGCATCTTCGACTTCTAACGGCTCATCGCAGGGTTGATTTCATACCGGCCCCCAGCGATGCACCATGAGAGGGGGGAAGTCAGCGGGCTTGATGATGGCAATGCTGATGATTTTCACTGCACTGGCAGGCTGTCTTGACATCTTGGGAAGCAATAGCCCCCCTTCGGCGAGCATGTCAATGGACCCTTCTGGGACCGTTAAGGCTGGAGATCCCGTTACCTTCAGTGCGGTTGGGTCATCCGACCCCGATGCTGATCCCATGACTTTCGAATGGACCTTCGGTGACGGGAATACCGGATCGGGGCTTACTACGAGCCATACATACGCGCAACCGGGTGAATACACGGCCAAGCTTGCTGTCAACGACGGGAATCACGAAGTGACCACCAGCATGTATGTGACCGTCATTGACTCATCGGCCAGAGAGCCGCATGCAGAGATTGTGACTGAGAAGGACAACGACTGCGATGGAGAATCGGCCCCAAGTGGTGACTTCGTTCTAGTTTGGGTATGCGAAGACGACAACGAGATTGACGACAGGGATGTGAGCGTCTCGACGACGGTATCATTGGATGGGTCTGCCTCGTGGGCGGGATGCGACCCCGATGACCCCAACTGCTACGCTGAGGAGTACATAGTGAGCTACGAATGGGATCTGGACAGGAACACAGACTCGGACGGGGACGGAATCGAGGATAATGACGTGGATGCCACGGGAGAGACTGTGAACTGGGAGGAAATGCCGGCTGGCGCTTGGGACATTCGACTGACCGTGACGGACGACAACGGGCTGACCGATTACGACGACTCGGTCGTCTACGTCAACTACAGGGGAAAGTGGGCGGACTTCGAGATGGACAGGAGAGTCCAGGAGCCGATCACAATGACCTGGAACTTCCCAGTCACCTACGATGATGAGAGCAAGGACAGGATCCGCTATCTCCGGCTCAAGGTCGACTACCCCAAGGAAGACGACGATCAAATCGGCGGAGGGGTCCCCGGCCAGACCACAGCAAACAAGCTGGACGTTTACCTCTACAACAGCACCGATGAGGAGATATCGAACACCACTGGAATAGGGAACGATAACCGCAATGCGGGCGATTGCGGCAGCAACGACTACTGCGTCTGGATGGTGGTCGGAGGATCGACGGTGAGGGGCTTCCTCCCTGGCGATTGGACGGCGGACCTGATGAACGAGGAGACGCATACCACCAAAGTGAATTATTTCATCGTCGAGTTGCAGTACAGGTAGGAAATATTACCCTCTGGCAACCACTAACGATATACTGCTAGCAAGTAGGGAAAATCATCGATGGGGAACGATTCATATACGCCCCTTCGGTCGGCGGGCCACACTTAGGGGTGAATAACTATGGGTTCACAATGGGAAGACAAAAGCAAGCCGCATCTGAATATCGTGTTCGTAGGGCACGTAGACCACGGAAAGTCGACGACAGTAGGTCGTATACTTCTTGACAGCGGGCACATCGAAGAGCACGTGATTGAGAAGAACGAGAAGCTAGCTGCTGAATCCGGTAAGGCCGGTTTCGGTCTGGCTTACGTCATGGACGGACTGAAGGAGGAGCGCGCACGTGGAATTACTATCGACGTCGCGCACAAGGAGTTCTACACCCCTAACTACTACTTCACCATCATTGACGCACCTGGTCACCGTGACTTCGTGAAGAACATGATCACTGGAACCAGCCAAGCAGACGCTGCAGTCCTGAACGTTGCTGCCAACGACGGTGTCAACGCCCAGACCAGGGAGCACGCCTTCCTAGCACGCGTTCTTGGTGTAACCGAGCTGATTGTCAACGTCAACAAGATGGACATCAGCGGTGTTAACTGGGAAGAGGGCAAGTACAACGATGTCAAGGCTGAGGTCGGCAACCTACTGAAGGGAGCTGGATACAAGCCTGACGAGATCACTTTCGTTCCATGCTCGGCTCAGCTAGGCGACAACGTGTTCAACAAGAGCGCGAACATGCCTTGGTATGACGGCCCGACTCTGTTCGAGGCTATCGACGCCATCACAATGCCGCCAAAGCCAACTGACAAGCCACTTCGCCTGCCAATACAGGATGTCTACAAGATAAGCGGAATCGGGACCGTCCCAGTCGGGAAGGTCGAGACCGGTGTCTTGCACTCTGGAAAGACAGTCGTGTTCAACCCCAGCCAGAAGTCCGCTGAGGTCAAGAGCATCGAGATGCACCACACGATCCACGAGAAGGCAGTGCCTGGTGACAACGTCGGTTTCAACGTCCGTGGCCTAGCTGCCACAGACATCCGCCGAGGAGACGTTGCTGGCTACGCTGACAGCGCTCCTGTGTTCGTGCGCCACGACGAGAGCTTCGTTGGGAACATCCAGATGATGGAGATTCCAAAGGCGATCGGTGTCGGGTACACACCAGTGTTCCACGCACACACCGCGCAGGTTGCAGTTCGATTCGTCGAGCTAATCAAGAACCTCAAGACCGGTGAGACGCCAGCATTCCTGAAGTCAGGAGACGCAGCTACCGTTAGGTTCCAGCCAACCAAGCCAATGGCTATCGAGGTCAAGGACAACTTCCCTGAGCTCTGCAGGTTCGCAATCCGAGACATGGGTAAGACCGTGGCCGCCGGAATGTGCATAGCCATAGACAAGAAGGAATAAGTCGACTAAGGTGAACAGATGCCCGTCGTCACGACCATCAGGCTGACGGGAGAGAATCACACTGATGTGAATCAGGTGTGCGACCAGATCAAGCACATCTCTGATGAGACGGGCGTGAAGCTTCGTGGTCCAATTCCCCTGCCTACTCGCAGAATAGTGGTGCCATGCCGAAAGAGCCCCGATGGAGAGGGAGCGGAGACTTGGGACCACTGGGAAATGAGGGTACACAAGAGGCTGCTAGAGCTAGTTACCAACACCTCCAGGGATGAGAAGGCACTGAGAAAGGTGCTGAGGATTCCAATCCCCGATTCAGTGACCATCGAGCTTTCGCTTCGCAACCTAGGCTAGGCTACCCATTGGGTCCCAAGCGTCTAGAACGACTGGTTCGGTCTCAAGACCATCGAGCATCTTCTCCGTCAGGTAATCCTTCGGAGCGGCGATCTCGAACATGTGCTCGTCGTACCAGCTGTCGTTCATCGTGTAGTATCCCTTCTGTCCTGAGTCCGCCCCCCATGAGTTCTCGACCCTCCATCTTCGCGGCTTGCCATCGACAACGTCAACCCCGGTGAATAGCATTGCATGAGTCATCATTGTCTGTCCGAAACGGAGTCTGTCTGACTTCTCCATTCCATATTCTATGCCGTATAGTTCGTTTGTCTCGAATAGGTTCGCATCCCAAAGTCCCCTCTTCCTCTCCATCTGCTTGCCGACGTCGCATCCCATCCAAACTGGAAGGCCGTCCTCGAGTAGCTTCTGAGTAATCTCCTTCATCTCCCCACTTGGAACGTTGAGGTAGACGACGGGAGGGTCGCCAGCGACGTTCTGTAGGTATTCCACCGTGTAGGTCCTGTAGTACTCGTTACGTGGATCGTTTACGATGCACACATAGTTCTCCCAATCGATATCGACAAATTCGCTAGCGAACTCTTGCGGAGTCATGCTGCCCCTTCGGTGGAACTTGTCGTCCTTGTCCCTCCATTGAAGATCAAACTTCTCCGGGGGAGTACCGAGATGGATGCACAGGACCCTCCAGATGTCCTGGATCCTCTTCTCCTTGTGACCCCTGGCATCAGACTTGCTTCCACCTGATTCGATGATCCCTCTCAGTTCACTGGCAGAACTCCTGAGAATATCCTTCAGGATTGCGTTCATCCACCTTGTGGCGCTACTGCTTCTGGATTCCGGGTAAGCTGACTTGGGGACCAGTCCGTGCTTCCGAATTAGGTTGGTAGCCATGTTCCACTGCCCTCCATCACCTATTGGATCTGAAAGTAGGAAGTGGATTGTACGATCATCAACAGGTCTGTCTGATGTCTCAATTATGGCTTCGAGGAAGTGATTTGAGCGTTCGAACTTGTCCCAGAAGTGAATGTGTGACTGGCTGAACTCGAAGTTCTTGACGTTCATCTTCTTCATCGTCCCTGGTCTGAAGAGATTGAGTGTAGCGAATAGCCAGCACCTGCCACTGTTCTTCTGATTGGTGACCTTCCAATCGTCTAGTTTCGTGCTGAAGGTTGGATTCATTTCCTGTACTAGGTCGCGGCGTAGTGCCACGTCTGAAAGAGCATTACTAGTTACGGCGTTCTGAGCTATCTTGGCGGTTGGATCTTCCTTGAAGGCCTTCCTCATACTGCTAATCTGTTTCTTTGTTACTGTCTTACCCAATGTCTCACCTCTTCGTGTGCGGTACTGAGACGTGACGCCTCTAAGTCATTCCGAGGACTAGAGGTCTGCAGCCTCTGCCAAACCTGCGGCGATGAGAGTGTCAGCGATGATAGAAGGGCAATTCTCGATATCTCCCGCATTGAGGGTGATCTCAGAGCCATCCTCTGCAACTATAGGCTCGGACATGTCTTGGAGAACCAGAATCCTCCTCATGTCACTGACCGGTTGAATTGGGGCTGGCTCTGCAGGAGGGGCAGCACCGGTTCCCATCTCAGGGAAGGCGTCCATTTCCCTTATCCTGTCCTCCTCATCATAGTCAGGGTCTTCCCAGTTAGTCTGTTCTTGAGGAGGCGGTGCAACCTTCTTCTCAGGAGGTGTAGCTCTCTGCTCATCGACGGTGAACTCAGTCAGGGGAGCAGTGTGTGAAGGAGTCTCTGGAGCCATGGGGGGAGCCTCCCATGAGCTTCTTAATAGAGAGTTTAGAGAGACCTCGTGCTTGTACTTGTCAACCAGGTGCCCTATTCCTGAGTAGAAAGCCCTCTCTGAGGGATCGTGCCTCTCCCACTCAATCATCCCAGGGCCGATGTCCTCAGACATCGAGTCCCCCTCAGGGGCACGCAGTAGGTTGGAGAGGATTGCGTGCTGGGTGAACGCGTTAAGTCGGAGCCTAGTGAGGTCGCTTACCTGCGTTCGTGTTACTCCGAGCTTACGAGTTTGCAACTGAGCCTTCGCCGTAGGGCCCTCAGTCCTCATGGTTTCAGCCAGTTCTGACTCAAGATGGGTTACCAACTGACCGACCGCGGCCCAGAAGTTCGGCATTGGTAACTCGACTGGAATGATTGAAGACCTCTGTTTTCGGCTAATCTCCATCAAGGCCTTATCGACAGCTACCAACTGGTGTGAATTGAGCCTTGGAATTTCATTATCGCCTTCCATGCCGGACACCCGGAGCGAGTGCATGCAAGGAGACTCTTGAACAATTCCTCCGACAGGAGGTGCGGATGTGCTGAGGCGCGAGTATCAAGAGGGTGATTACGCTCGCAACCGCCGCAGGTGTACCCGAGTGGTCAAAGGGGGAGGGCTCAAGATCCTCTGCATAGCGCTTCGCAGGTTCGAATCCTGCCGCCTGCACCAGAATTCATCATAACCTGTCAATCAGGGCTCTGAGAAGCTCCAGTGAGCCTTCCTTGCCATGGGCATCAGTTACCGTGTCCGCTGCCTCGACTACGTTGGAATAACCTGAATTTACGCAAACTCCGAAATCCACCATGTTGAACATCGGAATATCATTTGGGGCATCGCCACAAGCAATCACTCTCTTCGGATCTATCCCCCTCTGCTCGAAGGCGAACCTAAGTCCCGAGGCCTTGTCGTGCCCTGGGACTGTCAAGTGAACAGCGAATCCAGTGGGAATCACGGAGATGTCGGACCACTCAGAACCAGCTATTGCGTCCCTGACTTCTTCCCAGTCACCGACGTCGATAAGGCACCACTCCGTCTCCCTCCATCTGTTGGACTCTATTCCTGCAGCGTTCAATCCCTCGATTTGGGTCCCAAGCCACTGGGCTGCCTCGCGAGTTCTGGAGCCGTCTGCTAGGGCCTTGATTGGATGACCCTGATACGAATCCCAGACAATACCTCCGTTCTC
>MDTG01127414.1_pt1 | contig 14514 bp, 18 predicted proteins | sample 811421 | NCBI WGS metagenome assembly MDTG01 (sample SAMN05326645, study PRJNA326480) | marine metagenome | isolation source: seawater | place: Pacific Ocean: South East | collected 2011
ATTAATCCAGATAAAACTTCAGGTACAAATTGGCAGAAACATTCAGAAGAATTTTTTGAAAAAATGAAATCAATGGGTGAAGTAAGATTACCTGGCGAAAGACGTCATAAAAACAGATTAGACATAGGGCCAAGAAATATTAATGAAGAACTAATAAATAAAATTAAATCTTTAAGCTAAATTAATTTCAATCGGTGTATGATCAGAAGGTTTTTCTCTGCCACGTGGATCTTTATTAATGTTGATATTCTTAACATGATTAATAATTGAACTAGATACTAAGAAATGATCTATTCTCATACCATTATTTTTTTGCCAAGCACCTCTCATGTAATCCCAAAAGGTATATCCTTCCTCCTCCTCGTTAAAATATCTGTAAACGTCATTTAAACCTAAATTAATCATTTCTCTAAATTTTTTTCTAATTTCTAACCTATACAAAGCATCATCTTCAAAACTCTTAACGTTATAAACGTCTTTTGCCCCAGGTATTACATTAAAATCTCCTGCAAGTATAATATTTGAATTCTTTTTAATTAATATCTTTAATTGTTTAATTAATTGATCCATCCATTTTTTTTTATATTCATATTTTTCAGTATCAACAGGATTTCCATTTGGTGTATAAATATTAATCAATTGAATAATTTTTTTCTTATACTCAATTTCTCCAGAAATAATTCTTGATTGTTTAAGTTTATCTTTAATCAAATCTGTCCTTACATTTCTAAGTTTGATTTTTGAAAGTATAGCTACTCCATTGTAACTTTTTTGGCCAAAGACTTGACTTTCATAATCCATAGCTGAAAAGTCTTCATAAGGAAAATTAATGTCCTCAGTTTTAATCTCCTGTATCATCAAAATATCAGGTTTATATTTTAGTAAATAACTTTTTATATTTTCTATGCGCGCTCTAACAGAATTTACATTCCAAGATGAAATCAGCATTAAATTGAAAAAGAAACACCACAGCCGCAGGATGATTTGGTTTGTGGATTTGAAATTTTAAAGGATTCTCCTATTAACTCAGATACATAATCAATTTCAGACCCTTTAAGTAAATCAGCTGATGTTTTGTCAATTAAAATATTTTGGAAATGTAAATCATCAGTCTGTTTAGTTTTATCAAAAGTAAACTCATATTGAAAACCAGAACACCCACCACCTTTAATAGCGATTCTAAAAAAGGAGCCCTCATCTTTTTTAGACAATAAATTTTCTATTTGTTTTAAAGCTTTATCTGTAAATTTAATTTCTTTAATCATCTTTCAACACTGATAATAGTAATATAATACTTAATTAATTAATTTAAAGGATGAAAAAACACTCAGTCTTCGGTGTATTTAAAAGTAGAGGTAGGCTAATGTATGAAGCAACTTCTAAATATAGATCCCCGTTTCAAAGAGATAGAGATCGAATAATTCACAGCGCCTCATTTAGAAGACTTAAACATAAAACTCAAGTGTTTGTAAATACGGAGGGAGATCATTTTAGAACACGTATAACACATTCCATTGAGGTTGCTCAAATAGCGCGATCAATTGCAAAATATTTAGGATTAAATGAGGATTTATCTGAAACTATAAGTCTTGCACATGATTTAGGTCATACGCCATTTGGACATGCTGGTGAAAAAGCCTTAGATGAATGTATGCATAATAAAGGTGGATTTGACCATAATTTACAAACTTTAAGAATAGTTATGTTTATAGAAAATAAATATTTTAAATTTAAAGGATTAAATTTGACAATTGAAACTTTAGATGGCCTTTTAAAACATAATGGACCAATTGAAAATACTAATTTAGTTAATAGTTTAATTGGTATCAAAAATTTTAATAACAAAATTAACTTTACTACATTTCCAAGTTTAGAAGCTCAAATATCTTCAATTTCTGACGATATAGCTTATAATAATCATGATATTCAAGACGGTATAAATGCAAATTTATTTCGGCTTGAAGATTTAATTGAAATAAAATTTTTTAAATCAATTTATAATAATTATAAAAAAAGGATAAATAAGACAAATTATAAAATTGCTACATATCAAATAATAAGAGACTCAATTAATTTAATGATTAATGATCTAATTACTAATATTAAAAAAAATATTAAAAAAAATAAAATTGTTTCATATAAAGAATTAGCTAAAATTAAGGTAGAGACAGTTTGTTTTTCTAAAACAATGAAAAACTCAGAGAATGAAATAAAATCTTTTTTAAGATTAAAAATGTATGATAATAAATCAGTTGTCAGAAAAAATCAGAAAGGAAAAGTTATTATAAAAAGACTATTTAATATCATCAATAAAGATCCAAAAAAATTTCTGACTAAAGATCAATTAAATAAAGATAAATTTAGGGCTATTTCAGATTTTATCTCTGGTATGACAGATCGCTATGCTATTAACTTATATAACAAATTTAAATGAATATATTTCAAAAATATTTAGATATCATTAAAAAATTAGTCATTGATATGGCTGATAAAAATGAACTTATTTTACCAAAAAATTTGGAAGGTATTAACGCAGAAATACCACCTGAAAAATTTGAAAGTGATATCTCTACTAATGTTGCAATGATCTTGGCTAAAATAAATAAGAAATCTCCTATTGATCTAGCAAATCAAATAGCAGTTAAGTTAAAAAAAAAAGATATTTTAATACAAAATATCACAGTTTTAAAACCTGGATTTATCAATATTAAATTTAAACCTATTTTCTGGACTAATTTTATTAAAGAAATAAATCATAATTCATTCAATTTTGGTATTAATAAGAATGAAAGAAAATACAGTTATTTAGTAGAATTTGTTTCAGCTAATCCTACAGGTCCATTGCATGTAGGACATTGTAGAGGCGCCATTCTCGGAGATGTGATTTCAAATTTATTATCTTTTAATAATCATAATGTAACAAAAGAGTACTATGTAAATGATTATGGCAATCAAATAATTAATTTTACTAAGTCAGTTTTTTACAGAATAAGAGAGATCCAATTCAAGGAAAAATTTCCGATTGATAATTCTGATTTATATCCTGGAGATTATTTAATTGAATTTGCAAAAAATATTTTAGCTACAAATTCGGATATAAAATTTGATAAATTTGATATTATTAAGGAAAAATTGACAGAATTATCAATAAATCAAGCTTTATCACTAATTAAGAAAAATCTAAAAAGTTTGGGAATAAAGCATGATAATTTTATTAGTGAAAAGAAAATTGTTAATAATAATGAAGTTGAAGAAGTTGTAAAATTCTTAGAAGAAAATAAATATGTATATAAGGGAAAAATTAAAGCTCCTGCTGGCGAAAATGATGAAAAATGGGTAGAAAGAGAACAATTATTATTTAGATCGAGTGATTTTGGTGATGATAAAGATAGAGCTCTACAAAAATCAGATGGATCGTGGACTTATTTTGCTAGTGATGTTGCTTATCATAAAAATAAGTTAGATCGAAAATTTGATTACTTAATCAATATTCTTGGAGCAGACCACACTGGTTATATAAAAAGATTATCATCATCTGTAGATGCTATATCAGGGAAAAAAAATAAATTAATTTGCAAAATCAGTCAATTAGTAAAATTAATTAAGAATAATGAGCCGTTTAAAATGTCAAAAAGAAAAGGTGATTATATTACGGTTGATGATTTAATTAAAGAGGTTGGTAAAGATGCAACTAGATTTATTATGCTAAACAGAAGTGGTGAGGTAGAGCTTGATTTTGATTTTGACGCTGTTAAAGAAAAATCTAAAGATAATCCTCTTTATTATGTACAATATTGTTACGCAAGAATTTCTTCAGTTTTTAGAAACCAAAATATAGATATTAACTCAAATATTATTGTCGATAGTCTTGATTTTGAATATTCAAATGAAGAAATAAATATTTTAAAGAAAGTTTCTGAATGGCCAAAATGCATTGATACTTCATGTTCAAATCTTGAACCACATCGTATTCCAATATACTTATATGATTTGGCTTCTAAATTTCATTCTTATTGGAATTTAGGTAAACAAAATCCTGAAAAAAGATTTATCAATGAAGATGGTATTTCTGATGATAAATTATTATTTTTAAAAGTTATATCAAATGTAATTAAGACTGGATTAAATATCGTTGGTGTTGAAGCACCTGAAAAGATGTAATGATAAAAGAATTAAAGTACCTAATTTTTATATTAGTAATTTCGCTGTTTATATTTGTTACTGTAAAATATTATATTTCGGATGATAATCAAAAGAAATCCTATAGGGCATTTAAAACAATCAATGAAAAAATTAAGCTATATTCAAAAAAATTACCAGTATTACAGAATGATACTAATAATATAATTGAGTATGTCAAAGAGTCAAAAAAAAAGAAAAAATATAATTTTTGGAAACTTCTAAATAATGATTAGGTATAGGCGCGCATTTATTGTAGGAATCAAATCATATAAATTAACCAATCCAGAAAAATTATTTCTTAAAAAATATAAACCATGGGGAATAATTTTATTTTCAAGAAATATAAAATCTATTAGCCAAACAAAGAGACTTACAGATACAATAAAAAAAATTTTTGATGATAAAAAGTATCCAATATTAATCGACCAAGAAGGTGGAAGAGTAAACAGATTAGATAAAATTATTGATTTAAAAAACTTTACTTCAGAATATTTTGGAAAATTATATTTAAACGATAGAGAAAAATTTAATATAATTTTCCAATTGTTTATTGATAAAATATCATATTTACTTAATCAGATTGGAGCAAATATTAATACAGTACCTATTTTAGATCTAAGATATAGTGGTTCGAGCAAAATAGTGGGTGATCGGTCTTATTCCAAGGATAAGAGGACAGTTTCTAAGATTGGAGCTAAATGTATAAAATTGTTCCATAAAAATCGTATTGGCACAATAATAAAACATATACCTGGCCATGGTTTAGCAAAAGTCGACAGTCATAAATTTACACCTATAATAAATAAAAAGCTTAGATACCTTAAAAATAATGATTTTTACCCATTTAAAAATCAAAAAAGTATATTTGCTATGACAGGACATCTTATTTTTAGGAATATAGATAAAATAAATACCGTTACTCACTCAAAAAAAATGATTCATTTAATAAGGCAAAATATTGGATTTAGAAATATCTTGATTTCAGATGATGTTTCAATGAAAAGTTTAAAAGAAGATATAGTCAATAATGTGGTTAAGGCTTTTGAAGCAGGGTGTAATTTAGTTATGCATTGTAACGGAAATATTAATGAAATGAGAAAAGTGGCAAATAACTCACCTTTAATAAGTAGATTTATTATTAAAAAAACATCAGAATTTTATAAAATTTTAAGCTAATATAAAGATCATGAGTGAGTCAAATTCAGTTCTATTTAATGTAAATATAAATAATTATAGTGGGCCCCTAGAAGTCCTTCTAGATTTAGCAAAAGCTCAAAAAGTTGACTTAGAAGAAATTTCTATTACAAAATTGGCTGATCAATTTTACGATTATATTACTCTAGATAAGGATTTAAATTTAGAAATAGCCTCTGAATATTTATTGATGGCAACTTGGTTAGCTTATCTTAAATCAAAATTGTTACTACCTGGAACACCAGATGAAGAATTTAAGATACAAGAAGTAGCTGATAAACTAAAATTACAACTTAAAAAACTTGAATTAATAAGATTACTTTCTGAACAAATGTTAAAAAGAAAAAGACTTGGAAGAGAAATTAGAACCAGAGGAATGCGAGGAAACATTAAATCAATTTATAGTAAGGAATATAGTCTAAGCTTATTTGAATTACTAAAATCTTATTCAACAATTATAATGACAAAAGATTTTCAAAAAATAAATATACCTAAATTACCTGTTTTTACAACAGAGGATGGAATAAAAACAATTAAAGATTTTTTTGGTAAACTTTCTGACTGGAAAAATTTAGATGATTTAATCCCTGCTCATTTTAAAAAAAGTTCAATGAATAAAAAAACTGGGAAAGCCGGTATTTTTGCTGGTTCATTAGAATTAGTTAAAGAAGGTAACTTAAACATAAAACAAGATAATTTATTTGACGATATATTTGTTAAAGAAAAAAATGATTAAAAAAGAAAAAATTTCAAAAGGTAATGTATTAAAATTTCCATCAAAGTTGTCAGATCTAGAAAAAGAAATTGAAGGAATTATTTTTGCAGCTGCTGAACCATTAGATATTGATACAATTGAAAGTAAAGTTTCAAAAAAAGGAAATTTATCTAAGTTATTATATAAGTTACAACACGATTATTCAAACAGAGGAATAAATTTAGTATGTATTAAAAATAAGTGGTCTTTCAGAACATCCCCTAAATTATCTAATTTAATGTCTCAAGAAAAAATAGTAGAGAAAAAACTATCACGAGCGGCAGTTGAAACACTTGCAATAATTGTCTATCATCAACCTGTTACTAGAGCTGAAATTGAAGAGATAAGAGGTGTTGCATTTGGAACAAACACTTTAGAAATCCTAATGGAATTAGATTGGGTAAAACCTGGTGGAAGAAAAGATGTTCCAGGAAAACCAATCCAGTATATTACTACTGATGAATTTTTAAGTCATTTTAATTTACAAAAATTATCTGATTTACCTACAGTTGATGAACTGGGTGCTGCTGGTTTAATTGATAGTTCAAGCGTGGATAATGCAATTTTTGGTTCTGGTAAATTTTTTAAAGAAAAGCAAGAGGAAAAAAAAGAAGATATCTATTCTAATATTGATGAGATGTTAAATAGCACTCTTGATAGTGAGGAAAAAGATAATTAAAAAGAAACTTTAAAATTTATTATAAAAAGGTTATAAGAAATCATGAGTATTGGAATTTGGCAAATAGCTATAGTAGTAATTTTAGTAGTGCTACTTTTTGGTAGAGGTAAAATATCTAGTCTAATGGGAGATGTAGCTAAAGGTATCAAAAGTTTTAAAAAAGGGATGGCAACTGATGTTACAGATGATACAGAGAAAAAAAATATCTCCGATGAAAATCAAGACACAAATAAAAAAGATTAAGTTACATGCCTACTATTGGTTGGTTTGAGATCTTAGTTGTATTAATCATAGCTATCATTGTGCTAGGACCTAAAGATTTTCCTATAATGTTAAAAAAACTTGGATCCTGGATTGGAACCGTAAAAAGATATGTTGGCAATATTCAGAATGAAGTTTCAAATCTAGAAATTGATAATGAAAAGATTGATAATGATATAAAAAAAAAAGTGGAAAAAGATGATAAATGACGAAAATGAAGGTGGCTTTGTAAGTCATTTAATTGAATTAAGAAAGAGACTTATTCATAGTTTTATTTTTCTTTTTATATTTTTTTTAGCTTGTTATTTTTTTGCTGAATATATTTATGGTTTTCTTGTCGAGCCTTATGCTAAAGCTGTAAAAAATGATGATACAGATAGAAGATTAATTTTTACTGCTTTACAAGAAACTTTTTTAACTTATTTAAAAGTATCTTTCTTTACAGCTTTTTTTGTAACATGTCCTTTTATATTGCTGCAAATATGGAAATTTATTGCTCCTGGTTTATATAAACATGAAAAAATTGCAATCTTACCTTATTTAGTTCTTACACCTATACTTTTTTTTCTAGGAGGTATCCTCGTTTATTATCTAATAATGCCACTAGCTATTAAATTTTTCCTTTCATTTGAAAGTAGTGGTTTGACTACAAATTTACCAATCCAATTAGAGGCAAAGGTCAATGAATATTTATCTTTGATAATGAAGTTAATTTTTGCGTTTGGAATAAGTTTTCAATTACCGGTGGTGCTAAGTTTACTTGCAAGAGTTGGTCTCGTAGATAGTCAATTTTTAAGGGAGAGAAGAAAATTTGTTGTTGTAATTATTTTTACTGCTGCAGCTTTATTAACTCCACCAGATCCCATTACTCAAATTGGATTAGCTATTCCATTATTAATTTTATATGAATTATCAATATTTTCAGTAAAGATAATTGAAAATAAAAACTATAAGAATAGAGATGCATAATTTAAAAGATATCAGAAAAGATTACATTGCTTTTGCTAAATCTTTAGAAAAAAGATTTATTAATATCAATATCACAATTTTACAAGAATTAGACGAAAATAATAGAATATTAATTCAAAAGAGAGAAAAGTTAGAAAATAGAAAAAAAGAAATTTCAAAATCAAAAAATGAAAATCTTTTTAATGAATCAAAAGAAATTTCAAAAGAACTTGAAAAAATACTTCAGGACCAAAAAAAAATTAAATTACAACTAGACAACATTTTAAAAGATATACCAAATATTCCTCATGAAGATGTGCCTCAAGGTAAAGATGAAAATGATAATATTGAAATTTCAAGTTCAGGAAATATTCCTGTGTTTGATTTCAAACCAAAATCTCATTTCGAATTAGGTGAAAATCTAAAAATGCTTGATTTTGATCTTGCCACCAAAACAACAGGATCAAGATTTGTTTTCGTTAAGGATAAATTGGCCTTGTTAGAAAGAGCTTTATCAAATTTTATGCTTGATGTCCAAGTCAATCAAAATGGATATCAGGAAATTTCACCACCATTAATAGCATCTGAATCAACTATGTATGGAACTGGTCAATTACCTAAATTTGAAAATGATCAATTTGAAATAAAATTTGAAGATAATATGGAGAGAAAATTTTTAATTCCAACTGCTGAAGTCATATTGACCAATATTGTTAGAGATAAAATTTTGAATCATAACCATCTACCAATAAGATTTGTTGCTTCTACTCCATGTTTTAGAAAAGAAGCTGGTAGTTATGGGAAAGACACAAAAGGTATGATACGACAACATCAATTTTATAAAGTTGAGATGGTAAGTATTGTTGAAAAACAAAATTGTTTAGAAGAACTTGAAAGAATGACTAACTGTGCAACTGATATTCTTGAAAAACTTGGGTTACCTTATAGAAAAGTTATTCTATGTTCTGGTGATATGGGTTTTAGTGCAGAAAAAACTTATGATATTGAAGTTTGGCTCCCATCCGAAAATAAATATCGAGAGATTTCATCATGTTCATCATGCTCAACATTTCAAGCTCAAAGAATGAAGGCGAGATACAAAAATGAGAATAAAGAAACAGTTTATTTAGGAACTTTAAATGGAAGTGGATTAGCAATAGGGAGAACACTGATTGCTATACTGGAAAATAATCAACAAAAAGATGGATCAATAATTGTACCAAAAATACTTAGACCCTATATGAATAATATAGAAATAATATCAACTAAATAAAGTTGTTTTCATCAAGAAGATAGTATAAATATTCATTTTATTTATAAGGAGATTTATGGAAGGTTCAGGAATAGGTCAGTTTATACCGTTAATATTAATATTTGTTATTTTTTATTTTTTCTTGATAAGACCTCAACAAAAAAAAGTCAAAGAACATAAGGCGATGGTCGAAGGTCTTAAAAGAGGAGATAAAGTTGTAACATCAGGTGGGATTACAGGAACAGTAGAAAGACTGATTGATAATGAAAAAATTGAAGTAGAAATAGCTGAAAATGTTAAAGTCGAAATTGTTAAATCTACTGGAATTCAGAGCCTGCAAGTTACTCAACAAGAAAAGAAATAAATAATTTTATTAAGTGTTACATTTTTCAAAGTTAAGAATTCTTTTCATTAGTATATTTTCTGTTTTATTCATTCTGATTGCCTCATCTAATTTATTTAAAATTGGTGAATCTTTTTTTGATAAAAAAATAAATTTAGGTTTAGATCTTCAAGGAGGATCGTACCTACTATTAGAAATTGATAACGATCCCGTTATAGAGCAAAAATTACAAAATTTAACATCGTCTATTAGAAATTACTTTAAAGACAAAGGAGTAAAAATTTTAAATATCAAAATAATTGAAAAAGATATTTTCTTTAATGTTGATGATCAAAAAAAACAAATTGTTATTGATAATTTTAATGACGAAAATAGTGAGATAAATCCCTACTATCCAAGATTTAAATCTCATCAATTAGTTTTAGAAGAAACAGCTCAAAATTTTAAATTACATTTTTCAAGACAAGGTCTTATTGCACTCATGACCTCCTCTCAAGACCAAGCCATTGAAATTGTTAGAAGAAGAATTGATGAAATTGGAACCAATGAACCTAATATTCTTAAAAGAGGAAATAATAGAATCTTAGTTGAATTACCTGGTTTAGATGATCCAATGCGAATTAAATCATTACTTGGAAAAACAGCCAACTTGACATTTAGATTTGTCACTAAAAATGAAAATGATATTTTTGGTGTTGAAAAACTTAAGTATGAAAATGGAATTGATGAGTCAACTGTAAGTAAAAGAATTATAATTAGCGGAGATAATCTATTAGACGCTCAACCTAGAATGGACAGTCAATCTAATGAAACTGTTGTCTCTTTTTCATTAGATAGAGTTGGAGCAAAAAGATTTGGCAAAGCAACCTCCACAGGTATTGGAAAACAATTAGCTATAGTTTTGGATGGTAAAATTATTAGTGCACCAGTCATTAGAGATACCATAGCAAGTGGATCTGGACAAATATCTGGTGGATTTACTTTTCAGTCTGCAACAGACTTAGCTTTATTGTTGAGATCTGGTGCATTACCTGCACCATTAAATATCATTGAGGAAAGAACTGTTGGACCTGATTTAGGTCAAGATTCTATAAATGCAGGTATGATTGCTTTAGCTATTGGTTTCCTTCTAGTAATAATATTTATGTTCATTAAATACAAATTTTTTGGATTAATTACTAACGTTACATTGATTATAAATTTATTTATCCTCTTAGGCATTCTTACTTTGTTTGAAGCAACGTTAACATTACCAGGAATTGCAGGTATAATTTTGACTGTTGGGATGGCTGTTGATGCAAATGTGTTAATTTTTGAGAGAATTAAAGAAGAATTAAAGAACGAAAACAATAATGTTATCGCTTTTGATAGTGGATATACCAAATCAAAGACTGCAATTATAGACGCTAATATAACAACTTTACTAGCCGCAATAATATTATTTTTTATGGGATCTGGTCCAGTTAAGGGATTTTCTGTAACTCTAGGGGTAGGAATTTTTACAACATTGTTTACAGTTTATTTTATAGCAAGATTATTTACTAGTATTTATGTAATTAGAAATAAAGATAAAGAAAAATTAATATAATGATTGCTTTCAATAAATACTATAATCATTTCAATATTCTTTCATCCTTTCTTGTAGTAATTTCATTAATATTGTTACTACTTAAAGGTTTAAATTTTGGTATTGATTTTAAAGGTGGAACATTAATTGAATTACGATCTAATGATGAAAAGATTAACGTAACTTCACTTCGTGATAAATTTAATCAAATGAATCTTGGTGATGTTTCAGTTAAAAAATTTGGAAATAATACAGATTATTTGATCAAATTTGAGAATAAAGATAATAAAAAAAATATAATTGAAGAAATCAGATCAAACCTCCAAAATTCTTTTGGCACAAATTTTGATTTTAGAAGAGTTGAAAATGTAGGACCTAAAGTTAGTGCTGAGCTGCTTAAATCAGGAATTATTGCAATTTCATTATCTTTAGCAATCATGTTATTTTATATTTGGATAAGATTTGAATGGCAATTTAGTTTAGGTGCTATTATAGCCTTATTTCATGATGTAATTCTTACCTTAGGAATTTTTTCTCTTTTTAATTTGGAAATTAATTTATCAATTATTGCAGCTGTTCTTACGATAGTTGGATATTCAATGAATGATACAGTTGTAATTTTTGACCGTGTTAGAGAAAATTTAAGAAAATACTCTGACATAAAGATATATGAACTTACAAATATTTCGATTAATGAGACTTTATCAAGAACAATAATTACTTCTGCTACAACCTTGTTAGCTTTATTAGCTATATATTTTTTTGGTGGTGAGATATTAAAAGGTTTTTCTTTAGCAATGATACTTGGTGTTGTTTTTGGTACGTATTCATCTATTTATATTGCAAACACAGTCCTCGTTAGGTTAAGAGTTTCACAAAAAACTGTTCTTAGAGAAGACGATAGTAAATAAAATTAGATCAATAAAGATTTTGAGCCGCGACCATACTTAATAGCATTGGCAATGAAAGTAACGTATTAGTTCTTGAAAATAACATGGCAGTTTTTGCTGATTTAACTTTTAATATTGAATCGCATTCAACTATACCTAGTGCTTTTTTTTGATTAGGCCATATTATAAACCAAACATTAAATGCCATAATCAAACCTAACCACATACCTATTCCTATTGCGGTATGTTTAGGAACACCTGAAAAAATACTTAATGTTATTGCGTCATATAAATAACCATTAAATAATGCCAAAATTAGTCCAGATAGAACTGTGAATGCTGCAGCCCATCTAAAATAAAATAATGCAGCGGGAGCAATAACTTTTCCGATTGCTGGTTTTTGATCATCTGGTATTTTTGCCATATTAGGGATTTGAATAAAATTAAAATACCACAACAAACCTACCCACATAATAGCTACTACCACATGTGTAAATCTAAATAACCAGCTCCAAAATAATGTATCAAAAGCAAAACCTTCATTAAGAAAAAAAAGTCCAAAAAATAATATTATTGCTAAAGCTAGAGAAGTATTTATTGTTTTAGATAATGATGAAAGTAAATTAATCATGATTCTATATCATTATATACTAAATTGTTATCTTTTGTGGAAATTTTATTATGATCACACATATAAAATGTATTAAAATTCTAAATTTATTCATTTTTAAAAATTGAAAAATAATGTATGAAAGATAATTAAATTTTTTTAAAAATGACTTTTGAATTACCTAAATTAGATTATGCAAATGATGCATTGTCCCCAATAATGTCTGAAGAAACATTAGATTTACATCATGGCAAACATCATCAAACATATATTTCTAAACTTAATGATTTTATAAAAGATACAGAAATGGAAAATTTTTCTTTAGAGGAAATAATATTAAAGAGCCATAAAAACTTAGAAATGTCTGGAATATTTAATAATGCAAGTCAACATTGGAATCATAATCTATTTTGGAAATGTATGAAACCTAATGGTGGTGGTAGTATACCTTCTAAACTTGAAAAGAGAATTATATCAGACTTTGGTAGTGTAGAAAATTTTAAAAAAGAATTTAAGAATGCAGGTATAACACAATTTGGCTCTGGTTGGTGTTGGCTATCTATAAGTAATGGAAAGTTAGTTGTTTCAAAAACTGCTAATGCTGAAAATCCAATTGTACAAAATATGAAACCTATTCTCGGTTGTGATGTTTGGGAACATTCTTACTATATTGATTATAGAAACCGAAGACCAGAATATTTAGATAAGTTTGTTGATAATCTTATTAATTGGGAATTTGTTGAGTCTCTATTAGACTAATTAACTTCCATATCTCTCATCTTTCTAGCGTGAATAAAAGAGCGTACACATTGGATAACAAAAAATAAACCAGTTATTAACATCATAAGTTTGGATAAATCTCCCCATAAATTTTCAAAAATAATTCCAGTTGTTATTGACCTAAATATATCAAGGCCACCTATGAAAATAATTAATCCAAAAAAAACAACTATATGCATTAATAATTTTTTTTTGGAAACAAATTTTAGTGATAGCAGTGAAAAGAGTAAAATTGGTAAGCCTAATAAAGAAGGGATGTACGATGTGAAAGAGTTACTATCGCTTATGAAACTGATTATAATACCCCATAATATTAGGAGTAGACTGTATAAAATTGAAAAAATTTCAATCTTAAATCCAAAAACTTTAAAAATTGATGGTGATTGATTATCTTGAAACATAAATTGAATTATAATTTATTAACCAAAATTTATCAAATTAAATCCTGCAATTGAAAATATTACTAACCAAACTAATCCTTTAATAAGAAAAAATGTAAATCCACCAATCGCAAAATATTTAAAGATTCTTTTTTTAATATTTTTTTTTTCTTACAATTCTCATTCTGATTAGTTATTTCAAAATTTTTATTAATATTTTAGCTGTTATTTAGTAGGGGTTTAAGAAATTTTCCAGTATAGCTTTCTGGTATCTTTATAATTTCTTCTGGTTTTCCTTCTGCGATTATATTTCCTCCTTTAACACCTCCATCTGGTCCCATGTCAACGATATAATCAGCTGTTTTAATAACATCTAAATTATGCTCTATAACAACCACAGTATTTCCTAATTTAACAAATGTATGAAGAATTTCCAATAGCTTTTTGATGTCATGTTGATGTAATCCTGTAGTTGGTTCGTCAAGTATATACATTGTTCTTCCTGTTGATCTTTTAGATAATTCTTTTGCTAATTTAATTCTCTGAGCCTCACCACCTGATAGTGTTGTTGCTTGTTGTCCAATCTTTATATAGCCCAGACCAACTTTTTTTAGCGTTAATAATTTTGTTTTGATATTTGATATATTCTCAAAATAATCACAACCCTCATCAAC
>MDTG01135847.1_pt1 | contig 14514 bp, 13 predicted proteins | sample 811421 | NCBI WGS metagenome assembly MDTG01 (sample SAMN05326645, study PRJNA326480) | marine metagenome | isolation source: seawater | place: Pacific Ocean: South East | collected 2011
ACTAATTTTCGGTTAAGAACTGGCGTTAGCAATTCCGAGTGGATTCGGACGTAGTCGAATCCGCCGTAATTGCGGTTATACATTGTTGGCTGTAGTTTTTTATTTTCCACAATCTTTTTCCTCAACTTTTTTAAAATATTGTCTTTTCATTTTTCCTTGAAAATTTGCTGGTGTTTTTCCTGCTGTTCTTTTGAATTTTGAATAGCTACCGATTTTCAAACTGTCAGTCATTCCCTCTTTTTCTATTAATTCGACCAACTCGTCATATTTTTCCTTTGTTATTGGAAAATTAGAAGTCAGTTTATTGTTTTTTATTAAGTATTTGTTAATTCCAGAATATCTGCTTTTCGGATAATTAATTGTGTCGTATGTCATAATTAGAGTGTCTCCGTTGATTGTCCATTTCCCATATGAATTGTCATTCATAAAATCTCCGTAAAAGTTCATAACAAAAGTACTGTCACAATTTAGGTTCAGAGTTTTTAGAAAACGTCCGTAAGATGCAAAATTTGATTTGTATGTTCCGACTATTTTATTGCTTGAACACGACGAAATAATTAATAGTAGAATTAAAATCGGAATAGTGGTTTGTTTTGTCAAAGTCAATCGTTTTTTATTCAATTCCAATATAATTCAGTTTGTTAATTCATAAAAGCTGTAATTAGTTAACCATATGTTTCATTTAGTCAACGAGATTCTCAAATTACAGCCAACGGTCTCGTATAACCGTCAGTTACGGGATTAAAGTTAATAATTTTCGGTTAAGCACTGACGTTAGCAATTCCGAGTGGATTCGGACGTAGTCGAATCCGCCGTAATTGCGGTTATACATTGTTGTAAGCTGGCCTTATTGTTCTCCATATTTTAAATATCCGTTTTCTATTCCATAATCAATGTTCATAATATATCTTTCAACTTCTCTCAAATCACAATGTTGATAAGTAACTTCTTCGTGTTTTTTTGTTGGAAAATGTGTTAATTCTCGTTCCAATAATTTTATAAAATTGTGATATGAATAATCTTTAGGATTGAAAATTAAAAGGTAAATATGCTCCATATTTTCATTCGGATATTTTTCTATTGAAATTCCGTAGCGCAATTTTGTATTTACGTCGTAATAAGGAATGAATGTCTCCTCAATCCCTTTGTCTTTTTTTATCTTAAATTTTACTTTTCCTCTCGCAAATGGAAATTTTTTCACTCTTTTTTGATTGTATGAATCTCTTGCTAAAAAGAGTGAGTGTATGATTTTAGTTCCTTTGTATAGTAATAGTTTTACCTTTTCCTTTTTCGGTTTTTCAAATTGATATTCTCCAATATATAAGTCAAACTTTTCTGCCATTGGATGCGGATTATCTTCTATCAGATTTTCTTTTGAATAGATTTCGTCTGCTATTTTTAGATAGTTTATTGGTGCGACGTCCATTGGAAATCTACTTTGGTTCTGAAATTTTAATTCACCATTGTTATCGGGAACAATGTATTTTTTAGTTGACCAAAAGTTGTGTCTTTCTCGAATATGTTCATTCCCAGTATCTTCATTTCCTTTTATCAAAATCAGATTGTTTTTATCCGAAATTGCAATGACTTCCTTAAATGAATGTTTATCAGTAGCCATTAACCTAACTCCATAATATTTAAAAACTGGGTTGTCTCGATTATTACTTAAGATTTCATTAATATCCTCTTTAGTTAGTAGATTTTCCATTTTTTCGAGAGGTGTTTTTGGCTTGCTTACAACGGTTATGTATAAGAATAGTTGCGGTTTTGTGTGCGAGGATTTTCCGCAGGAAAATCAGACGTAACAAAACAGCAACGACCTTTGGTTAAGCACTAAAGTAGCAATTATTTTTATACGGTGTTATGCACTGGTTTTATTTTTTTATTTGTCCGAGTTAAATTCCGATTTGTTTTTAAATTCAGTTTATTCTTTTTTCCTTAAAATCTCAAAAAAAAATTCCGCTTTTCATTCCGCAATATTTTTCCGCACGTTTTGCCATTTCAATATTCAGCTCAAACCTTTGGTTTTCTAAATTTTTGTCGTTAAAAACGAAACTTGGGAAAATCCTTTTTTCATACAGTTCAGCCGTAACGTTTAGCGTTTCTGTTATTCAGCCGAAACTTTTCGGTTAGCTAAATTTTCGATGCAAAGAACAGGCTTTGGGCAAATCCTAAATTCCGCTTTTTTCCACACGTTTTGTAATTCCGTTCGAGTGAAAAATTCCACTTAAATTTTTCAATTTCATTTTCAAATTCGGTTTCATTTTTTCTTTCTTAAAAATTCAAAAACTTGAATTGAAGCACGGTTTTCGTTGGTCTGGTAACTTGTGCATAACGGTCTTGTATATGAAAAGTAGCGGATTTTAAGCACTAATTTTTCGGTTTATAACTGACCTTTATTTTATCATTTATCTTTCGTTTAAGCACTTAAACCGCTATTTTTTATATACGTTGTTGTGCTTTCGTTATTTTTCCGCAAACTTGCTAGCGTTGGCAAAGACATACTCTTTTGTAATTTTTGGCTTGTGTTTCGGCTGAAGCGAATTGCAAATGTGTATGGCTTTAAGCGTTGGCAATTTTACCTTTTCCAATCATATTTTAAATTTCCGCAACCACATCTAATTTTATTCTCAACATTGTCGTAAAATTTTAAAGAAAGAAATTTATCGCAGTCTGAACAATAAAAATTATGGATTAAGCCTTTAACATCTTCCCAAATTGCCTCCAAATCCTCAATACTTTCTTGAAAGCTATTGTCGTGAGATGTCGTGTTTCCAATAAACATAGGCATTCCTTTGATTTTCGGAATATCTGCTTTCTGCTTTAGTTCTTTACTTGCTTTTGACAACTTACTTTGGACAGCATCTAAAAGTTCAGGTGCCATTCTTTTTTCGTTTATGTCATTATTTCTATAAGCTACTTTTGCTTCCATTTCTAGAGCTACTCTTTTCATAACTCTTTCTGCATAAACGCGAATATCGTTTCCTAATCCATCTGTGTTTTTATCTTCTATTTTCTTTTTAATTCTATCTTTAATATCAGCAATTCCTCGTTCAATTCCAGTTCCGTTATCTTTTGTCCATTTAAAGTTATTAAGAATCCAACCTTTGCTTTTTACTTCACTCGATACTAATTCAAAAAATTCTTTTTCGTGAGTTAAAAGAATTACTTGAAAGTCAGAAAACTTTGTTGTCAATAATTGAGCAAATCTATATCTGTGGGAACGGTCAAAACTAGAAATCACATCATCTAATACGAAAAATTTACTTTCCTTATTAAATGCTCTTACAGAAGCAAGAAAGAATGAAAGACCTAAACAGTTGATGTGGCTTTCACTCAAATAGGCAATTGGCGGTGTATGGGTTTCGTTAAAGAAGCTGTATTCAATTGTAATTCCAACAAGTTCATCATTCTTTTTTAGTGGAACCAATTTTATATCCTCAACCTTTTCGTTGGGATTCATTGTTGTATAAAAATCGTTTATGTCATTAGAGAACATTGTTAAAAACACATTAAGAGCTTCTTCTTGTCTTTTAATGAAATCTTCATAAAGCAGTTCAAATGTCCCTTGTTGATTAGCTAAAACACTTTGTTCTTTTTCTATTTTCAGATATTCCACATAAGCTTTTGCTGATTGAAAAAGCTTTGTATATGTTTTAAATTTTAGGTTAGCTTCTTTACTTTCAGTTAACTTTTTAATTGTCTTAACCAATTCGCTTGTTAACTCTTCAATTTCTTTTTTGACAAACTTTATTTTTTCTTTGTCCGATAGCTTCTCTGTTAATTCCTTTTTTGATTCGTCAAGGTGATTATTTAGAGAGGTTTTAATTTCTTCAACAGCTTCCTTAAGCTTTGCGTAATCTTCTTTTTCAAAAAGTTTTTCTGTCAATAAGCCTTCAATAGCACTAATATTTGGTTTAATTGTATTTTGAAGGTCTTTAGAATTATTATCTACTTTTTCCTTTTCCTTATTGAGTAATTCTAGTTCCTCAATTCTTAAGTTTAAATCTTGTAAAAGGTCAATTTTACTTTTCTCTTGTTGGCAAAGTGGACAGTAATCGTCTTCAACAACATCTTTTGTTAGAACTGATTTACCTTCTTGTAATAATGAAAGAAGCTGTAAGTTTTTAACCTTTTCTGGGTCTTTTTTTAAGGCGTTAAAAGAATCATAAAAACTACAGTAACTATTATTAATGTTATCGACATTTCCTTCGATTTGTGCTACTGACTCTTTAATTTTCGTGTAAAAGTTAATTTGATTTAAAAGTTCGGAATCTTCTTTACTCTCAATTTTTTTAAGGACAGTATTTATATCTTGACGAGATTTGATTTCAATTTCTAATTTTAGAGGTTTTATCAATTTATTTGCTCCGTCAAATAATTGCTCATCTGTGTAAGCATTTTGTCCTAGATTTTCAAGTATCGTACTTTGTTGTACATTTTTAAGATTATCATAATTAGAAGACTTAATATTACGTGCGATTCTTGCTCCGTTTCTTTTGAGCAAATCTCTAATATTCTGTACCTCTGAAAAACCAATTATGTTTTGTAACTCTTTTAGTTTATCTGTTTTCCCAGCAATAATAAATTGAACTAAATCACGATAGCGAAGTATTAACCTTTCAGAAAAAGATGATGCAATAAATTTTTTGAAATCATCAGTTTCATTGGAATTAAAGGTTTTTAATGAGTTATCTATGGACTTTTTAGAATCTAGTTTGTTTTCATCAAAAGTTAGTTCGATAAAACTATCCTCTGTTTCAGGAATAAAAATGTTACGCAATGCGTCACGACCTTTTCTTCTTCCAATTTCTTCGTTTGATAAATGTTCAATTTTATCATAAAAAAACCATTCGAAAGAATCGGTTACAGAACTTTTTCCGGTTCCATTATCTCCGTAAACTAAAATTGATTTTTTATTCAAGTCAAGAGTTAGTGGTTCTCTAACTCCTCTTAAGCCGTTTATTTTGATTGTTTTAATTTTCGCCATCTTCTTTTATTTTTTTAGGCTTAATGGCTTCCTGTTTTAATTCTTCTAACGCATTTTGAATATTGCTATCAGTAAATTTGTTGTCGCCATATAATTCAATCAATTTGTTAACTGTACTTTCGTCAGTTCCTTCAACATTTAATATTTCTGCAAAAAATTCGTCAATTACGTCTTTTCCGCTTTTTATTTGGTTGTCCATATTTCAGGTTTTTAATCAAAATATTGCCAATCAATAATAAAATTGGCTTTTAGTTTTTTATTTAATATTTCGTATCCCGATTTATTGTTACAAATTGGATAAACACCATATTTTTCTACAAAATCGAGTATGAAATAGCTTTCTAGGTCTTCAATTCTATGTGACCAAAAATTGCGAAGCATTTCAAAATTTATATGTGTAAAAAATAGCTGTTCTCTTTTTCTATAATTTACTAATCCAAGATTTTTACTTTTTCCATCAAAATGTCCCGTTAATCTACTTCCAATACTATTGGTTTTCTTCTCACTCATTCCAATGTATAACAATCGTGATTTTTGAAAAGGATATTGAATTAAAGTTTTTTCAGAGAAAATAAAATATAATCCTGCCAGACCCATCAAAGGTTTTATGTTCTGTAATTCAAAGGTTTTTGGTTGGTCAAAAAATATTTTTAATTCAGTCGGCTTTTCGTTAATCATTCCATTCTACTAATTTATTTCTTTTTCAATTTATTCGATTACGGTTTTCCTCAATTTCATTAGAGCGTTGGCGAAAACAGCTCTTATGGTTTTTTTAGTTTTGGCTTTCGTGTCGGAAAAAAACCAAAAGTGCTGTTTGTGCGGCTGGTTTCCATAATGAAGCACAACGGTCTCGGCTATGATTTCGTTGTGGAATCATCCGCAGGATTATTCCGCCGAAATCCAGCCGTTTGATTTATACTTTTATTTTGGTGTGGCACAAAACCACAATGAATTATAGCCATTGTTGTAATGCGTAATTTTTATTCCACAAATTTTAATTCTTTCGTTTCAAGTTTTATAAATCCGAATTTTTTTTCTCCATTCGAGCTTAACATAAACTTCTTAAAATCAAGGTCTCTGTCAATACTACTTTCTGTAAGTATTGATATTTCCCAAGTTTCAAATCCGTTTTGAATTTTCCACTTCTCAATTGATTCTATTAGTTTTTCAGATTGTTCATCATTGAGATTGTCGTAAAGTTTCTGATTTGTTTTTTCAAATTCCTGTCCATTTTTTTCAAAGTCAACTCTATAATGATGAATATGCTTTTGGTTAAAATTCTCGAATTCGAAGAAAGAAAATCGATTGTCTGTATACTCGGTTTTGTCTATTTCTCTTGGAAAATAAAAGTTATAAAATACTTTTTGGTCAATAATCTTTTTAGTCAACAAGGCACATAGAGAGTCTAATTCCGTTAATGTTTTTTCTTTTTCCTTTTCTAATGGTTTGGCAGTGTAAATGTTGTTTACCCAACGGTAAGTTCCATCACGATTTTCAATTCGGTCAGCTGTTGCTCTGGCGTTTGGGTAATAAACTTGTATGTCTTTTTCAAGCTGTTCGGAAGCTTTGATTTTTACTTTAATTGCCTCATATTCTTTTTCAAATCCTTGTTTGTCAAATTCAAAAGGCTCTTGATTTCCAAGATTATATTCAACTGCTATTGGATAGTCGTTATTTTCAATGATGTAAAACTTAAACCCATAAATTTTTCCAAACTCGTGCCAAGTTCCAATAAATTCCGTTTTGAATTGGTCATTATAGATTTCCGAAATTTTGGATTCCATAAATTCCTTTGCTTTGTTCTCTTCTTTCTCGAACATTTTATTTTGTCCGTGACATCCAAAAGCAAGAAAAGTAATTATTAAAAAGGTTAGGTTTTTCATTCAGGACTGCGTTTTGTCATTATGCATTACAACGGTCTCGTATAACCGTCAGTTACGGGTTTGTATGCGTTAATTTTCGGTTTAGAACAGACTTCAGCAATTCCGAGTGGATTCGGACGTAGTCGAATCCGCCGTAATTGCGGTTATACATTGTTGTATGCTATGCTTTTTTCGTTAATTATCTGTTTCATTTTTCGAAGCAAAAGTTGGTGGTGGCGGTGAATCTTTTGTCCAAGTTCCCTGCCAGTTTTCATATTTCCAAATGTTGTTCTGCTTTACAAATATTGCAGTATAAAAAACTTCACCAACATATATTCCCTCTGAAAATGCTTTTATTCTTCCATTAATAATTCCAACATTGTCATAAACTTTTATCTGTTGGTCAAAAAATTCAAAACTTAAAATTTCAAGCATTTCAAGTCGTTTTTTGTCAGCGAGTAATTCTGACTTATTTTGAACTATTCCATCTGCATTTACCGTAAAGAAACTATCAGAAACATCAGTTTTGAAATATTCAGTTGCATTAGTGAGAGTAACATTTTCCCACATTTTTTTAAAAGCACTATCGAGTTCTTTCTTTGCGGTTTCAGAATCCTTTTTGTCAGTCGAAATAGGTTTTGAGTTGTCAACGTTTGAGCAACCAACAATTAATAATAACCCAATTAAAAGGATTGGTCTAAATGAGAATGATTTATTCATAATGTTCGTTTGATATTTATTTGTTCGGTTTTTTGGATTACTCCGTTTTTTATTGAATAGACCCTTGTTTTTTCGCATTGCATACAACGGTCTTGTGTATGAAACGTAGCGTATAAATAAACGCTAACTTTTCGGATTTAGCACGAGCCGAATTTTTTATTTTTATGTTTAATTTTCTTTTATAAATATTACCAAATAAAAAATTTGGCGTACTTTGTTGATATACAAAAACCTCTCGAAAAGCCTATAATAGCTATGTTTTATACACGTTGTTGTGCATAGTGCTTTATCCTTTCAGTTTTGCAATTGCGTTCAATAATTTCTCTATCGCTGGAATTGATAACCCTTCAGTTTCCTTTGTTTCTAAAAAGTCATTTGTTTTATTATTACCAAAATATTTTTCCACTAACTTCTCTTTTATAACCTGTTTTTTGTCGTCTGATAGTCCTTCTATAAATGGATTGATTGATGCTAATTCCAGTTCAGCATTTCTATTTATAGTTTCAAGTTTTCGGTGTTTTGATGATTCACGAGCTGCATAAGTCGCAGGATATGACAATGCTGCTGCCGCAATAATTCTTATTAATGATTTAGTCCAATCAAAACCTTCTGCACTTAAATCTATAATAGTCCAAACTAATAATATCGAGAATACTGTCATAAATATTATCGCCATAACACGCCAAAAATTGGCACTCTTTTTATGACTATCAGCAATATTCTGATAATTCCCAGTAACTCCAACATTACCAATTAGATTCACAAGTGTTTTCGCCTCTGTAAGTTTTGTATTTAGTTGTTTAACAGTTTCTGTTGTATCTGTATTAATACTTTCTTTCAGTTCGTCAATTTCTTCACGAAAAGTTTCTTTTGCCTTGTCTATTTCTGAACGAAAAGTTTTCTTGTCGTTTTCAAAGTTTTGATTATGTTCAGATTTTATGTTGTTAAAATTAGTTTGAAATGTAGAATTCAAATTTTGGATTTCAGTTTCTTTTCCCTCAATTAGTTTGAGCAATCTTTGAATTTCAGTTTCTTTAGTCGTTAAGTCAGTCTTAAATTTTTCTATTTCAGCTTTTAGTTCGTCCTTGTCTTTCTCCAAAGACTTGTACTTGCTTTTAGCTGTTTTCTCGAAATCAGCGATTTTACGAGAGAAATTAAAGTCGGCTTTAGCTACAGGAATTGGAAAGTTTCTAATTCGATTAATCGCTGCGTTAAAATTATTAGTTGCATTATTTAAATGTCCAACATTATTATTTCCAACGTAACTATTTACTTGAGTTATTCCCGCATTTAATTCGTTACTTAAAGCATCTAATTCAGTTTGTTGTACTAAATCTGGAATTGTCAACTTTACTCTTTGGTTTATATAAGAGAAAACTGTTTGAAAAAAAGAGAGTTTTTCAAGGTCTATTTTATCTTTAACATCTTCATTTCCTAAAATTTCTTCTAAAGATTTTAATCTGTCAAATATGTTATGATTTTCGAAATTTTCTGATGTCATTTTATTGGTTTTGGTTGGTTTTCCGCATTATGCACAACGGTCTCGGCTATGATTTCGTTGCGGAAAAATCCGCAGGATTCTTTCCGCCGTAGCCGAAAGATAGCAAAAAAGCGTTGAATTCCGATTAGGAATTCAACCGCAATGAATTATAGCCATTGTTGTAGTGCGTTTTTTTTTATTAATATTCAGTTACCAAACTCCAATTTTCGCCCTTTTTTATTCTGTGGATTTGTGTGTCCGAAACTCCGAAGCGTTTTGCAATCATATTGATTCTGTTCTTTTCGTTTTTCAACTGGCGTTTAATGATTTTCACTTTTCCCTCGTTTAGTTTTCCGATTTTTTTACCTCTTTTTTGCACAACTTTTTCCCAATTCGGATTGTTGAATTGGTGAATTTCCTTTTCTCTTTTGGTTGCCCATTTTAGGTTTTCCACTCGATTGTCGGTTTTATCATAATTCAGATGGATGACATAAATTCCGTCGTTCTGTTCAAGAAAATGTTCTGCCACAAGTTTGTGCACGTATCTGCTGGTCGATTTTCCGTTCCGTTTTTGTTTGACTGGTAAATTCTGATATCCGTTTATAAAGTATTCTTTAACCAAAAATTCCTTATCGGTTTTGCAGTTTATAATTCTGCCGTAATTTGAGATTTTGAACTTTTCATTTTCGGCAATTCCATCGTCAAATTCGACCTCTTTCCATTCTTCATTCCAATAGTTTCTTATCATCCTAAATGCTTTTCTCAAATGCACTACAACGTTTATGTGTAAGGAACGTTGCGTGTTTGAGTGCGAGGATTTTCCGAAGGAAAATCAGATGCAAGCAAACAAAGCAACGACCAAACGGTTAAACTAAAATAAGCAATGTTTTTTACACGGTGTTGCCAACTGTGCTTTTTTTATTTCAGTATTTTTCTTTTCAGAGTTCGAGTCAGTTCGTCAGCTTTTTAATTCCGCAAACTTGCTAAAATTCCGATTTATTTTTTTTCGGCAGAGTGGAAGTCAGACGTAATTTTTGCGTTCAGTTCCGTTTTCCACATTTCCATAATTTTGTCAAATTCCGCACAGCAATTCAGTCAGATTTCGAGTGAGAAATTCCGATGTTGCTTTTCATTCCGCATTTGAGTGAGAATTCAGCGTAATTTTTTGAATTCCGCAACATAGTTTTTTCGTTTTTACTTTCTTAAAATTCTAAAAAAAATTGAAAAATAAACTAGCCATTTTTCAAATCCGTAAACTTGCTCACGCATTGTTGGCAACGGTTAGTATATGAAAAGTAGGCGATTTTTAAGCACCAACCTTTCGGTTAAGTGCAAAGTTTGATACGTGCTAAAAGCCTTGATTTTATTACTACTCCGCCTATTTTTTATATACATTGTTACCTGCTGGCTTTATTCCTTTAGTTGTTTCAATCTGTCAATTGCATTTTGATTTTTCGGATTCAATTCCAATGACTTTTTGTAATTCAAAATAGCGTTAGAGTAATCCTTATTATAAAAATATGCTTCAGCTAAACTATCATATAAATTAGCTGATTTTGGATAAAGATGTAAAGCCAATGAAAACACATTAACGCCTTGCTCTTTCTTTTCAGGATTGAATGACAATCGCAGTCCTAAAGTGTTTAACATTCCTTCTTGAAGTTCAAGATTTGGATAATCGGAAATGGTTTTTGTATATAGTGTGATTAAATTTTCATAATCCTGTTTGAAAGCTAAATCATTGAAATCACTATATGTAAAGCCTTTTTCTTTAGCTTTTTTTGATTCTTTGGAAATCAAACTATTGGAAAATCCGTTTGCAACAGGTTTATTTTCAATGAAATCAATCGACTTTTTCTCATTTTTTAATGTTGCATTTAAGAAGTCTAAAGTATGTTGACAAAGCAAATTGTAGGATGCCATTATTTTATCATCACTTTTATCTTGCCTTTTATCTCTGTTAGCGAATAAGACACCGAAAGAACTAAAATAAGAATGCGTTAGGTCGTGAAATCTATATCTGTGAATGTTGCTATATTCCAAAGAGTCGTATAATTGAAATTTGTAATTCAACTCCTCAGGGATTTTCTCCGTGGTTAGAACTTCCTTCGGAATCTCTTTTTGAGCGAAATGGATATAAGGAATGGAAAACTTATCTAAATTGAAATAGGGGGATTTTTCCAAAACAGGATAATTGTACCTTTCGGTTCCATCCAAACTAACAATTGCTTTTATATTCTTGTTTTTCATAACAGTTATAGCGTTTGACAACCCACCAAAACTAAATCCCATTAATGCCACTTTTTCTAAGTCAATATTTTCGTAGCTGTAAATTTCTTTTAGAATAAACTCAACATCTCTTGATTGCGTTTCCATATCTTTTGTAGTTCCTCCTTCTAACCAACGTGTCTCCGTTCCTCTTGAAGGACTGGATACCACTACGAAACCATTACTGGCTAAATACTCGAATAACGCAAAGTTTTCAATTGACGAGGCTTGATAGCTTGGTGCATAAACTACTACTGGAAATTTTCCTTCTAAAATTGCTGGATTAGAAAAAGCATTTGTCTTTTCAGAGAGATGAGCTTTATTTTCTGGCGTGTTCCATAAATACGGAAACCAATCCAACAGAAAGTAATTCGGTAAATTTTTCCATTCCTCCTCTTCTTTTAAAATCTCTAAATAGTTTAAGACTGTTAATTGTTCAGAATTGCTATCCTCTATTTTCGCAGGATACCAAATACTTATTGGAATGGGTCTCTTAATAAGTCGATTGTTAAACTCATTATGAATTCGGTAGGTTCTTGTGCTATCATTGACTGTATAGTGTTTAAAGCCTACTTCATATTTTCCGGCTTTAAGCCCGATTTCTTTTAAGGATGTCTGTCCTTTCATAGAATAGACTTGAAGAAGTATTATGGTTACTAAAATTATTTTTCTCATAATTGTGTATTTATTCTTTTTTTAGGAAATTAATTTCACTAAAGTCAACATCAAGTAGGCTTTCTTGGTCAAAGGATATTCCTAATATTTTTCTGTCTGAATTGAAATTAAATGTTAAATATCCATCAGGCACTCTTATGTCGTACCAATCAATTTTGAATGTATCAAAATGCCAATGTTCTAACTTTCCTCTAAATATAGAAGAGCGTGAAAAAGAAATCTCTAGTTCTTTTTGGTTCAACGGTTCTATATTAATTTCTCCATACATTTTATCTGTGTATACTCCCGTATAACCATTTAATCCAAGCGATGGCGATGTGTTATTGACTCTTGTTTTGATTTTAGGTTCTCCATTTACCCTTCTATCTCTATACCCTTTAACAGTCTCATAAAAGTCAAGGGATTTATCCTCAAATATCTGTTCAAGTAATTTAGCTTTTAGCAAAAAGGAAGCTGGCTCTTTTGAAATATTGGTTAATATGATTACACCTATGTTTAGATTTTTTATCATAAAAAGCTTTGCAGCCATTCCATCAATGCCACCATTATGTTCAATTAGTTTATCATTATTTTTCGGCGTAACCCACCAACCAAAACCGTAGGAAGAGAATTCATTACCAAAAGGTGAGCCTTCAATAGGATAGATTATTTGGGGTTTGAAAATTTCTGCGAGGGTCGATTTGCTTATTATAGTATCTTGTTTAAAAATACCATCATTAAGCAACATTTTCATATACTTGTTCATATCATTTGCTGACGAGTATATAAAACCAGCAGGTGCAAGATTATCTCCTTTTTCTTGAGCAACTAGCATTTTCTTGTAATCTTCATTCCAAACGTGCGGAAACGCCAAATTTTTATTACGTTCTCTGACCGAAGAAATTGAGGTACTATTTCTCATCTCAAGTTTATCGAATATCCTATTTTTTAAAAAATCATCCCAACTTGTTCTTGCAACCACGCTTACTATTTCTCCCGCAACGAGATACATCACATTTTGATACGCTGGTTTTTCCCGAAAACCTGATACTGGTTCTAAATATTTTAATTTTTTGATAATATCTTTTCTCGACAAATCTGAATGATACCAAAGTGTTCCTCCACTAATTTCTTTAAGCCCGCTCCTATGAGTAAGTAAATCTCTAATAGTAAAATTTTCCGAAACGTAGGAATCATACAACTCAAAATAGGGTAGATAGTCTTTTACCTTATCATCCCAGTCTATTTTTCCTTCATCTACCAATATTCCAAGAGTTAAAGCCGTAAAAGATTTTGAAATTGAGCCTATGCCAAAGATGGTGTTTTCATCAATAGGTAAGTTTTCATTGACTTTTCTCGTGCCAAACCCTTTTGAGTAAATAACAGAATCGTTTCTTACGATGCCAATTGAAAGACCAGTTACTTCAAAATCTTTCATTAGTTGGTTAATGAAAGGCTCAATAGCCTCAATTTGTATCTTTTGAGGATAGGTATTAATCGTAACACCCAATAAAAATATCAAACATAAAAACTTATTCATAACAAAGAATACTCAAAATATTGCCACAAAATAAAATCTTTTCAGAGTAAAAAAATTGTATAAATGGAAACCGAACTATATGGATAACCATACTACGTCTTCACTTGAATCTATACTTTTGAAAAACAAGCTTGGATTGATATTGGTAAGCGATTTGAACTCCTTTATAAAATGGGATTGGTCATAAAAAAGACTTTTATAGGAAAGTTCTGTTAAGTTGTTTACCTTCTGAAAATCTAGTAATGCATTTCTAAACTTGTGAACTTTACGATATTCAGAAGGCGTTTTACCGACAGTATTAAAAAAAATTCTATTTAGATATTGTCTTGATATTTGGTGCTTTTTTGAAATGTCAGCAATACTAAGTTCGCTCTCCAAATCCGCAACGATGTTTTCTATTCTATCCGTTTCAATATTTTTAAGTTTAGATAGCCAATAATTCTCAAGGTGCTCTATTTGTTCATCTCTATTCTCTATATCAAAGATGGATTGCATTTTCGTATTCAAATCATCGAATGGTTGAAAATCCATACAGAATCCATTAATAAAGTAATCAGAAAGGTTTGTAATGAAATAATTGAGTCCAAGAGGTTTAAACCTAATTGTTATTTCATTGGTAGGTTCTTGAAACGTGACTTTAAAAGGTTTGGTATATCTTACTACCAAGTCGGTTACAACTTTTTCCTTCTCAGAAGGGGTTACTAAGATTTGTCCTTCTTCTATTTTTACATCTGAGTTTTGAGTGGTACTAACAAAGCATAAATTATAAGGAAAAGTCATATAATGTAAAGGCAATTTTGATTTCCCTTTTGTCATAAAATAATAACCATCAATATACTTTCTCAAGGTTTCATTTTTTGGCTTGTAATGTTGGACGTTCATTTTTTTTCAGCTTGCAGGTAACGGTCTTCTTTACTTTGATATCATTAAATTTAACAAGAGAAGAGAGGAGAACTCGAACGGTCTTTAGATAATATCCATTACACGTAATAGTCCTCTC
>MDTG01283074.1_pt1 | contig 14512 bp, 14 predicted proteins | sample 811421 | NCBI WGS metagenome assembly MDTG01 (sample SAMN05326645, study PRJNA326480) | marine metagenome | isolation source: seawater | place: Pacific Ocean: South East | collected 2011
ATTATTGTCTATTAAAATATTTAAATATTCACTTGCGATAAATGGAGAGCCCATAAATATTATTTTTTTATTTTTCATTGAGTTTTATTTTTTAACAATTTCTTAACTTTTTTAATAATAATATTTCTTTTTAAGGAAGAAAGATAGTCAATAAATAGAGTACCTGAGAGATGATCAATTTCATGCTGAAGAATTCTTGATTCTATACCACTAACTTCTTTAACTAATGTTTTATTTTTATCATCTAGATATTTAACAACTATATTTTTAGGTCTTTCTATTTGTGCAAATTGCTCTGGAAGTGATAAACAACCCTCTTCCATTACAATTTTTTCATTTGAGTATGAGAGTATTTCTGGATTAAATAAATTGTATTGAGTTTCTTTAGATGTTTCCTGATCAACAAAAAAGATAGTTACAATTTGCTTTAAAATTCCAATTTGATTTGCGGCTAATCCAACTCCGGGCGCTTTTAACATAATTTCTCTCATTTTTTTTGCAATTTCTAATTCATCAGCGCCAACTGCATCAACTTTTTTTGATTTTTGACGTAGTAGTGGATTTGGCACATAAAGTAATTTTTTCATAATTTTTAGGTTATTTTTTTTCTAGACTGAAATGCAGTATTTAGAGTATTTTCATCCAAGTAGTGAACTTCACCTCCCATAGGAACGCCTTGGGCCAAGCGAGTAACATTTAAATCTTTAAATTTATCAAGTTTATCAGCAATTACGAATGATGTTGTTTGCCCTTCCATTGTTGTGCTTAATGCAAGTATAATTTCTTTGACACTATTAGTTTCAATTCTATCTAAAAGTTTTTGTAATTTTATTTCATCTGTACCTATTCCTTGAATTGCAGATAGCGATCCACCCAGGACATGATATAAACCTTTATAAAAACCTACTTTTTCAAGTGTCCAGAGATCAGATACATCTTCTACAACACATATAGTATATTTATCTCTCTTTTGATTTAAGCAAATATTACAAGGTTTTTGCATATCTATATTGCCACATTCACTACATTCAATTATTTTTTCAAATGAATCTTGTAAACTTTCAATTAGTGGTGATAAATTTTTATCTTTGTTTTTTAATAAAAATAAAGCTATTCTCTGCGCTGATCGTCTACCCAAACCAGGCAGTCTAGAAATATCATTAATCAATTTATCAATTGGAGATCGCTCCATAAATTAGAATGGAAATTTCATACCTGGAGGTAATGATATTCCTCCAGTTACTGACTTCATTTCTTCTTGAGAAGCTATTTCCGCTTTTTGCTTTGAATCATTAATTGCTGCTGTGATTAGATCTTCCAAAATTTCTTTTTCTTCCGGTTTTAAAAGACTTTCATCAATAGAAATATTTTTAATTTCACCTTTAGCAGAAGCCAATACCTTAACAAGGCCTCCACCTGATTTACCTTCAACTTCAATTTGATTTAATTTTTCTTGAACTTCACTCATTTTTTTCTGTAACTGCTGAGCTTGTTTCATCATATTGCCAAAATTAACCATTATTTCTCCTTTTCAAATTTATTATATACCTCATCTTCATTATCGGTAATTTGTCCAAGATCAGTTATTGAATGAATATTACTTTTTGGAAAATTATTCAGAATTTTTTTTACTTCTGAGTGATTTTTCATAATCTCTATTTCTTTTTGTTGATTAATAATATCTTCTTCATAAAGACTTTTACCAATATTACTTGTTGAAGAATTTACCTGCCAAATTCTACCAGTCCATGTTGAAATTAATTTAGCTATATTTCTGTTAAATGATTTATCAGAAATTTTTTCCGTATTAATAACCAATTCACCATCTTTAATTGATATGAGTGTTACATCATTATATAATTTTGTATGCAGTAAACCTTCCCTTTTCTTATAAAACATTTCAACAAACTCTCTGAAGGTTGTGATTTTTATGTAATTTTCTTGGTTTTTTTCTTCTTTTAATTTTTTTGTTTTAATATCTAGATTCAATATTTTATTATCTAATTCTTCTTTTTTAACAATTTGTGTTTTTATTTCTTCACTTTCATTTTTATTAATATCACTCTTTTTAAGTAAATCATCGGGGCTAGGACCATCATATAAATATATTATTCTTAAAATAATCATTTCTCCATGTTGATAGAGATGAATTCCATTTTGAAGCTCTTGGTATCCTTTAAATAATATTTGCCAAATAATATTAATACTATTCAAACTTAAGTCTTTGGTTAACTCTACACCCTTTAATCTTTCGTATTCAGGAATATAAATATCGTCTTTTATTTCTGGAGATATTTTAATCTGAGCTAAAAAATGAACCACATTAAGAAGTTCATCAAAAATCATATTAACATCTGAGCCTAGATCATATATTTCCCTATATTCTTTTAATGCTTCCAATGATGATCCTTTTAAAATATTTTTAAGCAGATTGTAAATTTTTTCTTTATTAGCAAGTCCTAGCATTCTAGTTATCAATTGTGCATCAATTTTAGTTTCTTGATTGCTAATAGCTTGATCTAGTAAGCTAAGTCCATCTCTTACAGATCCGTCAGCAACTCTAACTATTAATGAAATTGCATCTTTATTTATTTCTATTTTTTCTTTTCTAGATATTTCCAAAAGGTGTTCTGTAAGAACTTTATTTTCAATTCTATGTAAATCAAATCTTTGACATCTAGAAAGGACTGTTATCGGTATTTTTTTTACCTCAGTTGTAGCAAATATAAATTTAACATGCTCAGGAGGCTCCTCCAATGTTTTTAGCAATGCATTAAATGCACTTTTAGAAAGCATATGAACTTCATCAATAATAAAAATTTTATATGCACCTATTATTGGTTTGTACTTAACATTTTCAATTATTTCTCTTATGTCATCAACTCCAGTGTTTGATGCAGCATCCATTTCTATTACATCTAAATTACTATCAATACCTGTAGATTTGCAAGAATCGCATGAACCACATGGTTCACAATTTTTTTCACCTTTGTTTTTACAATTTATGCTCATAGCAATTAGTCGTGCAGTGGTGGTTTTGCCAACTCCTCTAACTCCAGTTAATATATATGCATGAGCTAGTCTTTCATTGGTTATTGCATTTGATAGTATTTCTACCAATGTGTCTTGCCCAACTAAATCTTTGAATTTTTGTGGCCTATATTTTCTTGCTAATACCTTATATTCAATTCTATCTGTCATACATATCTTTATAAAGTGGAAGGCTTAAGACCCAAATAAAATTGTTACAGCTGCTTCTTTTCAGATCTGACTGGATTAGCAACCCATTTGCCCTTTAACCTTCCTTCACTAATATAACATTAATGTAAAAAAAAAATACATAGAGTTTTAATAATGAACTATTTTTTTCTAAATTGAGATTTTTCATAAACCCCAAGGATTTTGTGCTGTTTACAAAAAAATTTCATTTCTTCTAAAGCTAATTTAACTGCATTGTTTTCAGGGTGGCCTTCAAAATCAATATAAAATTGAGCTACGTCGAAACCTTGAGGATGAACATAACTTTCAAGCTTTGTTATATTTACTCCATTGCTAGCAAAACCGCCTAGGCATTTATAAAGAGCTGCTGGAATACTTCTTACATTAAAAACCAAAGTGGTTATTAATTGATTTGAAGAAGGATCAATATCAGGGATATCTTTCTGCATAATTAAAAAACGCGTAACATTATTTAATGAATCTTGAAAATTTTTTTGAAGTATTTCTAAATTATAAATTTCAGCAGCAAGTTCTGAGGCAATAGCAGCATCTTGCATGCTATTTAGTTCTGAAATTTTTTTTGCCGATCCTGCTGTATCAGCCTCAATGATCATTTCCTTTCCAAGATTTATTATTTTATTCCTACATTGAGCTATTCCTTGCTCATGACTATGTACTCTTTTAATATCTGAAATATTAGATCCTTTAATTCCCAATAAGTTATGGTTAACTTCTAGAAAATATTCTGAGGTAATTTTAAGTTCAGAGTCAGGTATTAATCTTTGGGTATCAGCTACTCGTCCAGCTAATGAATTTTCTATCGGCACCATTGCAGCATCAGCTTCATTGTTTCTTACTTTGTCAAACATTTCTTCAAATGTAGAGCAAGGAATACTTTTTGCATTTGGGAAAATATTTTTACCCGCTTGTTCACTATATGCTCCATTAACCCCCTGAAAAGAAAAATAATTAATTTTATTCATTTTTATCTTTTATAATATTTTGAGCTATTATTAAATCTTCTTTTGTATCAACACTGATAGGAATGTTAGGCGCATAAGTAACGCCTATATTAATGTTCGAGTCTATAAGTCGAAATTGTTCTAAATTTAAAGATATTTCATTTTTTGATCTTGGTAAATTAACAAACTTAGATAATGTTTCAGGGGTATAACTATAAATACCTACATGATGAAAGATTCTATTATTAATTTTATTTTTAATTCGAAAAAAATTATTTGCAATTCCAACATCCTCTGTTTCCCACTTAATTTCTACCTTTGTAACATTTTTATTATTAACTTGGTTATTTAAAAGATCAGTTGCTAAGGTTCCAACCTTAAATCCATGCTTTAATGGCTTAAGGACATTTGAAATTTGTTTAGGTTTAATTAAAGGCATGTCACCTTGAAGATTTACTATTGCATCAACACTATTTAAATCTCTTATTTGATCATAGGCTTCGTATACACGATCAGTTCCGCTTTCTAATTTTGGATCAGTCATTATAGCCTTTCCTCCAATTTGAGTTATCAAATCTCCAATTTCTTTTTCTGCATATGCTACATACACCTCACCAATTTTGGATTCCATAGCCAACTGCCATACGCGCTCAATCATCGTTTTTCCATTAATTAGTGCTAATGGCTTACCTGGAAATCGTTTTGAAGCCATTCGTGAAGGAATAATTATAATACTCTTCATTTTATGCGACAATTAGGCTATAAAATTTAAAATTCATTACAATTTCAATTCTATTCATTCTATTAAAAAATCTGTATATGTATATACATGTCTGGCTTAGAGGTTAACAAGATATTAGCATCTATAATATTAGCAGTTCTGATTGTCACATTAATTGGACATATTGGAGATTTAATTGTTGATGTAGAACATCATGATCAAGAAGAAACTGCTTATAAAATAGAAGTGGAGGAAGCAATTGGTGAGGGTAAAACTCAGACAAAAAAAGAGGAGATAATTGAGCCAATTTCTGTTTTTCTAGCAAGTTCTTCATTGGAAAATGGAGAGAAGCTCTTCAAAAAATGTTCTACATGTCATAACTACGAAAAAGACAGTGCAAATAAAGTTGGTCCACAGCTTTGGAATATTATTAATAGACCAAAAGCTAATGTTGAAGGATTTGCTTATTCAAAGGCTTTAGCAGAATATGGTGGGGTGTGGGGATATGAAGAATTAGCAGAATTTCTATATAAACCCAAAAAGTTTGTAAAAGGAACAAAGATGAATTTTGCTGGACTTAAAAAAGTAAAAGATAGGGCTGATCTTGTTTACTTTCTCAGAGCACAATCAGATAATCCTATACCCCTTCCTTAATTTTTAGTATAAATTTAAAATGTCATTTAACATTAATGAGTTTGTAAAGTTTGCAAACACATTAGCTGATTCAGCATCAAAAACATCAATGCAATATTTCAGAAAAAAATTGAGTATTGAAAATAAAGAAGATGAAAGTCCTGTAACAATAGCTGATAAAGAAACTGAAGAAATAATACGAGACCATATTAGAAAAACTTTTCCAAATCATGGAATCTTAGGAGAGGAATATGAAAATGAAAATTTAGATTCAGAATTTGTATGGGTTATTGACCCAATAGATGGAACACGTAGTTATATAGCTGGTCACAAAGACTTTGGTAATTTAATTTCTTTACTTCATAATAATCAACCAATTATAGGAATTATAAATTGTCCTGCCCATGATGAAAGGTGGATTGGTATTAAAAACTCTAAAACTACTTGTAATGGTAAAGAAGCTTTAACTTCCAATATAAAAGACCTTAAAAGTGCATATTTATTTACTTCTGGTATTTATTTTTATGAACCAATCTTAAGAGAGGGTTTCAAAACTATAAAGAAAAAATCAAAATATTATAGGCTTGGAGGAGATTGTTATATGTATGGAATGTTATCTAGTGGGCTAATTGATATTGTTATTGAAGATACACTTAAAGCTCACGATTATATGGCGCTTATAAATGTAGTTGAAGGTGCTGGGGGTAAAATAACAGATAAATATGGAAAACCAATCACTTTACAGTCAGATGGTAGTTTAATAGCTTCTAGTTCTAGTAATTTACACAATGAAATTATAAATATAATTAACAATTAAAATTTCTTTTTTTTTAAAATAGATTTATATTAAATATTATGATGATTAGACTATTTCTTTTTTTAATATTAACTACTACTTCATTAAATTTATACTCAAAAACAAACATTTCTCATGCAGTTGCAATGCATGGTGAACCAAAATATAATTCTGATTTTCTAAATGTTGATTATATAGATGTTGATGCTTTTAAAGGTGGTTCTATAGTAAGAAGTGCTATTGGTAATTTTGACTCATTTAATCCATTTATTTTAAAGGGAACTTCAGCTGCTGGTATCGGGGGATTGTTTGAAACCTTGACTACTGGTTCTAGTGATGAAGCATTTACTGAATATGGATTGCTGGCCGAAACTATAGAATGGCCTGATGATAGATCTTGGGTTTCATACATAATAAGAAAAGAGGCAACATGGCACGATGGTAAAAAAATTACCGCAGATGATGTTGTCTGGACCTTTAATACACTAATGGACAAAGGACATCCTTTCTACAAATATTACTACGGAGATGTAAAAGAAGTCATAAAAGAAGATGAATTAAAAGTTAGATTTAATTTCAAAACAAATACAAATAAGGAGCTAGTTTTAATTGTTGGACAATTACCTGTACTTCCTAAACATTATTGGGAGGGGAAAAATTTTGATGAAACAACCTTAGAAATACCACTAGGTAGTGGCCCATATAAAATTAAATCATTTGATAGCGGCAGATCAATAACTTATGAATTAAATAAAAATTATTGGGGATTTAAAAATAAAACACCAATTAAAGTTGGTAAAGATAATTTTTCTACAATCAGATATGATTATTACAAAGATAGGGGCATAGAAAGAGAAGCATTTAAATCTGGTGAAATTGATTTTTTCAGTGAAAATTCATCTAAAGAATGGGCAACATCTTATAACATTGATTCAGTTAAAAATAATTTAATAAAGAAAGAATTAATTAAACATCAAAATCCACAAGGAATGCAAGGTTTTGCTTTTAATATAAGAAAAGATAAATTTAAAGATAGAAGAGTAAGACAAGCTTTATCATTTGCTTTCGACTTCGAGTGGTCTAATAAAAATTTATTTTTTGATGCATATCAAAGAACTAATAGTTTTTTTGAAAATTCTGAATTAGCTTCCAGTGGATTACCTTCAAATGAAGAATTGTATTTTTTAAATCCTTATTTTGATGTTTTACCAAAAGAAATATTTACTCAAGAGTTCGAAAATCCAACAACTGATGGGTCTGGATATATGCGTTTACAATTACAGAAGGCTTCTAAACTTCTTAAAGATTCAGGTTGGGAATTATCTGAGGGAAAATTAGTAAATTCTTCAACAAAAGAATTATTTGAATTTGAAATATTATTAAGATCACCAGCCTTTGAAAGAATAGTATTTCCTTTTAAGGATAATCTTGAAAAATTAGGTATCCAAGTAAATGTTAGAACTATTGATACCGCTCAATATCAAAAAAGAATGGAAACTTTTGACTTTGATATGGTTGTTCAAACATTTTCTCAATCACTTTCACCTGGAAACGAACAAAGAAACTTTTGGGGATCAGAAGCTGCAGATACAAATGGATCGCGTAATGTTATTGGTATAAAAAATTATGCAGTTGATGGATTAATAGAAAGCCTAATAAATGCAAAAGATCGTGAAGAATTAATAACTGTAACAAAAGCTTTAGATAGAGTTCTTTTATGGAATTATTACGTTATTCCCCAATGGCATATTTCTTCCTATAGGGTTCTTTACTGGAATTTTTTTGATAAGCCATTTATTAAACCTAAATATTCACTGGGCTTTGACACATGGTGGGTTAATCAGAAAAAATTTGATCAAATCCAATTAAATAGGACATCAAACTAATTATTAAAGTTTACTGTAAATAATATAAAATAGCTCAGTTATGGGAGTTTATTTAATAAAAAGACTACTTCTAATTATTCCAACATTATTTGGTATAATGCTAATCAATTTTGCTATCATACAAATAGTTCCTGGAGGACCAGTTGAACAAATGATAGCTCAAATGACAGGGACTGCTGTAGAATCTACAGCAAGATTCTCAGGTGGTGGTGAAGGTGAGTCTTTAGAATTTAATAATGATAATAGTTCTCTTAACGATAGCAAATATAGAGGTGCTCAGGGTTTAGATCCAGATGTTATAGATGAGATTAAGAGAATGTATGGAATGGATAAACCTGCGCATGAACGTTTTCTTAAAATGCTTAAAGATTATTTAACTTTTGATTTTGGGGAAAGTTTTTTTAGAGACCAAAAAGTTACATCATTGGTTCTAGATAAAATGCCCGTGTCAATTTCTCTTGGTTTGTGGACAACACTTTTAGTTTATTTAATTTCAATTCCTCTCGGAATACGAAAGGCAATAAAAGATGGTTCAAGATTTGATATAATTTCAAGCTCTATTGTTACAATTGGTTATGCAATACCAAATTTCTTGTTTGCTGTAATTTTAATTGTTTTTTTTGCAGGAGGAAGATTTTATGATATTTTTCCTTTAAGAGGTTTATTTTCAGAAAATTTTGAAGAATTGAACTTATTTGAACAAATTATAGATTACTTCTGGCATTTAGCTTTGCCTCTTACTGCAATGCTTGTAAGTGGTTTTGCGGGTCTAACTTTTTTAACAAAAAATTCTTTTCTTGATCAAGTGAACCAGCAATATGTAATTACTGCACGCTCTAAGGGATTAACAGAAAAAAAAGTTCTTTATGGTCATGTCTTTAGAAACGCTATGTTAATTGTTATTGCTGGATTCCCTTCTGCATTTATTGGTATACTTTTTTCTAGTTCATTATTTATTGAAGTAATATTTTCGTTAGATGGGTTAGGTCTTCTTGGTTATGAAGCTGCGCTCACTAGAGATTATCCAGTTATATTTGCAACACTCTATTTCTTTTCATTATTAGGTTTAATTATGGGTATAATTGGAGATTTTATGTATTCAATAATTGATCCGCGAATTGATTTTGAATCGAGATAAATATGAAAGTCTCTAAACTTAATCAACGTCGATTTAATAATTTTATAAAAAACAAAAGAGGATATTATTCATTTTTGATTTTTTCATTTTTGTTTGTGATATCATTATTTGCAGATTTTATAGCAAATGAAAAACCACTTTTAATAAAATACAAATCAAATTTTTATTATCCGATATTTTCCTATTATTCAGAAACAAACTTTGGTGGTGATTTTGAAACTGAAGCAGATTACAAAGATCCATTTGTAAAAAATCTTATTAATGAAAATGGTTGGATGATCATGCCTATTATACCTTATTCTTATAATACTATAATTAGAGATCTTACTTCTCCTGCTCCATCCGCACCTTCTAAAAAAAATTGGTTAGGCACAGATGATCAAGCTAGAGATGTCCTCTCAAGATTAATTTATGGTTTTAGAATTTCAGTATTATTTGGATTTACTCTAACTTTTTTTTCGATGATTATTGGTGTTTCAGCTGGGGCAGTACAGGGTTATTTTGGAGGTAAAACTGATCTTTTTTTTCAGAGATTTATGGAAGTTTGGTCAGCAATTCCAACTTTATACGTATTAATTATCTTAGCTAGCGTAATCCAACCAAACTTTTGGTGGCTTTTACTTATATTATTAATGTTTAGTTGGATGGGATATGTTGGTGTTGTACGTGCAGAATTTTTAAGAGCAAGAAATTTTGATTATATTAAAGCCGCAAAAGCTTTGGGAGTATCAAATACAAAAATTATGTTAAGGCACATGCTTCCTAATGCAACAATAGCTACTATAACTTTTCTCCCATTTAGTTTAAGTGCATCAGTTACCGCGCTTTCAGGATTGGATTTTCTAGGGTTTGGATTGCCACCTGGATCTGCATCTTTAGGTGAAATGGTTAATCAGGGTAGAAATAACCTGCAAGCACCTTGGTTAGGTATAACTAGTTTTTTGACTTTAGGATTAATGCTTGGTTTGTTAGTTTTTGTTGGAGAAGCAATAAGGGACTCTCTTGATCCTAGAAAGACATTTAATTAGAGATGGAGAAAATAATTGCAATTAATAATTTAAGTATTGTTTTTAATGATAACAAAGAAGTTGTTAGAAATATTAATTTAGATATTTTTAAAGGAAAAACTACCGCAATTGTAGGTGAGTCAGGATCAGGAAAAACTTTATCAGCACTAAGTATTCTTAAACTTTTACCAAGTGGAGGAAAAATCAAAAACGGTAAGATACTATTTAAAGAAAAGGATATTCTTTTATTAAATACAAATGAAGTACAAAAAATTAGAGGAAATAAAATCTCTACTATTTTCCAGGAGCCAATGACAAGCTTAAATCCCCTTCATAGTGTAAACAAACAAATTGAAGAAATGATATTAACTCACAATAAAATTACGATTGATGAGGCTAAAATTAAAGCATTAGAGTTATTAGAAGAGGTAGGCTTGAAAGAAATTTCTAATCGACCAAAAATTTACCCCTATGAATTATCTGGTGGTCAAAGACAAAGAGTAATGATTGCAATGAGTATAGCTAATAATCCTGATTTATTAATTGCTGATGAACCCACGACAGCTCTTGATGTTACCATTCAATCACAAATTCTAGATTTACTAACTAATCTCCAAAAAAAATTAGGGATGACAATGCTTTTTATCAGTCATGATCTTTCAGTTGTAAAAAAAATGGCTGACTTTATTTATGTTATGAAGAGTGGAGAAATTGTAGAAAAAGGTACGAGTGATAAAATATTTGGTGACCCTAAAGATTCTTATACTAAAGAATTAATATCCTCACACACCAAGAAAAAAATAAATTTAAATAGATCAAAAGAAATACTGTTAAAAGTAGAGAATCTAGATGTTTGGTATCCAATAAAAAAAGGACTATTTAAAAGAACGATCAATTATGTAAAAGCAATTAACGATATTAGCTTTACTTTAAATGAAGGAGAAAGTATTGGAATTGTTGGGGAATCTGGGTCAGGGAAAACTTCACTGATATTAGCAATATTAAAATTAATAAAATCTAAAGGAAAAATTTTAATTAATAATACAAATATTAATGATTACAAAAATAGTCAAATATTAAAATTAAGAAAAAATATACAGTTAGTTTTTCAAGATCCTTATTCATCATTAAGTCCCCGCATGAATGTTGAAGAGATAATTTCTGAAGGTCTTAATATTCACTATCCCAAATTATTACAAAAAGAAAAGGAAACAAAAATAAAAGATGTTTTATCTAATGTTGGTTTAAATTATTCTGATTGTATTGAAAAATATCCACATGAATTTTCAGGAGGACAAAGACAAAGAATAGCTATTGCAAGGGCTTTAATATTGAAGCCAAAAATCTTAATACTAGATGAGCCAACTTCAGCTTTAGATATTACAATTCAAAATCAAATCATTGATTTACTTAATAATTTACAAAAAAAATTATCATTAAGTTATATTTTTATAAGTCATGATATGAAAGTAATTAGATCAATATCTGACAGGGTAATCGTATTAAAAAATGGTGTAATAGTTGAAGAAAACACTGGTGACAAAATTTTTGCTGAACCTAAGTCTGATTATACCAAAAACTTGATTAGCTCAGTGTTATAGTAATGAATAATGAGCCTGATTTAAAATTAAGAGAAGAATTAATAATTTATTTTAATTCTAAAAAATTTGAAGAGTTGTTAAATATTATAACAAATTTACAAAAAAGATTACCTAAATCAATATTTCTTTTAACTCTATCGGGAAATGTTAATCATGAATTAAAAAATTATACATCTGCATTAAAAAATTTCGAAACAATTTTAGAAATTCAACCAAATTTTGCAGAGGCTCACTATAATTTAGGCATAATTTTTAGAAGGCTAAATCAAATAGATAAATCACTAAAGCATTACAGAGAATGTATTAAAATAAATCCAAAAAAATTTGAAGCTTACAACAATTTAGGAAATATTTATAGATCAAAGCATAAGATTAAATTAGCAATTCAGATGTACTTACAATGCCTTGAGATTAATTCAAATTATGTCATAGCACTTCAAAACTTTGGAATTTGTCTACAAAATTATAAGTTTTCAAAGCAATCGGATTTGATAGAAAAAAATATCACAAATTTACTTAACCAAAATAGAATTTTAAGACCAGTAGACATAATAGATAATATAATAGATTATCTTTATTTAAGTCAAAATTTTAACTTTCTAATTAAAAATCTGACGAGTAAAGATGATGGTACTCCATTAGATGAATCTATCAATATTTTTTTAAACAATAAAATTTTAATTAAATTATTACAAATAACTCCGATAACAGATATAAAAATAGAAAATGCTTTGAAATCACTCAGAAGAAAGATCTTATTAAACTTTGATTTAATTAAAAATAGAAAAGAAGCACTTCAGGTTATTGGTATAATTGCGTCACAATGTTTTATAAATGAATATATCTATCCTATCCAATTAGAAGAAAAGAAAATTTTATCTAAGCTTGAACAAAAAATATTGAATCAGTCGAAAGACAAGAATTTGAAGAAATATCAATTAGAAATTTCATGCATTGCAGCGTATAAACCATTATATTCATTTAAATGGTCAAAAAAAATTACAGATTTTCAAGATATTTTTGATTTAGTAAAATTACAAATTATCAATCCTGAAAAAGAAATTGCATTAAGAAATAAATTAAAATCTAAAACAATTAGTAATATTGTTTCTATAAAAGTTAGAGATCAATATGAAAATAGTCCTTATCCAAGATGGGAAAAGGTTGCACTAAACAACAATCCAAAAAGATTAATAGATTATGCTCAAAATTTAAAACTTAAAATAAAAGAGGATAAAATAAAGAATTGGAGGAATTTACAAGTTCTTGTAGCAGGTTGTGGAACAGGACAGCATGCCATTACTACAGCAACTAAATATAAGGATTCATACATTACTGCAATAGATTTAAGTAAAAACAGCTTAAGTTATGCTAAAAGAAAAGCTGATGAATTGGGTGTAAAAAATATAAATTTTATTCAAATGGATTTACTAGATTTGAAGAATTCAAATAAGAGTTTTGATTTAATAGAGTCAGTTGGTGTGCTTCATCATATGGATAGTCCATTTAATGGTTGGAAGACTTTATGTGATATCTTAAAAACTGACGGATTAATAATGATTGGTTTGTATAGTAAAATCGCGAGATCCCACATAGAAAAGATAAGAGCAAAAATTAAAAAACTTAATATTGAGGTTAATAAACAAAATGTAATAGAATTTAGAGAAAAAATAATTTCATCTAATGATAAAAATTATGATTTAATAAAAAAAAGTTCTGATTTTTATTCACTTAGCAATTTAATTGATTTATTATTTCATATTAAAGAACACAGATTTTCAATTCCTAAAATAGAGGATTATATTAAAAAATTGAATTTGAAGTTTTGTGGTTTTGAAAATACACATTTGTTAAATTACTTTGAAGAAAACCACAAAAATACAAATGACATATATAATCTTGATTTATGGAATAAATTCGAAGTAAATAATCCTCGAATTTTTGCTGGAATGTACCAATTTTGGTGCCAAAAAAAATAATTTATAAAAATAAATTAGTAATTAGTCACATAAACTAAATAAAATTAAGAATATAGATTGAGTCTATTAATTTTAGTTTAAAAAAGTTGATTTTAAATAAATAATCAAATTTAAATAATGACCTGCAAGTTAAAATATATTATTTAACGACTATGAAAAATATTTTATTACCAAGACTTGGTGAGACGATGGAAAAGGGAAGTGTTTCCAAATGGCTTATTGCAAAGGATGAGGAATTTGAGAGAGGACAGACTATTGCTGAAATTGAAAGTGACAAAACTTTGATTGATTTACCAGCATTAGAAAATGGTAAATTGTTAGAAATTCTCGTAAATGAAAATGAAGAGGTACCAGTAGGAACTATAATAGCTACTTATGAAACATTATAAATTTTTTAATTTCTTTATAAGTTGGTGGGATACATCCTTTTTTTAAACAATTAGCTTCTGCGACTTTTGTAGCAAAATAAATAGAATTTTGCAGTTTTTCTTTAGTCATAACTTCAAGTTTGTCTAGAGTCAAAATATTATTCTGTTGTAAATAGTAGATAATGCCAGCTGAAAAACAATC
>MDTG01293071.1_pt1 | contig 14512 bp, 18 predicted proteins | sample 811421 | NCBI WGS metagenome assembly MDTG01 (sample SAMN05326645, study PRJNA326480) | marine metagenome | isolation source: seawater | place: Pacific Ocean: South East | collected 2011
CTCTTGATAATTGTCCAGATATTATTGGATTATAGGCTTTTATTCCTTTAGCAACCTCTCCATCAGCGATACCTTGGATTTCAACTTCATGTAAATTGCAAAATTCAGCTATTTGTTTAAAGGTGAGTGTTGTATTTTCTACTAACCAAACAGCTGTTGCCATTGGCATTAATGGAACATTAGACATTTAACTTTTTTTTTCCGACCTAAAATTTTGAAATTTTTTATTAAATTTACTTACACGACCTTTGTCCATTAATTTTTGTTTTCCACCAGTCCATGCTGAGTGTGATTTAGGATCTATTTCTAGTTTTAATACATCTCCCTCCGCACCCCAAGTTGATCTTGTTTCAAATTGAGAGCCATCAGTCATCTCAACTTTTATTTTGTGATAATTTGGATGAATATCTTTTTTCATAACGTGTCTTATAGCAAAAGAATTTTATAAAACAATTAAAAGTTCCCTAATTTTTCGAGCATTTTTTCATTAATAGAGCTACTAGAAGCTTTAATTTGAACATTGTCATTCTCAGATAAATCAATTTTGTTAATCATTCCCCCGGCTTCTTTCAGTATAATTATACCTGCAGCAATATCCCACAAATTTATATTATTTTGAAAATAACCATCATATCTTCCGGAGGCAACATAAGCCATATCTAAAGCAGCACATCCAGATTTTCTTGTCAATAAATCTATTTGGTGATTTAATTTTCCACCTGAAGCAAACAAACATGCTTCCAAAGATTTTTTCTTCGAAACTCGAATTCTTTGATTATTTAAAAATGCTCCATTTTCTTTTTCAGCATAAAACATTTCATCTTTAATTGGATCATAAATTACACCTGAGACAATTTCATTTTCATTTTTTAAAGCAATTGAAATTGCAAAATGGGGGATGCCATGTAAAAAATTCGTTGTACCATCAATTGGATCTATTATCCAAGTATTTTTTTTATCCTGATTCAATTTTGATCCAGCTTCCTCACTTATAATTGAGTAGTTTGGTCTTGCTTTATTTAATTCTTCTATAATAATTTTTTCTGCTTTTAAATCAGCATTTGAAACAAAATCATTAGGACCTTTAATTGATACTTGAAGTTTTTCTATTTCTCCAAAGTCTCTTATCAGAGCTTTTGAAGCTTTTTCACAAGCTTTTATCATTACGTTAAGATTAGCGGATATTAAATTCATAAATTTAAATTTTCTTTACGTACTCTATTGTTCTGGTATCGACCACGATTTGATCTCCACTTTCAATGAAGGGAGGAACTTGTATATTTAGACCATTATCTAATTTTGCAGGTTTGTAGGATGAAGAAACAGTTTGTCCCTTCAGTGCAACATCTGTTGTTTCTATTTTACATGTTACTTGGTTTGGTAAATCAACTGCAATAGGCAAGTCATTGTAGAAGTTAACTGAAACTTGAAGATTTTCAGTAAGCAATTTCCCTTTTTCTCCAATAATCTCTTTTTTAATTTCTATTTGTTCAAAAGATTTTGGGTTCATGAAAAAGTAATTTGTTTCATCTTCATAAAGAAAATTAAAATTAGTTTCTTCTAAAGAAGCCTTTTCAACTGACTCACTTGAACGAAATCTTTCATTTAATTTAGTATTCTTATTTACATTTTTCATTTCAACTTGGGCGAAAGCACCACCTTTACCTGGTTTTACATGCTGAGTTTTGAGCACTTGCCACAAATCATTTTTGTATTCTATAAGCATTCCTACTCTTATCTCACTGGCATATATTTTCATTTTAATCTTTTAATTGCTTCTAGTGGTTTTAGTTTTTTATTTTTCCAAATGTAGCCTGAAATAGCTAAAAAGTTAGCTTTATTCAACAATAGTTTTTTGTAATTATTGTAGTTAATTCCACCTATAGCGACTATTGGTGTATTTGTGATCTTTTTTACTCTTTTAAGCAAATCTATGTTTGCTCTGTATTTGGTTTTTTTAGTTTTTGAATTATTAAAAGCCCCGAGAGCAATATAATCAGCATTATTTTTGATAGCTTTTTTTGCTAATTTAATTGAATTATGACAAGTAATTCCAATTATTTTTTTATTAATTAATTTTCTTGCATTAATTAAGCCCATATCCTGTTGACCTAAATGACAACCATCAGCATTCAATTTTTTTGCAAGCAAAACATCGTCATTCACTAAAAATTTAACCTTATATTTTTGGCATATTTTCTTAATTTTTTTTCCAATTAATAATTTTTCTTTAATTCTTTTTTTTTTCATTCTTAACTGAAAAAAACTTACTTTTTGCAACTTTAAAATACTTATTAAATTAGTATAAAAAAATTTGTTAATTGTATTGGGTGAAATAAGGTAGATAAATTTTTTTTGATTAATTCTCAAGTTCTTTAGACCATTTTCCTTGAGCTGCTAAGGTATTCATATTTGCTCTGTGATTAAATACTTTCTGAGTACCTTCAATATCCTTTATATTCTTTGACCAAAATTTAAGAGCACTTTGTTGGAGTGCACGTCCGTAAGAATAAGTTAATATAAAGTTAGTTGTATTATATTTATTTATTAAATTAAGGTTTTCAGTTGCTTCTATTTCTGACTGTCCACCAGATAAAAAAGCTATGCCTGGTACTTCTGAAGGCACAGAGTCTTTCAAGCATTTTAGAGTCAGGTTTGCCACTTCCTCACCAGAAATTTTATTTTTAGATTTATTTCCAGCTAAAATCATATTTGGTTTTAAAATGATGCCCTTCAGGTCAACTTTATGTAAAATAAGTTCTTCAAAGCATTTTTTAATTACTTCAGATGTTTTATCGTAACATTCTTTTTCTGAGTGATCTCCATCCATCAATAATTCGGGCTCTACTATTGGAACCATATTGCATTCTTGAACTAAAGCAGAATATCTTGCTAGAGCATGTGCATTAGATTCAATTGATAGTTTGCTTGGATAATTCTTAGATATATTATACACACCTCTCCATTTTGTGAATTTTGCTCCAAGTTTATAATAATCTTTTAATCTTTCTCTTAGTCCATCTAGACCTTCAGTTATTTTTTCTTCTGATGAACCTGCTAAAATTTTAGCTCCCGTATCTACTTTTATACCTGGGTGTGAACCCATATTTGAAATAAGCTCTGGTATTGGTTTATTTTTTTTAGAATTTTGTTTAATTGTTTCGTCATATAAAATTACTCCCCCAATACATTTTGACATGCTTTTTGAACTAAAAAGTGTTTCTCTAAATAATAATCTATTTTCTGGAGTAGAAGATACATTAACTCCTTCTAATCTTTTTGTCATAGTGCCTGTGCTCTCGTCAGCTGCCAGGATTCCCTTTCCATTTGAAAGGATTTGTAAAGCTATCTTGTTCAGTTCAGACATATTAATTTAGAGCTTTTATACCAGGAAGTTCTTTTCCTTCAAGATATTCTAAAAATGCTCCACCAGCAGTTGAAATAAAATTGAAATCGTTAAGAGCATTAACTTGGTTTATAACTGCAATTGTATCTCCTCCTCCTGCAACTGAATAAATTGAGTTATTCTTATTTTTTTTTACAATTTTTTTTGCAATTTCAAAACTACCTATAGCAAAATTTGGATTTTCGAAATATCCAGCAGGCCCATTCCACAAAACTGTTTTACTATTTTCAATAATATTTTTAATCATTTCAATAGTTTTGGGGCCTATATCTAAAATTAAATCATCATTATCCACTTCTTCAATTTTTTTTACTTTTGATTTATCTTTCATATTCTTTCCAACCCTAACATCTTCTGGTAAAATTATAGAACAAGAGTGTTTTTTTGAAGTTTTAAAGATATCATCTACAATTTTTTCACAATTGTCCTCTTTTAATGATTTTCCAATTGGATGACCTTTGTAACTTAAAATATTATTAGCCATCCCACCAACAATAACAATATTGTCAAACTTTGGAATTAAATTTTTAATAATACCAATTTTAGTTGAAATCTTTGAGCCTCCTATAATACAAGTTATTGGTTTTTTAATTTCAGTGGTAACTTTTTTTAAAGCACTTATTTCAGTCTCTAATTGTATGCCAGCGTACGAAGGCAAAAATTCTGTAATTCTACTAATAGATGCATGAGCTCTGTGTGAGCATGAAAATGCATCATTTACAAATAAATCTGCAAGACCAGCCAAATGTTTTGAAAAATTTAAATCATTTTCTTCTTCTTCTTCGTAGAACCTGATGTTTTCTAAAAAAATTATTTGATCTTTAGAATTTTTGAACAAATCTTCTTTTTTCAAATCATAAATATTTGTTGTTATTAATTTAATTTTCTCATTGATTTTTTTTTCTAAATTTTTACAAATTGGCTGCATTGAAAGGTCTTTATTTACCTTTCCCTTTGGTCTTCCTATGTGAGAAACAATTACAATTTTAGTCTTCTTTTTAAGCAAAAATTTAATTATGGGTAAAATTTTATCAATCCTTGTTTGATCAATAATTATACCGTTTTTTAGTGGGACATTTAAATCTAGCCTCAACAACACTCTTTTTCTATTAAGATTTTCTTGGTCTTTTATATTGTTCATTAAGAAATTTTGTGAATATACTCTGCCAAATCACACATTCTATTTGAGAAACCCCACTCATTATCGTACCAAGCAGAAATTTTGCCCATATTTTTTCCAACTACACTTGTTAGTGTTGCATCGACTATAGATGAAGCAGAGTTATGATTAAAATCAATTGATACTAGTTTTTCCTCAGTTATTTCAAGGATTTTTGTTTTTTGTTTTTTGGTAAAATCTTGGAATGCTGAATTAATTTTATCAACAGTTAATTCTTTTTTTGTGCAAAATACTAATTCTACAAGAGAAACATTGGGTGTTGGCACTCTCATAGCCACACCTTCTAATTTACCTTTTAAGGATGGTATTATTTCACCAATGGCTTTTGATGCGCCTGTGGAAGTTGGTACAATCGATTGACTTGCAGATCTTGCTCTTCTAGGATCTTTATGAGAATTATCTAAAATTCTTTGATCACTTGTAAAAGAATGTATTGTGGTCATAAAACCTTTTTCAATTTCAAAATTTTTATTTAAAATATAAGCTACGGGCGCAAGACAATTAGTAGTACATGAAGCTGCAGAGATGATATTATCATTTTTTTTTATTTCATTTTCATTAACTCCATAGACAATCGTTTTATTAGCATTCTTACAGGGAGCCGAAACTATTACTTTTTGAGCTCCATTTTCTAAATGGGGTAGTAATTTTTCTTTAGAATTGAATTTCCCAGTACATTCAAAAATATAATCTGCACCAGATTTTTTCCAATTTATTTTATTTAATTCTGTCTCTTGGGTAAAAATAATTTTTTTTTTATTTATAATTATATGATTTTCATCAAAATCAACCTCAGCATTAAACTTTCCATGTATTGAGTCATATTTTAAAAGTTTAGAGCATATCTCTGAATTTGTCCTATTGTTAATATGTTTAATTTCAATATTTTTGTTATTATTTTCTATAATAGATCTAACGATCATGCGACCTATTCTGCCCATTCCATTTATTCCAACTTTAATAGTCATAATTTAATTTTTTATTAAATCTTTAATTTTTTTATAAATATTTTCTGTTGTTAGTCCAAAATGTTCGTAAATTTTTTTATAAGGTGCACTTTTACCAAAATCATCAATACCAAAATTTATTCCTTTATTTTTTATAAATCTATGCCAACACTTAGTTGAACCAGCTTCAATAGTTATATTAAAAACAGTTTCATTCAAAATTTTGTTTTTATACTCATCTTTTTGTTTTTCAAAAACTTCCTGACACGGTACCGAAACTACTTTACTGTAGATATTTTCTGTGGCCAATTTATGACTAACTTCTAAAGCTAAATTGACTTCAGATCCACTTGCAATTATTGTTAACATAATTTGGTCATTAGATCGGTAAACCTCATAAGCTCCTAAAGAGCATAGATTTTTATTAGAAAAATCTTTTCTTATAGGTTCAAGATTTTGTCTTGTTAGTGCCAATATACTTGGAGTATTTTTATTTTCAATTGCTAGCTGCCAACATTCATAAGTTTCAATTGTATCTGCAGGTCTAAAAACATTTAAATTTGGTATTGACCTTAATCCTGTTAGTTGTTCGATTGGTTGGTGTGTTGGACCATCTTCTCCTAAACCAATTGAATCATGTGTCATTACATATATAACTCTCTTTTTCATTAAGGCAGATAATCTAATTGATGGTTTACAATAATCGCTGAAAATTAAAAAAGTTCCACCATAAGGAATTAATTTACTATGAAGAGAGATACCATTCATAATACCACACATTGCATGCTCTCTTACTCCATAATGAACATAACTAGCTTTAAAATTATTTGATTTAATAATTTTTTGGTTTTTTGTTTTAGTGTTATTTGATCCAGACAAATCAGCAGATCCACCTATTAGAGGCGTATCTTTTGAAGTTAGTGATGTTAAGATTTTTTCTGATGCTTTTCGAGATGCTAAAGAATTCATATTTTTAATAGCATCTTTTTTTTCTTTTTCAAAAAATGATTTAAAATTATAAGAAAAAAAATTTTCAATCTTTTTCTTTTTTTTGTTATATTTTTTAATCCAATTGTCTTCTTCTTTTTTACCTCTAATTCCTATTTTTCGCCATGTTTCCAAGACTTCTTTAGGTATTTTAAATGGATCATGATTCCATTTAAGTTTTTTCCGAACCAATTTTATTTCCTCAATTCCTAGGGGGCTACCATGTGCAGATGCGGTATTAGATTTATTCGGTGAGCCATACCCAATTTTTGTTTTATAAGAAATAATTGTTGGTTTATTTGCTTTTTGAACTTTTTTTAAAGATTTAAATATTTTTTTTTCATCATGACCATCGATATCAATATAATTCCATCCATAGCTTTCAAATCTTTTTTTATAATTATCTGAAACTGCTAAGTTAGTAGGACCGTCAATGGATATCGAATTATTATCAAACAACATAATCAGATTTTTAAGTTTAAGATGACCAGCCAAACTCATAGCCTCATGGCTAATTCCCTCCATTAAACATCCATCTCCTGCTAGTACATAAGTTTTATGATTAAATATCTCTTTACCAAATTTAGCTTTTAATATTTCTTCTGCTAACGCGAAACCCACAGCATTTGATATGCCTTGTCCCAATGGTCCTGTTGTTGTTTCAATACCGGTATTTGGATGATATTCTGGATGACCAGCACAAATACTGTCTAGTTGTCTAAAATTTTTAATATCTTCTAATTTTATACTTTTAAAGCCTGTGAGATATAATAACGAATAAAGTAGCATAGAACCATGTCCAGCAGATAAAACGAATCTATCTCTATTTAACCAGCTTGGGTTTTGAGGATTAAATTTTAAAAAATCTCTGAATAAAACTGTTGCAACGTCAGCCATTCCCATAGGCATTCCAGGATGGCCTGAATTAGCTTTTTGAACGGCATCTATAGATAAAAATCTAATACTATTTGCTAAATCTTTGTGTAGTTTGCTCAAAAAAAATCCTATCTAGACTAAGAAGACTCAATTTAATATTATAAATATATATATATGAAAACTCAGAGTGAAAAAGAAAAAAAACTCGATTCGGCACTAACAAAGTTAAAAAATTTAACTTTACAAAATCCAGATTTTAAAAATAATTTAGAAGATTTAAGGGTACAGAAAAATCAATTAGAAATTGAAAAAAATCATTTAGAGGAAAAATATCAAAATTTGATGAATGAATATAATATTCTAAGCCAAAAACTTGATAAAATTAAAGATGTAAAAAACTTAGAACAAAAAAAAGAAATTGAGTTTTCAGAAAAAATTGATGAATTAAATCAAGAAACAGATACTTTGTTAGAGGAAATAGACAAATGGCAAATATAAGTGTTAAATTTAATGGAAAAGAATTTCTTCTATCATGTGACGATGGTCAAGAAGAGCATTTAGAGGAGTTGCTCACTCATATTGATACCAAATTTAATGATTTAAAAAAAAATCTTGGGAATATTGGCGAAAACAAATTATTGTTAATTACGGCAGTTAAAGTAATGGATGAGTATTTTGAAACTAAGAAAAAAGTTGATCAAAAAAAGATAGAGCTTAAAGAATTATCAGATAAATTCAAAGAGCTGAAATCTTTGGTTTATAATTACAAAGACAACAAAGAAGGTGAAATTAAAATGTTAAAAGAAAATCAAGATTTGTTTAAACAAGAAATAGAAAACAACAAAGAAAATTACGAAAAAATTATAGAAGATGCTGCTAATGAAATTTCAAATTTTGTAGAAAAAGCCAATTCAGAAAATTCTACTCAATAGTTGTGTTAAAATCATTATTAAGAAAAAAAATCCTTAAAAAAAGAGATAAAAATAAAAGTGATGTTGTAATAAATATTAAAGAGATTTTTAAAATTTTGAAAAAAGAAAAAATTTTTTCAAAAAATATAGGTGGGTATTATCCTGTTAACTCAGAAGTAAATGATATGCCAATACTGAAAGAATTAAAAAAAAAGAAATTTAGAATTTCTTTACCGGTAATTAAAAAAGAATTTAAAATGGATTTTTACGAATGGTCATTTAGTAGCCCATTAAAGATCAATAGATATGGGATACCTGAGCCAATTTCGAAAAAGATTGTTCATCCTGAAGTAATTTTTATACCTCTTGTAGGTTTTGATAAAAACTTAAATAGACTTGGTTATGGGGGCGGTTACTACGATAGATATTTAAAAAAAACGAATGGAAGAAAAAAGATATTAAAGATAGGTCTAGCCATGGAAGTTCAAAAAATTGAAAAAATACCAACTGATAAATATGATCAAAAATTAGATTATGTTGTTACAAACAAGAATGTGATTCAATGAAAATTTTATTTTTAGGTGATGTTGTAGGTGTTTCAGGTTGTTCAGCATTGTTCGATAATTTGTTAACCTTAATTAAGAAGAATAAAATTGATTTTGTGATTGTTAATGGAGAGAATGCTGATGATACAGGAGTAGGTATTACAGAACAGATATGTAAAGATTTTTTTAATTGTGGAGTAAATGTAATTACCACTGGAAATCACGTATGGGATCAAAAACAAATAATGAGTCATATTGAAAAAGAAAATAGACTACTGAGACCTTTAAATTTGTTTGAACCAGCACCTGGAAAAGGTTTTGAAATTTTTAAAATAAAAAATGATATTAAAATTGGTGTACTTAATTTAATGGGTAATATCTTTATGAAAAAATGTGATGATGTTTTTAAAACTGCAGAAAAATTTATTCAAAAATATCATCTTAAAAAAGATTTTGATTTTTTGGTAGTTGATTTTCATGGAGAAATTACAAGTGAAAAAAATGCACTTGGTCATTTTTTTGATGGTAAGGCAACTTTATTTATTGGAACACATACCCATATACCAACAAACGATAGTAGAATTTTAAAAGGAGGCACAGCTTATCAAACAGATGCTGGGATGTGTGGAGATTATGACTCTGTGATTGGAATGAATAAAGAAAATTCGATTAATAGATTTTTAAAAAAAGACTCCGTTAAACATTATCCAGCTTTAGGAAAGGCAACTTTAAGTGGAGCAATAGTTGATTGTAATCTAGAAACTGGATTAGCTAACAGTATTCAGAATTTTATTTACGGAGGAGAGTTAAAAAATTCTTAAATTTTATGGCAGGTCATTCGCACTGGGCAGGTATTAAACACAAAAAAGGGAAAGCTGACAAACAAAGGTCAAAAATTTTTTCAAAATTATCTAAAGAGATTACGGTAGCAGCAAAAATTGGAGATAAAAACCCAGATATGAATCCTAGATTAAGGTCAGCTATTCAGTCAGCTAGATCAGCAAATATGCCGAAAGACAATATTGATAGAGCTATAGACAAATCATCTATTAATAATGAGTCAAATTTTGAAAACCTAAGGTATGAAGGTTTTGGCCCAGATAAAATAGCTGTAATAATAGAAGCTCTGACTGACAATAAAAACAGAACTGCATCAAAAATTAGAACTATTTTTCAAAAAAATGGAGGCAATCTTGGAACTAAAGGTTCAGCATCACACAATTTTATTCAATTAGGAGTTATTAAAATTGATAAAGAAGAGATTTCTGACGAAGAAATGTTTGAACTGGCCATTGAATCAGGAGCTGATGAGTGTAAATCTAATGATAATTTCCACGAAATTCAATGTTCTGTTACTGAAATATATAATGTTAAAAAAAAATTAGAAAAGAAAATTATAAATTTTATATCTACAGAAATAGAATGGATTCCTATAAATAGTGTAGAAGTGCAAAAAGATAAAAATGAGTCAATAATTAATTTTTTAGATACTTTACAAGATGATGATGATATTCAAAATGTATTTTCTAATGCAAAATTTAAATAATAATTAATGTTAATAATTGGAATAGACCCAGGAATATCAGGTGCAATCTGCTTTTTTGAAGATGGTAGAATACTTGATGTTCTAGAAATGCCAAGCATGACAGAAGGTAAAAAAAATAAAAAACAAGTAAATGGTGCGCAAATTTATAATGAAATTTCTAAAAAAATCAAAAATATTGATAAAAAAAATATAAAAGTAGTAATAGAGATGGTTTCAGCCATGCCGGGTCAGGGAGTTACTAGCATGTTTAATTTTGGCCAATCATTTGGAATTTTAAAAGGTATTTGTTCAGCCATGAGACTGCCAATGTATTTTGTAAGACCGGCCAAATGGAAGAAATATTTTAATCTAATAAATGCTGAGAAGGATGCGAGCAGAACAAGAGCAATAGAAATTTTTCCATATTTTTCATCTGAATTATCAAGAAAAAAAGACTCAAATAAAGCTGATGCAATATTAATTGCAAGTTTTTATTATGAAACTTATAAATCTGAGGAATAGCTTAGTTTTATCAGGACAAATTGATGACACAATTTAGTGTGATGTCTAAACAATGGAAGCTGATATTACATCTCAAGCAGTTGGTTTAGCATCAAATGCAGACTTTTCTTTAATGAATCTTTTTATTAGAGCAGATTTAGTTGTTAAATCTGTAATTATTTTATTGGTTGCTTGTTCAATATATTCATGGGCCATAATAATTGAAAAATTTAAATCATTTAAAAAAATTAATCTTGAAACTGAGGAATTTGAAGAAAAATTTTGGAAGTCTAGATCAGCAGAAACATTTTACAATAATCTTTCAGGCAATGTTGATAATCCAATGGCCCTGTTGTTTAAAGACTCGATGCAAACTTTATTAAAAACAAAATCAAAGTCAAATTTAAATGAAAAAATGAGCAATATTCTTGAAGTAGGTATAGAAAAACAAATATCAAAAATAGAGAAAGGTTTTACATTCTTGGCAACTGTGGGCTCCACAGCTCCTTTCATAGGATTATTTGGAACTGTTTGGGGAATAATGAACTCCTTTCAGTCAATTGCTATTTCCAGAAACACAAGTCTAGCAATTGTTGCACCTGGAATCGCTGAAGCTTTATTTGCTACCGCCCTTGGTTTATTAGCTGCAATCCCAGCGGTAGTTGCTTATAATCGATTTAATTCAGATTCAAAAAAATATACTCAAAAACTTGAAAATTTCTCTAAAAGATTTTTATCAATAATATAAAAATGGCTTTTAAATTTAATCGTTCATCCAAAGAACCTATGAGCGAAATTAATGTAACTCCGTTCGTTGATGTAATGTTAGTATTATTAATTATTTTTATGGTTACTGCTCCTTTGTTAACTGTAGGAGTTCAAGTTGATTTACCTGAAAGTTCTGCAGACTCTTTGCCAGAGGAACAAGAGCCATTGACTTTAACAATTAATTCAAAAGGAGAAATTTTCATTCAAGAGTCAAAAGTTGAGTATGAAAAAATAATTGCAAAAATTCTTGCTGTATCTAAAAACAGAACTGATACAAGAATATATGTTAGGGGTGATAAATCTATAAACTATGGTAGAGTTTTAGAAATAATGGGCATGTTGTCTGGTTCTGGCTTTACAAAAGTTGCTTTGATTTCGGAACCCTATAAAGAAAGGTAAATTGAGTGAATAGAAGCATAATTATTTCTTCAACTCTTCATCTAATATTAATTATAATTACAGCTATGAGCCTTCCTTTTTTAGCAAAAAAACCGATTGATTTGCCCCCAATTGTATCTGTTGAGCTTATTCAGATTACTGATAAAACAAACATTCCTTTTGCTCCAAAGGCAAAAAAAACAATAGAAAAAGTTAAAGAAAAAGAAAAAAAACTGGTATCAGAACAGGCACCACCAAAAAAAGTTAAGAAAGATAAACCAGACGCAATACCTTTACCAGATGAAAAGATCGAAAAAATTAAAAAAAAAAAAGATGACAAGCAAAATCCTGAGAAGATAGACAACGAGGTTAAACAGGTTTCTGAATTTGAAAAAGATGAACTGTTCGATCCAAATAGTATTGCAGCTTTAATTGATAAATCTAAAATTGAAAGTGCAGAAACAATTAATAAAACCGATAAAGTTACTCAAGATCAAGATAAAAATGTTGATTTTGGAGGATTAACATTAAGTGAAGAAGATGCTCTTAAGGCACAAATTTTTGGTTGTTGGAGTATACCTCTGGGTTTACCATACAATGAAAATTTGTTAGTTAGAATACGGTTACAATTAAAACCAGATGGGTCAGTTATAAGTTCAGAAATTCTTGATCACGCTAGAATGAACAAACCTGGTCAAGGATTCTATAAGGTTTTGGCTGAAAGTGCTTTAAGGGCAATAAAGTTATGTCAACCACTTAGAGTTCCTAGCACTGGATATGAAAGATGGAAAGAGTTACAATTAAACTTTGATGCAAGAGAAATGTTAGAAGGATAATTTTATGAGATTTTTTTTATTATTTATATTTTTAATTTTACCAATAAAATCATTAGCTTTAATAGAGGTAGATATTACAAGGGGTAATTTAAATCCACTTCCGATTGCAGTTTCACCTTTATCAATTGATGAAAATTCAAAAAAAAGTTTTGAAAAAGTTTTAAATAAAAAGAATATTGGATCAGATATATCAAATGTAATAGAAAATAACTTAAAAAAATCAGGTTTATTTAACCCTTTAAATAAAGATGCCTTTCTTCAAAAACCAGACATTGCGAATTTAAAACCAAGATTTGAGGACTGGAATTTAATAAAGGCACAAGCCTTAATAACTGGCAAAGTAACTTTTGTGGACGAAAAATTAAGAGTTGAATTTAGACTATGGGACGTTCTTGCTGGAAAAGAGATGTTAGCATTAGCTTTTACAACTGTACCAAATAATTGGAGGAGGGTAGGTCACATAATTACTGATAAAGTCTATGAAAGGTTAACTGGAGAAAAGGGATATTTCGATACAAGAATAATTTATGTTGCTGAAGAGGGTCCAAAAACAAAAAGAATTAAAAAGTTAGCGATTATGGATCAAGATGGATTTAACAATAAATTTTTAACTTTAGGAAATGAGCTTGTTTTAACTCCAAGGTTTAACCCAGCAAGCCAGATGGTTACCTATCTTTCATATTTTAGAAATTTACCTAGAGTATATTTATTGGATATTGAAACTGGCATGCAAGAAGTAGTAGGTGATTTTCCAGGCATGACTTTTGCTCCTAGATTTTCACCAGATGGAAAAAAGATAATAATGAGTTTTGCTAAAGACGGAAATTCTGACATATTTACAATGGATCTTGAAAATAGAATTGTAGAGAAAATTACTAATCATCCATCTATAGATACTTCACCCTCCTATTCACCCGATGGAAAATATATTTGTTTTAATTCAGACAGAAGTGGATATCAGCAAATATATGTAATGAAAAGTAATGGAAAAAATGTGAAAAGAATTTCATTTGGAAAAGGTCTTTATGGCACTCCAGTTTGGTCGCCTAGAGGTGACTTAATTGCTTTTACTAAACTTCATAAAGGTAAATTTTATATTGGTGTAATGAGAACAGATGGATCAGGAGAAAGATTGCTAACAGAAAATTATTATCAAGAAGCACCATCATGGTCACCAAATGGAAGAGTTTTGATATTTTATCGAGAAACCAAAACCAATGATAAGGGAGAGGGTTTTTCAGCAAAATTATGGTCAATTGATTTAACAGGCTATAATGAGCGATTAGTTGAGACCGAAACCGATGCATCTGACCCATCATGGTCATCATTATTGAGCAATTAGTTAAATTATCTTGATTTTTTAACTTGAAAACTCTAATTTGTTGTGAAAAAGTAAGAGTTACAAAAAAGGATTAGGAGCAATATGATATTAAACAAAATTTTAAGAAACACTTTTATAGTCTTGATGGCTTGCTTAGCTTTAACAGCTTGTGCATCTAAGAAAGTGTCACAAGGTCAAATGCAAGGAGATGTTTATACTGGAAAAGATACAGTAGAATATTTAGCTTCAGGAGTTCCTGATAGAGTTTTCTTTGCAACAAATGAGTCAGTTTTAACTACTGCATCTAGAGAAACTTTAAGAAAACAAGCAG
>MDTG01207408.1_pt1 | contig 14510 bp, 10 predicted proteins | sample 811421 | NCBI WGS metagenome assembly MDTG01 (sample SAMN05326645, study PRJNA326480) | marine metagenome | isolation source: seawater | place: Pacific Ocean: South East | collected 2011
AGAGAGAGGGATTCGAACCCTCGATACGTTGCCGTATACACACTTTCCAGGCGTGCTCCTTCAGCCACTCGGACACCTCTCCATAGGGCGCGTATACTAGGTGTTTTAGGCGGTTAAATCAAGAGCCAAAACACCGAGTGGCTAAATCTACGCCGTTTTAAAACGTTTAACACGCTCACTTAAATTGCGTGCAAGTTCGTTAAGCTGACGACTCGACTCACTGACTTGCTCAGAGCCCGCCGCAGTCTCTTCAGTAGCTTCCGTGATTTTGTGGAAGTTCTGATTGATTTCTTCTGCTACCGAGCTTTGTTCTTCGGCTGCTGTGGCAATTTGCGCATTCATATCGGTCATTTGCTTAACCACATGGTTAACAGTATCTAACGATTTGCCTGCTCGACGCGCTTGCTCAACACTATTGCCTGCTTGCTCTTGACCTCGTTGCATCACATCGACCGCCTGTGACGCACTCGAGCGCATCGTTTCAATCAATTGCTGAATACTTTGCGTTGACTCTTGAGTACGGTTAGCAAGCGCTCGCACCTCATCAGCAACAACCGAGAACCCTCGGCCATGCTCACCCGCTCGTGCTGCCTCAATAGCTGCGTTCAACGCAAGTAGGTTGGTTTGATCTGCAATACCCTCGATCACCTCAAGTACCTTGTCGATTTCGGCCGTATTATCGCTCAATTCAACGATAACCGCACCCGCGCTTTCTACTTCTTCTGCCAACTTTTCAATCGAACGAATGGTCGCTGCAACTTCAGTGCTACCCGCCTGCGTCTCGCGATCAGTTTGGTCAGCTAATTGCGCTGCTTCATTAGTATGTGAAGCGACTTCAGACACGGTTTGCGACATTTGGTTAATCGCTGTCGCACCTTGAGTTGTCTCGTCCTGCTGACGAATCACCATCTTGGTATTATTCTCACTGGTTTCGCTAAGCTCACCAGAGGCGTTCAGCAGCTGGTCAGACGTTTCATCAACTTCTTTCACTAACGCACGCAACTGACGAACCATACGATTGACCTGTGCCATCATGCTGCCTTCAAACTTAGAGCGCGTCTCAACCGTCAAGTCGCCCGCCGCGATGGTTTCCAGTACTTCGACAACCGCTTCGGGTTCGCCGCCTAAGGTATGAGTGAGCCGACGCACAATGTAATAACTAATTGCTGCAGCCACCAAAGCAGATATTAAGGTCACACACCACATCAACACCGCAAATCCATTACTGCGTTCAAGTACCCCATCAACGCCTTGTGCAATTGTTTGCTCTTGGTAGTCAATAAAGGCATTAATACGCACTAACCACTCAGCGTAAGCGGGCGATAAGTCACTAAGAACATAGTCTTGAGCCTGTTGCCGCTGACCTTGCGATAACAGTTGATAAACCCGATCTGAAGTCGCTAATGCCTCGGTACGTATCTCACTGATGCGCGCTAACAGCTGCTTCTCTTTCGAGTTCACAAACTGAGGATCACTGATAATGCTGTCCATACCCTTCTGTGCCGTCGCATAATCCGCTTGTAGCTCTTCAATCAGTGCTCGGTATTCTGAGCGCGCAGAGCTCTGTTCAGTAAGCACCAGATCGCGTAAGGCGATCGCCCTATCGTGCACGCTCCCACGGAAATTAATCGCGTAGCGTTGTTTCTCGCTGCCGACCTCATTCACTTGTCTTAGTGTTTGGTCAATTTGCCCAACTTGATAGGTACCCACAATGGTGACACCGATAATCAGTAGGATGATAAAAGCAAAACCTGCATAGAGTCGCTGCGCGATGGTCATAGATAATCCTGTTAAAACGATTGTTCAATTAAATCGAATACTAATACATCGATTATGACTTGCTAGATCAACATTATCGAAATTTATTCAGCAGAATCGAACGGAAGGGTTTCGGTCGCACCGACCGGCATTATCCGAAACTCACTATCAGTTAAGCCGGCATCGGTGCGTGCTTGCTTAATATCATTGAGGGTTTGTGGGATACCCTCTGCAGCAAGCTGAAAAGCGCCCCAATGCATCGTAATGCTGCGTTTAGCGCCGATATCTCGATGAATCAAAGTCGCTTGTTGGGGGTCAACGTGAGGCATTTTCATAAACCAACGTGGCAAGTAGGCGCCCACCGGCATCAACGCAAGGTCAATGTTATCAAATACGTTGCCGATCTCTTTAAATTGAATAGGGTTATAACCTGTGTCGCCGCCAAACCATATACGCCAATCACCGATATCAATGACATAACTCGACCACAACGTTTCAAAGCGATCCCACAAGCTGCGCCCAGACCAATGCTGACTCGGCGTTGCATGCACCCGCAGTTGTTCGCTGTTTGCCGCGCCCTGCCACCAATCGAGTTCAGTCACATTCTGTTCAGCAATACCTTGCTCGATGAACCACGATTTAAGCGCCAACGGCACATAATAATGCGTCGAATTACCCAAGGCTTCAATCGTATCGGCATCTAAATGATCATAATGATCATGGGAAATAATCACCGCATCGATCGGTGGTAAATCAGATAACTTTAGAGGCAGTTCGGTTAGTCGCTGCGGCCCCATAAAACTGATAGGAGAAGCGCGGTCACTAAAAATAGGATCGGTCAGTACTGACTGGCCTTGGTATTGTAGCAAAAAGGTCGAATGACCAATCCAAGTCACCTGACGTTGCTCTGGATCAGGTCGTGTAATGCGCGCTAAATTGGTTTGTACAAACGGAATCGCATCAACCTGCTGCGACTGATCTGCCCATTCTGTATCGCCAAACCAACGCATGTACCAATAATCAAAAAAACCACTTTGCTTTTCCGGACCGTGGAGATTCTTAAAGCCCTCCTCGGTATGGTGAGGTGGAGCATCGGAACTCAGCGTTATTGTGTCGCTGTTACTACAAGCCACTACAACTAAGGCCAAAATACTCAGCAAAATAATCTTCACGGACGCTCCTTTCGCGCAGAAACACAATCCAACAGCCAAGCAAATATGCGACGCTCACTGGATAAATAAAATAAGTACTCGGGATGCCACTGCACGCCCATGATTGCACGTGTCGAGTGCTCGGTCGCTTGAATAAATTCATCCAAATCCCAACCCACCGCTCGCATTCCCTCACCGGGACGAGTAACCACTTGGTAATGCAAGCTGTTGACCCGCAACTTACCTTTGCGAGTCGCTGCTCGAACGGTCGAGCGTGTATCGAGCCACACTTGTTTAGTTGGTAATAACCCCGGCCGATTGTAGGTTCTTTTACGCAAAGAGCGAATATTTTGGTTCAGTTCACCGCCTAAAACAACGTTGATGAGTTGTGCGCCACGGCAAATACCCAACATCGGTGTGTTCGTTTTCAGTGCCCATTGTATCCATTCAATCTCCAGTGCATCTCGTGCAGGATCATAATCGCCATCGGGCTTGGCAGGTTGTCCGTAGTGGTTAGGGCTAATATCGTCGCCACCACCAATAATCAACGCATCGACCTCGGCGTTACGTGATACGCGGTGACGAGTACTGACTCGGATTGCACGTGCGCCGAGCAGCCGTAGGGTGAGTTGCGTGCACCACCAAGATGGCGACCAGCGACGCGCATTCCCCGTTACCACCACGCGCGGTCGTGCAACCATGACGCTATCCTATCTATCCAGGCAGATTCATCAACACCGACGAGTGGACGGTCGGCTGATAAAAATGCGTCTTTCCAATAATCCAGTGCCTCAATGTCATTGGCGAGCTGTTCAACTACCCACCAGCCATGCCAGGCATTGTCGAGTTGCCATCCTGGTCGCTCGATATGGCAGTTCGGTAAGCGGAAATGAAACGTCGGTCGCGCACCGACTTTAGCATCGCCCACCGCTTTGCTGACCGCTTCAGGACGCCAGTGCGCAAATAACGGCAGCATATCAAGTGCGCGGTTTCGTGAGGCATTGAAGCGTAGGTAATCGTCGATCAATTGCCCCTCGCTTACGTTCGACTGTTTGCATAGTTGCCGAATGTAAGCTTCTGGATATTTATCGATATAAGGGCTCAGTTTACGCGTAGTGTCGACCTTGAGCGCTTTGAACAACCACCATTGTAAAAGCGAGAATGCTTGTATGTACCGCAATACGTCGTTACTGTCTTCACTTGCCACTTGGGGATTGATATGCACACCATAGGCCGCTATCCAAGATTCATCTGTACCTTTAGCGCCTGCTTCCCTTAATGCCTCAACAATTGGAAACAAGCATTCGCACTGCGCTAAAGTCATCGGTGGGCAAACGATTTCCATCGGAACCATACGCTCTGCCAAAGCATGTAGCTCCTCCAACCAAATACGCTCTGGAGTGCCGCTTGTCGGCTGTTCACGGGCGATACGTTTAAGGTAGCTCCAATCTAACTCAATATGAAAAGTACCGAGTTGCTCATGTTGGATGCTGCGTTCAGCGAGGGATATGTGATCGACCTGACCTTTGAGGTGGGATTGCAACACATTAAGTGTTTGCTGCACTGATAAACCATTGAACTCTATCTCGAAGCCAATGGTACGCAGCTGACCAGAGTCAGTCTCTGGCCGCTGCAATGACTTAAAATGATTAGTTGTCGTCTGCGTCATCCTCGAACTCGATTGAGAACTCGCCCGCGGGCCCAGGGAATACGACAGGACTCTCGAATCCGTCAGGGCTTACGCTGGCAACTCCAAAAATGTAATTATCAATCACTACGTTCTCAAGCGTATATTCGTTCACATCACCGACGTAGCGACTCCACTGCCATTGTGGCTCAGAAGTCAAACGCCAGTACACTTTATAACCCATGACATTCTTGTCGCCACGAGCGTCGTTCCAGGTGAGTGTGGTCGAAGGTTGTACAGCACCACGAATATCCACATTCTGCGGCGGTTCTGGTGCCCAACTCATACCCGCTAATGACACCGCGTTCAGCGCAGTCAATTTTGCCGCATAATCAAAGTCAACGCCCTCGATGGTGTCGCCATACTCAATACCGTTTTCGGTACGCAAGTCTTGATGTTGACGATTATAGTTCTCGTTGGTTTCCATAATACGCACACCTGGATAGCCCAAGTCATTAAACGGGCGATGATGTCCACCGCGACCAAAACGGTCTAATCGATAGATAATCATAGTATCGAGGTTCGGGATATAGCGATCCGCCATAGTGTCGATGTAGCGAGCTAAGTTGCGCGATGGCGAATCATTTTCTCCACCATAAAAACGGCGCATGGTCGCTTCGCGGTCTGTTTCATCCATGCGTGTGCCTTCGGCAAAAATACGCGCGGTGGTGTTGTTGATAACGCCATTGATACCTTCAATGTTACCAATCATGTCGTTGTTCAATACCGCCATGATGCGCCATTTATTTTGCTTTGCTTTGTTGGCCAGAATTTTACCGCCGAACAAGCCTTGCTCTTCACCTGACAACGCAGCATATACAATCGAACCATCGAAATTATACTGGCTCAGCACCCGCGCGGCTTCGAGCGTACCCGCCACACCTGAGGCATTATCATTGGCACCCGGCGCATCTGAGGTCGAATCCATCACATCACTAACACGCGAATCAATATCACCCGACATCATGACATAACGATCAGGATCTGTTGTACCGCGTTGAATTGCGATGACGCTTTTGACCTCAGTCGCATTGGGAATACGCTCCTCACCTTCGATGATGTCAGAAACATACATCACCTCGAGACAACCACCGCAATCCGCAGATATACGTTTGAATTCTTCATAAACCCAACGACGCGCTGCGCCAATGCCGCGAGTATCAGATTCAGTTTCAGAAAGGGTATGACGTGTACCAAAGCTGACAAGTTTGCGGATATCTTGCTCAATACGTTCCGCTTTAACCGCCTCGGCAATATCGTGAAGTTTTTCTTGATCTGTGTAGGTGACCGCATCTTGCGCGACAGCGCTGGTCGCGCCCATGATGCCAATTCCTAATAATAACGTGGACAGTTTTTTCATACTTTTTCTCACTGCAATCGTTGATGAGTCATTTCGATTATGGCGAGTAGTGTGAGAATTGCAACGGGCCGAAGATTAAACCACAGGTTTGTAAGTTGTATAACGAGACACGCTATTTAGCACGATACCCAATTAACAATTTGCGTAACGTTGTGTCATAGCGGTAAATAGTCCATTCACGTCCTGATAGGTCCTTGAGTAGCACTTTGGTCATGGTCGGAAAATACTTGAACTCGTCTCTAATCAATCTCAGCGTAGCGAACATCGATTTATCACCATCGACGAGGCGTGTACCCAAAACATCATCTCCATTCATCAACACTATCTTACGTTTTGGATACTTCTGTTCAACCATAAGAACCTCTTTATTGCGCTAAATGTCGCTTTAACTGTTGTGTTAAGTGACGAGGATGATGCAAGTCGACACAGCGACTATTGGGTATATAATCGGTGGGTGCTGCCTTTAAAATATCGCGTAAACGTTGACCGTTCATGGTAGCGCAACAATCGCGTATATCACGTAATATTAAGGCGACTTCAGCCCAGTCTGTATAACGTTCCGATGCGCGTCTAATACGCGGGTGTTGAGTCAACCTATCGGTTTTACCAATAATCAATTCTTCGTATAGCTTTTCTCCGGGACGAAGACCGGTGATATTAATCGCAATGTCACCATCGGGGTTTTCTTCATCTTTCACCGTAAGTCCGGATAAACGCACCATTTGCGTCGCTAAATCGTAGATTTTTATAGGCTCACCCATGTCCAGCACAAAAACATCACCGTTATCGCCCATCGCACCGGCCTGGATGACTAACTGAGCAGCCTCTGGAATCGTCATAAAGTAACGCGTAATATCTTTGTGTGTCAGCGTTATTGGGCCGCCCTGTCTGATTTGCTCTCTGAATTTAGGCACTACAGAGCCCGAGGAGCCCAGCACATTGCCAAACCGCACCATACAGAATGCTGTGCTTTTACATCGTTTAGCCAATCCTTGAAGTACTAATTCTGCCATGCGTTTAGTCGCGCCCATCACATTGGTCGGACGAACCGCTTTATCGGTTGAAACCAACACGAACTTTTCAACGCCCGCTTCCATTGCCATCTCAGCAGCACACAAAGTACCCAGCACGTTGTTCTTGACCGCTTGTACAATATTCATCTCGACCATCGGCACGTGCTTATAAGCCGCGGCGTGATAAATAGTATTCACTCGGTGAGTACTCAATATCGAACGTAACGTGGCCTCTTCCTGCACTGAGCCCACAAACGGGTAAATTTCTAATTGAGGGTGCTTTTCGCGCAGTTCCTGATCGATGTAATACAATGCCGGCTCCGACCACTCAAACAAAATCAGTGCTTTAGGTTCTTGAAGCGCAACTTGGCGACATAGTTCGGAGCCAATTGAGCCACCTGCTCCGGTAACCATCACCACTTTATCTTTTACATTTTCGGTCAACAGACCAGTGTCCGGCGCTACGCAGTCACGCCCCAATAAATCTTCTATATTTATTTCGCGAAATTCATCAATTTGCGCATCCCCTGCGACAATATCCGCCATTCCCGGAATCGTTTGCACAGTCACAGAAAGATGCGCGAGTTGATCGAGCGCGCGACGTCTCACGCTCCTTGGCGCGCTTGGAAACGCCAGAAGAATACGATCAACTTTAAAATGCTCGACCAACTCGGCAACTTTTTCTTGAGGGTAAACAGTTAGGTTTTGGATCACCGCGCCTTGCAGTGTCTTGTCGTCGTCGATAAAGCCGACGGACTTAAATTCATTTCCGTTATTAAGCGCCTGAGCCAGCTGTCTTCCAGCTTCTCCAGCACCATAAATTAAAACCTTGGATCGTGGCTTGGCTTGGGCTTGTCTAAATATAGCCCGAGCCCCAAAACGGGACACCGCCGTAAAAATGAAAGCCGCCAAACTGTAGATAACGATTTCAGACAGATTAAGGTCTGCAGCGAACGCGAAATTGAATACCACTAAAGCTGCAGTAGATGCTACTACACCAAGAACCACGGAAATAAGTACGTGGGACCCAATGTATCGCGTTACTGCGCGGTACAAACCCAAGCGATAAAAAATCACCACTGTGGTCAGTGCCAAAATCGCAGTAAATAGACCTTGATAAATACTCTGAATCGTAAACAGTTGACGGCTCTCAACACTGATAGCAAACCACAGTGCTAGTGAAATCCCTAATACATCCGCTGTAGCCGCCACTATACGTTTCAAATTTCTGGGCCAAGCCAGAATTTTCAAAAACATAATGCGTAAAATCCCTTTTAACCGATAAATCCATTTAGTCGGCGCACAGATAGTCTACGAGTCGATAAGCAACAAAATAAACACTAAATTTACTTATTATTTACATTACGGCGATTTGACGTCAGTTTACGGCGCAAGCCTGAACGGTAACTTGTTCAAAACAGCTTGATTAATAGACTTCCTGGGTATAAATCACCCGATCATTACCTCGGTACTGGCCAATCACCGCTTGTGCAGCTGGGTTTTGGTTTCCATTTTGCTGCCACTTAAACTTTAAGAAATCAGGCACGTTCAATTCAAACAATGCAACGCCTTCACTATCAGCGGCTAAATTGAAATGTTCTCGTTCAACACCGTTTTCAAGTTGAGCAGTCTCGGAGCCTGCAAAACCCAACGTAATATCAATGCCATCAGCATCCTCATCGGCGTTAATCACCGAGAAGTTAGCTGCTAGGGCAGTGCAGTCATCCCGCCGGTTCAAAATGAACTGGCTACCCGACCAGTATTCAGCGAGCCATTCGATAGGTAGGCTTTCTTGCACGGGGCCAATTACATTACCGAGCCGAATGCGTCCGTAATATTGTTGCGTTTCTCCAATAGAATAACTTTCTCCTACCGTAGTGCTCTCGATTACAGTAAACGGGCCCGCAGTTTCATTGTCATCGACTTGAAAGCCAATGTTGATTAAAAAAGGTCCATCAGGGCCTTGGTTCGCACGGTCAAACTTAAGTTGTGGTTGATATAAAGCGCTCCCCTGCGCCCAATCAATATCCCCCGTGACCGATAACCGTTCTGCAACCTTCTGCTGATTGTCTGAGTTATCCGCCGATAGTTGAAACAACGCACCCCCTTTGGCTAATTCGCCGTGGTAGTTTTGCGTCAGATCACCTTGTTTGTTCCGCGCACTCACATCGATGGTCGCTGAAAAGTCTTGTCCCATATAGGTAAAACCACCCACTTCACAGGCTTCCCAGATACCCGTTTCGGCATCATTTATAGCAAAATGATGAGGAATAAAACGGCCTAATCGCCAATCACCGTTCACATTACCCGAACCTAAGTAGTCACCATCGGCAATACTCAAAGTCGCATCGATGGCGCCAACCTCAGAGTAGTGCGCTTGTGCGACAAAGTTATTGGCTAACTTCGCGTTTCGTTCAACCGTTAACTCACCGACGACGGGATTCATCGATGGACTCAGAACATTGCGTACGCCAGTTAACGCGAGTGCTTCAGACACCTGCTCACGACCAAAGTTAGGCGTGACATCACCGTGTTTATTTAATGACTGCAAAGTAACATCAAAGGTCTCGCCCGCCTTCGCCAAAATATCCGTATCGGCATAGGCAGCGGCAGGTTGCGGTAACGCGACCAATTGATAAGGTTTCACCACAAACGCATTGGAAGCACCATACAAAGTCAGTGACTGCCCATAGACACGCACCTGCTTTTCCGCCGTTAAACGAATACGGCCCACATCGCTATAATTGACGGCTAGACCAAAAGCCTGACCGTTAAGCTCCACATCCACATTGGTGTAGTCATTATCCTGTAAAACCTGTTGATTGACGTTAATGCCCTGTTGGCACTGATTCGGATCAACACAGTTAAAGCTCATGGGAATTGCGTCTGTCTGAGCCGCAACGGTCTCGCATGCGTTTGTGCTCGTATTACGCTTAACAATACGCAAGCGCGCATCAAAAGGCTCGCCCGCACGTTGCGTCGCGATGGTGTCGAATTTAAATCCAACATCGCTAAAGGTCACTTGACAGTCCGCATTAGGTTGGCCGTCTAAATCGATACATTGCACCGGCGCGCTGCTATCAACACCTAACTTCACAACGTCGGCTTGCGTCTTGCTAAAACGAGTAGTCCCCTCGCCTGCGGTCAGTATTAGCTGCTGTTGTTGCCAACCTTGCGTGGGCGTTAAGCGGACACTCTCGGCATTTTCTATCACTTGGCTGCACGCCGAATTAGCACACGCCTTAACGCGTACCTCCGCCCCCTCGCAGGTCAATGCTTGGTCGGCGAACCGTAACTCATAGTGATCGATCTGAGGTGAGGCGCCGCACTGCCCGAAGTCTTGTTGGTCAGCAATATAATCCTCTACACTGCGTTGAATTAAGCCGTCGGAGCGGTAATTAATGGTATTACGTGGATTTTGGTCGTTATAGATACGCAAGTTATCGATGATTCCGCGCGGGCTGTGAACACCGACCGGTGACTCGCCCAAAACCAAATATAAATCCTCAGAGTTCACCAACTCGAGGCGCTGCGATCCCCAAAATCCGCTCTCATTGCTAAACGTGATCGTCTGCGATTGTCCACTGAAAGGCTCACGTACAGTAAACACCATACTGATCGAGCCCGGCTGAGCATTTTGATCCCATGCGACCGAGACATAAACCCAGTCATCCTCCGACACATTAATCTGCAACGAATCAGTTTCGATACTCGCACCGCCCCACCAACAACTCCAAAACCAACCATTACATTGGTTCGTGCGATATTCAATTTGAAACTCACCCGCCTCGGTCGTCATGACTTCAAGACGACGGTTGTCGGAGTCACTAAAATCGATGAGCGAAAATAGCGTCCGCGTCTTATTGCCTTTATAAGCATTTTTACCAGGCTGGTACCAAAACGACACCCCACCGGATTCAGCGAGCCGGGCATGGGTCAGTAAGTTGACGTTATTATTGTGGAAGTACAGCCCTTGGCATGAAGGACCATTGTCGAGTGTTATGAACTGGGGCTTGGCCCCCCCCATATTACCGTTCTTATCACACTCAAAGAACTTGTTACCATTCCGAAAGCCGGTGCCATAATTACATAAACGGTCTTCTTCAAACCCATAAAACGAGACGGGATAACGATCATTGTCAAAAGTACCCGCATATCCGTTTATTGGAAAATAACGAGCAGCATAAGCCTCTGAGCTAGAGGAGAAAAAACACAAACAGCTTAGCGCACAACTCATTAGAGCAAACTGCTTAAGCCACGCGGGAACTAAAGACATGGGTAAATCCTTTTACCTTTAAATTGTTGAGTCTGTGCAGTCCTTGCACAGGTTTATCTTATCTTACTTTTTAAAAACCTCAACCCAGCAACATTACCGACTTGCCACAGCCCCCGCACGACAAACCTGCTCGCGCTGTATGGCGACTTGTTGTTGTACAGAATCAGCAAAGTCGTAAGTTTTAAGTACCCGTTGATAGCGGGTTAAATACTGACAATGAAAACCCGCGTGTGGCGGCAGCCATTGCTGAGGCCCCTGCGCGCCTTTACTCCGGTTAGTACTGTTATCGACCGCAAATAAGTTAACTGGATCGTTAGCAAAACGCTGGCGCTTAGCATCACTCCACGTATCCGCACCATTATCCCAGGCCCACTTTAACGGCACCAAATGATCAATATCTAAATCCCTGGATAATAAAAACGTCCGATCGGTATAGGGGTCTAACCACCGTCCCCGTGTCACTCGACAGCCATCCTGGCTATAGGTGACAGAACGAGTGGACAACTGTTGCAGTAGCTCGTGACGTGTATTCATGCAGTCGTTGTCGTCATCCAACCAACGACCAAAGGCAGAGCGTTCGTAACTTTTTTCTGATGCCTGATGAGTGCGTTCATTAGGATGATGACCTCTAGGTAACCGCCCACCGTCGGCTAAACACGCGCGTAACGTATCATAAGCGGTGAAATTTTTAGTGCGATTATAATAAGGGCTTGAGGGATCGTGACATATTCCAGAGCGTGATTGCTTAACGAGCGTATCACTGAATAAAGCAGCTGAACTGACCGATGCAAAGCCGCCGCAGCACGCAATGACGGCTACGATAAAAAAGGGAACAACACGCATGGAGTAACTCCAAAACCGAGTGATGCTCCCCTTTTACGCTAACTCATTTGTAAGTTCAAGCTTACAAAACACCGCGGATACCTGATTTACAGAGTAACCTCTGTCAATTGTCCCTCATCATCGAGTTGATACAAAAACAGCCAACGATTCTGTACTAAAGGTTTGAAGCTTGGACTTGCCTCAAGCGCTTGTTTAATCTGCGTCTCACTGGCATCAATGATAACTTGTAACCGACAAGGTCGATGCCGCCACTGTTCACCGTCCCATACCGACTGCAGCGATAAGCCCATACGTAAATCGCCACTGTTCCCCTCAAACACGCCAACATTTTGTGCCACTCGGTTGTGCAGCAACTTATTACCACTACCTAAACGCGCTGGCGCAGTTACCGAGGTGAAGTATTGCCAATTAATCCAATGCGCGACCACGCCTGGCGCACTTATTAACGCCGCCAAAATGCTCGCATCTGGATCGTGCTGGGCATCGTAATCGTGCAGAAAAGCACGACCTTGAAGGTCAACTGTAGCGCTGCGCGCGCGCGGCGCCAGCACCATCATAAAATTATCAGCCAAGCCCCACTCCGGTCGCACTTCAGCCCAATCCCGAGTCTTCTTGAACAAATCTGCCAACCGGTTAAGCCCCGAACGCGTCTGCGGATACTGCTTGTGCTCACGTACGGTGGCACTGGCTTGCTCAAAGGCGCGCGCAACATACTCAGGAAATTCATCACTTAAGGGCAGGATGCGGTCAGTGACGGTTTCATGCAGCCCAGCATAAAACTGCGTATCCTCCGGTATCTTAATCCCCCGCTCCGCTAAAGCGGTGCGAATGTCCGCTTGATTCAATAACTGACACATGAGTCGCGCATTAATCGCACCACTTTGACCACCACAGGCACCGCAGTTCATCGCCGCCCGCTGCGGGTTGTTCTCATGATGAGAGCTATGCCCCACCCACACAAAACACTCGCCAAACTGCTTGATACCCAAGCTAGTAAGCGTCCCAGCTAACGCATCGACCAATTCACTTTTAACCGCGGCCACATCAACATCTAACTGAGCCTTTGGAGTATCCGTTGATTCCACCTCGTCATGCGCTGTGAATAAGCCGATCCCTTTAGCCAAACCCAAGACCTCAACGGCATTGAGACTCGATGTAGGCGTGTCGAGCAACTCACCGATCGCAGTAATGGTGGCACCGGGTAACGCCACGTCCTTCTCCTCTACCCATATTTGAGGATTAAGTAAGCCAGGCAACTGCGGACGTTTACCCTGCTGCGACTTAAACCCTATCGGCAAGCCGAAAAAGCCCGCCACACCCAAGCTTTTTATTCCACTTTGAGTGTCCAGCGCACGCCGCAGTGGCTCAGATCGCACATCAATACAAAAAGCGGCTTGCACGGTGGGACGTTGCTCAACGTCGGGGGCAGTCTTAGACGCTAAGCGATAGCCTTGCAGTTGCTCGCGTTCATAGGCGCGCTGGCATTGCCAGAGAATCTTCTGAGACTGTTCGACGCGTTCACAATCGCGTTGGCAACGTGCCGCCTGCTGGGCAAAACGTTGACTCAAACGGTTGAATAAATCACTCGAGGTGTCTTTTGCCCATTGCCACAACACATAGTCCCAGGCTAATCGAATGCCCAACAACGAAAGCACCGGCTCAATATTATTGAGTGGTGCCGCCGGATCCCAGTCGCGATACCTAAGTGCTGAGGACCAACCGAGCACATCAATCAGCAGCGAAAATAAATAATAATTGAGTGCATCTTCGCTGTAATGTTGCAACCAATCATCGGACAGTACCTGGTAAAGTTCACTAATGTCGTCGGGCAGGCGGTCAAAATAATGGGGCAGTTGACGCTCTCCCATCAATGTTGCGATACCTTTATCTTCGCGTACCACCGTTAACCAGCCGAGGTATAGACCATTATCGGGTTGCGCTTCATCAACAAAGCGTTCCGGAAACTCAGTATGCAAACCACAAAACTGACTAATTTGCAGCACTACTTCATCTTTCCACAGCATTTTGCGCTGACGCGCTTGCAATTGGTCGACAATATCCGTGACGTTAAACCAACGCGGCAAACGTTGTGGCTCTGAAAGTTGCTTTATTGCATCGGTCGGTAGCAACATATCATCGAGTTGCCCTTGCTGAAGTTGCTGACGATAGAACGCCCGCTCCATCACTAGGTCAATATCCGATACATACTTCCAAATCGCCGAAACACGCTCCACCGGCTGGTCGGTAAAAAACCAACATGGATTAACCGCTATCGATTCAGCTAACGGCCACATGGGGGCGACGCGCGCACACTGCTGTCGCGCCAACTGGATAAACTCACTCATGATGCCGACTCCTTTTCTTGCACTGACTCATAGCGATGGCGATCTTCCGGTCGCGGCCACAACCATAAAGCAAGGCG
>MDTG01279572.1_pt1 | contig 14510 bp, 11 predicted proteins | sample 811421 | NCBI WGS metagenome assembly MDTG01 (sample SAMN05326645, study PRJNA326480) | marine metagenome | isolation source: seawater | place: Pacific Ocean: South East | collected 2011
CGAAAAAATTATAATTAATGATCTACTAAAGACGTCAATACCTATGCTTTCTGAGGAAACAGAAGGCCTCACATTTAGTAATCAAAAAGGATTATTGTGGGTAATTGATCCTCTTGACGGAACTGTAAATTACCTTAGGAATTTTGGAAATTGCTCCGTATCAATAGCTTTATTTAAAGATAATGAGCCAGTATTTGGTGTAATTGGCGAATTCCCAAGTAAAAGTATTTTTTGGGGAGGACCTAAAATTAAATCCTTTAAAGGTAAAGAGGGAATAAATGTCTCTAAAATAAACAATAAAAAGAAAGCTATATTGTGTACAGGGTTTCCCTCACGATATATTTTTAATCGGACAAATGAAAAAAATTTTTTTGAGAAAATAAAAAAATTTTCTAAAATTAGAATGATTGGTTCTGCTTCACTTAGTTTAATTAAGCTATCGCAAGGTCAAGCTGAAGCTTATTTAGAAGAAAATATTATGATTTGGGATGTAGCTGCCGGACTTGCAATTCTTAGAGGAAGTGGGGGAAAATATAAAATATCTAAGGGAAGCTACAAAAATGCAATAAATGTTATCGCGCATAATGGAGTAATTTTATGATTAAAAGTATAGCAATATGTTCTAGATCATTCTCTTCAAATAAACTTCTAGTTAAAAATTTAAATAATAAATTTGAAAAAGTTAAACTTAATTCTGATGGATTATCACTTTCAAAAAAAAGCTTAATAAATTTCTTAATTGGCTATGAGTCGACTATAATAGGATTAGAAGAAATATCTGAAGAAGTTGTAAAAAATTTGCCAGATTTAAAAATTATTTCTAAATATGGAGTAGGTATTGATAAAATAGATATTGAAGCACTAAAAAAGTATGACATTGAATTTAGATATACCCCAGGAGTTAATAAAAGATCAGTAGCAGAGCTAGTTTTAAGTTTCACTCTAAGTTTACTTAGAAATACCTTTAACCTTCATAAAGAAGTAGTTAATGGAAAATGGAAACAAAATCTTGGAAGTGAACTTACAGGTTTAAAATTTGGTATTTTGGGTTTTGGGCATGTTGGACAAGATCTTTATAAGCTTCTAAATCCTTTTAACTGTCAAATATTATTTCATGATAAGTATAATGTTGTAAGTGAAAATAAACTACTAAAAGCAAAAAAAGTTGATTTACAAAGGTTATTTTCTGACTCTGATATTATATCTATTCACGTACCGCTCAATGATCAAACTCGCAATATGATTTCTCATAAGTTATTAAAATTAATGAAGCCTAATGCAATTTTAATCAACACCGCTCGCGGTGGAATAGTCAATGAGGAAGATTTATTTCAATGCTTAAAGCATAAGAGAATATCTAGCGCAGCATTTGACGTACTTAGTACTGAGCCTCCAGTAAATAATAAGCTACTACATTTGAATAATTTTTTTGTTACTCCTCACATAGGAAGTAGCACCATGCAGGCAATTAATGCAATGGGATTAGCTGCTATCGATGGAATATTGAAAGATTGAGTTTTTATAAAATATTATGAAAAAGATTAAGTTTGGCATTGTAGGCTATGGTAAGATAGGCAAAATAAGAAATCAAACCATATCCTCATTAAAGAATGCTCAGTTAATAGCAATATATGATATTTCAAAAATTGAAATAGAGGACACGTCAATTAAATTTTTTTCAAATTATGAAGAGTTTTTAAAACAAGATATAGACGCAGTTATTATATCGACTTACGCAAAATATTCTTCAGAGTACACTATAAAAGCCCTTAAAGCTGGAAAGCATGTTTTTTGTGAGAAACCTCCCTCTTTAAATTCTAAAGAAATAAAAAGCGTTATTCAAACAGAAGAATTGACTGACAGAACCTTGAAGTATGGTTTTAATCATAGGTATCATTATTCTGTTATTGAAGCTAAAAAAATAATTGAAAGTGGTTTATATGGAAAGTTACTTTTAATGAGAGGAGTTTACGGCAAAGCCGGAAGTATTGATTTTGATAAGAATTGGAGACAATATAAAAAATATTCAGGTGGGGGAATTTTATTCGACCAAGGGATTCATATGATTGATTTATTTAGATTTTTTTCTAACGAAGAATTCGAATGTGTTGGAAGCCAAATTTCTAAACTTTTTTGGGATATTGAATTTGAGGATAACGCTTTTGTAATCTTAAAGTCAAAAAATAATATTATTTCCTCTCTTCATTCATCTGCTACTCAGTGGAAACATAAATTTAATTTAGAAATAATTATGGAAAAAGGGTATTTAGTATTAGATGGCTTACTATCTTCCACTAGAAGTTATGCACCTGAGAAACTAATTATTGGTAGAAGAGATTTTGAAAATACTCTTGTTTCAATGGGAAAGCCAAATGAAACTACTCGTATATTTGAAAAAGATGACTCATGGAAATTTGAAATTGAAGAATTCATTAATGCTATTTCTAATAAAACGCTTGTTAAACATGGCAATAGTTATGATGCATATCAAATTATGAAACTATTAGATGCCATTTATTCCAAATCTCTTTAAAATAGTTAAGATTTATTATATATCTTTTTATTATGAAAATTATTTCTATGATACCTGCTCGGTTGGGTAGTACAAGAGTGAAGAATAAAAATCTAAGATTATTAGATGGAAAACCTCTAGTACATTATATTATTGAATCAGCAAAGAATTCAGAGCTTATCGATGAAATTTATATAAACTCTGAAGCTATGGTATTTGAGGAAATTGCTGAGAATTCAAAAGTTAAATTTTATCATAGGGATAAATCATTATCTTCAAACGAGTCTACCAATGATGATTTTGCTATTGATTTTATGTCCAAAGTAAGCGGCGATATCCTCATTCAACTTTTACCGACTTCTCCATTTATTAATTCTGATGAAATAGATGACTTTATTAAAAAAATGTTAGATGAAAAGCTAGATACTCTTGTCTCTGTTTCTAACGTACAAATAGAATCCATGTTTAATGGCAAACCACTTAATTTTGACTTATCAAAAAAAACACCACCATCGCAATTATTAGAGCCTATAAAAGCATACGCATGTGGAATAATGGGATGGAAATATGAAAAATTTATCTCGAATATGAATAAATTTGGAGCCGCTTATCATGGTGGTGATGGCAAAACAGGATATTATACCTTAAATGGTTTTGCTACAGTTGATATTGATAATGAAGATGATTTTAAATTAGCTGAGTCAATCTGTGTGTCGAGAAAAAAATCAGTTAAAAATCCAGAGTACTACAAAGAAAAAGAGAAACTCATCTTAGACCGTGACAGGAAAAGAATATTAGAACAAGATGGAGTATTAAAAAATATACTCAATAACTATAATAAAGAAATAGCAAGTATTGATAAAATTGTGAATGATAATGCGAAGGATAAATCCTGGTCTTTTACATTAGTAAATTCATTGAGTAATTGTGTTACTCTTATAGCTCAAATGCCTGGTGAGGGTAATAGAAAGCACTATCATGCCGATTGGGATGAGTGGTGGTATATTGTTAAAGGGGAATGGGAGTGGAATATTGAAGGAACTCCAAAAATAGTAAAAAGAGGTGATTTAGTCTTCATAAATCGCAATAGAGTTCATAAAATTACTGCCAAAGGAAATGAATTGGCCATACGTCTTGCAGTTAGTAGAGAGGATGTTGACCATATTTATCAAGAAGATGACTTCTAAATATTACTAAAATTAACAACTAATAAATGACAAAAACTGTATTTGATATTCGTATAGATTTAAATAAGAGTCATGGTAGCTATGTTTATGACAAAAAAACACAGAAGACTTTTTTAGATTTTTTTTCGATGTTTTCGTCTTTGCCTCTTGGTTATAATCACTCTATATTTGATGATAGTTTTTCAAAAAAAGTTAGTGAAATTTCTCATATCAAAATGGCTAATAATTTGTTTGAAACAGACGAATTTTTAGATTTTAAAAAAAAATTTGACTCCATCTCAGTTTTAAAAAATAAACACTTTTGCTCTACGGGTGCTCTCGCGGTAGAAAGTGCAATTAAATGTGCTTACGAGTATAAAAAAAATAGGAATTTAAAAGTATTATCAGTAAAAAATAATTTTCATGGAATTAATTCATGGGGTTTTACAACTGACAATAAAATGCCATCCGTGATTAACAGAACAATAAACTATCCATTAAACGATTGGGAGCACCCAAATATAGAGGATGTCCCTGATTATATTGAAAATAATAGCGATAAGTTGGTTGCAGTCGTGATTGAGCCAATACAGTGTACTGCAGGGGATATCTATTTAGATAGAAAAACTCTAATAGATATAAATAAAGTGTGTAATGAGAAAGATATATGCTTTATATGCGATGAAATTCAGACAGGGTTTGGTGTAACTGGAAGCTATTGGTATTCTGAAAAAATAGGACTAAACCCAGACATAATTGTTTTTGGTAAAAAATCTCAAATATTTGGAGTAATGACAAATGACAAGTACTCTGAGGCGATTGATAGCAATTATAGAAAATTAGAAGTAACATTTGATGGAGATCTAATTGACGCTATAAGATGTATGTACATTATAGCCGCGATTGAAAAAAATGATTTATTAAAAAAAGTTAGATCCAATTCAAAAATATTATTTGATGAATTATCAAATCATTTTTTAAATTATAGATCTACAGGTCATTTAATTGCATTTGATTTTACAACTGAAGAACACAGAAATAATTTTGTTCAAGAGGTATTTTTTGACAATATGCTAATTAATCCTACGGGTGAAAAGACTGTCAGAATGAGACCTAATCTTGCATTATCAGATGATGAAATAGATAAAGCAATAAAGGTTCTTATTAAAAATAAAATTTAATTAATTTTTATTATTATTTATTAATAAAACATAACATATGAAAATTACTAGAGATCAAACTTTGTTTGAAAAAATTATTATGGTAAACGGATTTCCCGGGTGTGGTAAAACAATGCTATCTCCTATTATTTCGTCTTTTGATAATGTAGAAATTATGCAATATGACTCTACAATTGAGCAAACATGTCAGTATAGCTACTTGGGTAAAATTTCAGATGATGTAGCAACTTCTTCAATAAGAATGCATTGTGATGAATTGCTGTATAATGTATCCATGGGAAGAAACATCAACTGTAGGCCAAGTGATTTATCTAGTATTTTCAAGCACAGACCCTTACTTCATATAAAAAGAATGCTTTCAAAAGGTGACAAGGCTATTCTGGATATAATCAAAAAAAATAAACCTATACTAAATATTACCACGCATTTTTTATATCCTATGTCAGAGATGATTTTTGAATCACTTGATGATAAACTCATATTTATTGAAGTCGTTAGGCATCCAATATATATGGTTATACAAAGTCAGAAAAATTTTTCAACTTTTGAGACAGCTAGGCATGGTCATGTCAGATATCAATTAAATCAAAAGGAGTATACTTGGTTTACAAAAGGATGGGAGAATATTTTTGATAAATGTAATACTTTTGAAAAAACTATTTACTTACTAAAATGGTACTTTACTTTTTTATTTGAAAAAATTGATCAAAGAATCAATGTAATACCTTTTGAACACTTCGTAAAACAACCAGATCAATATTTAAATAAACTATCGCATGACCTAGACTCTCCCATAAATAAAACAGTAAAAAAGACTCTTAAACTGCAAAAAGTTCCAAGGCAGCTCATAAGTGATGGACCATCTCTTGAAATTTATAAAAGGTGTGGCTGGGAACCTCCAAAATATTTTTCTGAGGAACTAGAATTAAAAGCCAGACGAGAAGTTATTTCGAGAGAAGTTTCCGAAAAATTTATTGGTATTTTGGATGATCTATCAAAGGCATATGAGGAAAGATTTATGCATATCCTATATGATAAGTCTTAAAAAATATATATTTTATGTCAAACGCAGTAATCATTCATAACTTGAAAGACTATGAAGTTTTGAAAAATATTTTTGATGACTCAGTTTTTTATTCATCTAATTTCTATCATTATATTTGCTTGAAGGATAAAGGAGTAAAATATCTTTATGGTGAACCAAGCTTATCATCAAATCATTATCATGAAATATCTCAAGCTTGTATGTCTTGGTTTAGGGATGAGAATGAAATAGATATTATACAAAATCACGGAATTTCTATTGGCCCAATAATTGCCAGAAGAGTTATTACATCTTTTGCAAATGATTATCGCAATTATTTATCGCTTCTAAAACTTTCTGAAGAGTACAAATCGATTCTTATCTCAAAGAAATCTGAAATAAGTTTTTTAAATGTTAAAAAAATATTTAAAGATAAAGTAAAGTTTTTTGAAAGTATTAATCCTACATCAAGTTTTACATCTTCACCCGATAGAACAAAAATTTCATATTTTCCTTTTGTTCATAAATTAAGTTTATTTGCAAGATTTCTTCAAATTCCTTTTAAAATACTTATAAAATCCAAAGTACTTGTTTGGTCGGATTGGAGTTATTCTGAAGAAATGCAAAAAAGGAAAGATGTCCTATATTTGAATTCATTAATTCCATGGAAAGGCTTTTACTTAAAAAAAAATAAGAAATATACTAGTTATAATAGCGATAGTGAATTTGAAAAAATATTTCCTAAGAAATTAATCAATAATTTCTTTAATAGAGTAGATCTAGAAAAAAGGTTAATAAAAATGAATATTAAATGGGATTCAGAATTAATTATATTATTCAAACAAACTATAATAAGAAGCTATGAGAATAATTACTTAAAATTTAAAAATTGTTACTTCATTTTTAAAGAATTATTCTCATATTACTCACCCAAAGCCATAATATTCCCTGGCGGTACACATTTTGCTTATTTGTTAGCAATTCAACTGGCAAAGAAAATAGAGATAAAAACAATTCTTGCTTTAGATGGCTATCCAGTTTTAAGTGATAAAAATATATTCCATAAAGATATTTCTGGGAAAAAACACATATTTGATAAATACATAGCTTATAGTTCAGCAGCAAATGATTTATATAATAAATTTGATAAAATAGAAAAAGATCAATTATTAATTTCAAGATCTCCGTTGGTGGAAAAACTCGAAAAAAGTAAAGTAAAATTTAATAATTCAATCGAAATATTAGTGCTAGCTTATTATCCAAATCTACATAATCCAAATTCAAGATGGGACAAAAGATTTGAAATTGTATCTAGTATCATTCAATTGTTATCTAAAAAAGGATTTAAAAATATAACAATCAAAGTTAAAAGAGGTGAAGATGAAGATAATGAGATTAAATTATACAAGACATATTTAAAAAAAATTAATTCTCAATCAAATATAAAGATAGTCAGTGGAGATTTATATAATATCCTATCTAGATTCCAATTTGCAATTGGACAGATTTCAACTGCTTGCTATGAATCAGCAATAGTAGATATTCCTTACTTTGTTTATGAGCCATATGATTCAGGCTTAAGTGAGTTAGATCTTAAGAAGTCATGTATTGCAAATTTTAATTCAGTTCCAAGAAATCTTAATGAATTAGATAATTCTCTTGTAAATAATAACGCAATAGTTTTTAAAAAAAGAAATTATATTTCAGATGGATTACATTTAAGTAAAATAAAATTAATGTAAGTCAGCAATAATCTATATGAAAAAAATTATATTATATAAAGCACCACTTTTACCTTTTTTACTCAAACACCTCAATATTTACGCAAGGAAAAACTTTCTTATCAAAAGCTTTAAAAATTTCACAGAATTGGGAGAGGATGAATTTACTGCAAAGGATTATAGGGAATGTGATCATTTAGCAGCAGGCAATGTAGAAAAAATCAAATCATTAATTGTAAATAAATATCCCACATTCTTAGTCAAATTTGGAGGAAAAAAATATGCAGAATTTTTTATAGAAAAAGAAATAGAAAATGAATTGAGAAAAATTTATGCCTCATTTATTTATGCTAAAAAAATATATGATGGTCACAATATGAAAGGTAATATATATTTATGGCCAGATAATTTTTCAATTAGAATTTATAAATCTATCTACTCTCTAAACTTACTTCCAGAGTATATTAAAATCTATCCATTAGCAAAAGCCTATTTACTTGCATACTCCATTCTTAAATATGTCTACTTATTAAGTACTTTTTTATTTTACCCAGAAATAATATATTTTTTAAAAAAAAAAAAAAATCATTTCAAAAATAAAAATTTTTTAAATTGCGTTCATCTAGATAGATTATTGCCTGATATAGAAGATACCAATATCGTAAAAGAAGATAAAATCTTTAAACTATTTAATAAGGAAGAGACATTATTCATTAAAAGTAGTGAAAAAGATAGAATAAATTATTTAAGTCTAAAAAATTACTCATTTAAAATAATTGAATTAAGAGAAATTTTATTTTGGTTTAATAAAATAAAATATCTAAAAAAATATTATTTGATAGATAGTATTTTTCGTTTCAGATTAATTTTACTTTCTCTTAAATATCCATTTTTAATTAATGAGTGCAGTAAATCAATGGCAAATCGAATTAAATGGCAAGCATTTTATCAATTATTTATTATTAACAATAATATTAAAATAATGACCCCAGAAGATTTAACTGCCAACATTATCCATAGAAATAATAATGTAAGAAATATTTATACATATTTTTCTACAACAGAGTCAGTGGTTAAAGATAAAATCTTTGAAAATAAGGGCACTTACTTTGAAAACTCTCATCTGATATGTGACTATGTTATAAGTAGTAAATTATCGATCAAATTAATAAAGTCATTAAAAAACGATGTAGGTAATTATTCTGAAATGGGGCCGTTATTAAGCGATCTTAAAGTTAATGTTCAAAAGAATAATATTTATGAAATTCTTAAAATACAAAAAAGCAAGAAAGTTATTTCATTTTTTGATCATACATTTGGGCACATAGGAGTAGTTACGACTGACGCATATTTCTTATTTTTAAAAACTATGATTAATTTATCTCAAAAATACAAGAATGTTAATTTTGTCTTTAAAAGTAAAAAAACTATTGAACAGCTAAAATTAAAAGATAGAAAAGTTGCGAGTCTTATCTATGATATGCAAGCACAGTCTAATCTGACATATGCAAATGAATCAAACTTGTTTCCTCATGAAGTGTACGCAATTTCAAATCTAGTTATAGCATTGCCAGTATCATCTGTATTTTATGAGTCCTTGTCATCTCAGACTAAATCAATAGTATTTGACCCAAAAAAACAGTATAAGGATTTTCATTTATTGCATAATAAATTTCCTAATTTAGTTGCTTATGATGAAATAGAATTAGAAGCTTTAATTGAGTATTGGCTAAATGAAATTAATGATGAGTCTTTCATGCAGTTCCTAACAAAAAATATAAGTCAATATATTGATGTTGATTTAAATCAATCTTTATTTAAAAAGTATAATGAATTATTAAAGAGTAAATTTTTATGAGAGAAAAGTTCTTAGAATCTATCGAAGTAAAAAATCAAATCGTAGCAAGTAATCAGCTGGATAATCTTAAGCTCATAGGTGATCAAGTGACTGATACTATACTATCTGGTGGTAAATTAATGATATGTGGAAACGGAGGCTCCGCAGCAGACGCACAACATCTTGTCGCAGAGTTATTAGTTAGATTAAGGCCAGCAATTAATAGAAAAGGGGTACCAGCATTAACATTAGCGCAAGACACATCTACTATAACTGCGTGTGCGAATGATTATAGTTACGATTTTATTTTTGAAAGAGTACTTGATACGATGGGTTGCAAGGGAGATTCATTGCTTTCTATAACTACTTCTGGTAACTCAAATAATATTTATAATGCAATGATCAGGGGAAAAGAAATGAACATCAAATTATTTGGATTTCTAGGTGGTGATGGAGGGAAGGTTAAAGACCTATGCGATAATTATTTTCTTGTGCCGAGTAAAAATACAGCGAGAATTCAGGAATCACATATTACTGCTGGCCATGTACTTATGGAGTATATTGAGGACCGCTTAATTGAAAATGAATATCTCGAGGTAGATAAAATAAAGTGAATACTTTACATTTTTTTTAAATTTTTCTGCTAATGAATAAAATAGAACCATTAGTTATACAGAATAAAACCATTTTACTTGATCCCATTTCTTTGAAGAGAATAAACGATTTTCATGAATATTCAATTAATGAAAAATTTTATGAATTTTTAACATTTGAAGTTTTCAAATCAAAAAAAGATTCAATTAAATATCTTAACAAATTAATTACTCGATCTAATTCAGATAGTAGTCAATATTGGTTTATTCATTTAATAGGTATAAATAAAACAGTAGGTACAATAGGACTACTCAATTTTAATTCTCAAAAAAAATCGATAGAAATTGGTTATGGAATTTCACCTGATTACTGGGGAAAAGGCATTTTTAATAATGCTGCACAATTATTAATTGATCATATAAAAATCAAATTACAGGTCCACAATGTTTATGCTAAAACCTCTGCTATTAACCAAAAATCAATAAAAGCATTATCAAAGCTTGGCTTCAAAAAAAATAAATTGGACAAAAATTATTACCACTATTCTGATGGTCACTATGAAGATGCACAAATTATGCTACTTGATTTTGACATAAGTGAATCAAGATAGTTTTATGTATAAAAACTCTCTAATATACTTAACCTCATCAGTAGGAACGATATTGCTTAATTTTATATCCCTCCCTTTTTTTACTCAGTTTCTAAGCTTATCTGACTATGGGATAGTTGCCTTATATATTTTATTTGGTGTTACTATAACTAGTTTTTTTTCTTTAGGACTCTCCCAGGCTTTATTTAGGTTTTATTTTAAGTATGATTTTTATAAGACTAAAATTATTTTCTCAACAATTTTTATTTTTGTATTAACAATCTTTGTTGTTTTATATTTTTTAATTATTTACCCTTTTTCAACACAAATAAGTTCTACACTTTTTAACCAAGCACTTTCAAGTCAATTAGTATTACTTTCCTACTTAAATGGAATATTTGTTTATTTTTTTCATTACAATAAGACACTTATGATTGCAGAGAAAAAAGCAATTAATGTCTCAGCACTGGTAATTCTTCAGGGGGTTTTAAATCTTTCTATTTCTTTTTATTTTGTATACTTTGAAAATTTGACTTTTTTAGGCTTAATTCTTGGTTCTACTTTGGCAAATCTAATTACTTTTACTGTTTCAGTAATTGTAAACATTAGATTTTATACGTTCAAAATTTCTATACTGGAACTAAAAAGATCTCTTATTTATTCGTACCCAGAATCCCCAGGAATAGCAATTGGTTTGTTATATAATTCGTTTGATAAGTTTATGATAACAAATGTAAGTGGATTAAAAGAAACTGGCGTTTATGATTTTGGATTTAGATTTGCTACTATATTAAAGCTAATAATGGATGCTTTCGGTAATACTTGGGGTCCTCTTTTCATGAAGAATATGGAGAACAATAGTAAAAAAAGTGTACAAGAACTTATTAATAAATTCTATCAACTCTTTTTCATTTTTGGGTTTTTTGCAATTAGCATTTCTTTTTTTACTGAAGAAGCTCTAATAATTTTAACTACAGAGGAATTTTATATAGCTAAATATCTTGTTCCACTATTAGTTATTTATTACTTTGCATCAACATTTACACTTATGTCAATTCAACAGATATATTTTTCAGGAAAACTTATATATAATCTGCCAGTTAGTATTACTGGACTGATCATCAATCTTTTTTTAAATATAATTTTAATACCTCATTATGGAGCTCTCGGTGCAGTAATTGCAACTATTTCGGCCTCATTTATACAAATTATTTTAAATATTTATATTGGCAATAGACTTTGTCCAATTCGATATAATGTCAAAAGGACAATTCAAATTTTCATTTTAATTTCTAGTATCATTGCTTTAAGTTACCCAATTATGTTTTTTATTGATGATACTTTAATAAAAGTTTTAATTAAGATGTTTATTTTAATTACATATGTATATTGCGTAATTTCTAATAAGTTAATTTACATAGATGAAATCTATAATGAGTTTCTATTGACAAGAAAATAAATAGCTTACATTTTTTTTTAATAAAACGGATCATAGTAAACAGTTATTGTTAAAATAAATATAATTATGGTTAGCCGCCCGAAAATTTTATTTTTCACAAATCTTTCATTTACAACAGCTAATATTGGAGTTGAAATAGTCAAAATATATAATGCAATCCTTTCAGTTAAATTACTAGAAATTAAGAAAGAACATAATATTAGAAGGAATAAATTTATTGTAAGGAAATTATTAATTAATAATCTATTTCTATCATTTGTATCTTTACTTAAAAAAATACAAATTGAGAGAGTAAAGAATAAAATCAAAACATAATAAAATCCAATTAAAGATCCAACTTCAATTTCTGGTCTACTAGTGCCAGTAGGAAGTATAGGCAGGACAATAGGAAGTAAAACTATATAAGAAGCTAAAGCTAAGAAATTAAAGTAAGATTTTTTTAGAATGAAATATAATGGAAAAAATAATATTGCTGAGTTATGCGATAGGACGGCAAGTATATAAAAAATTAAACTTTTTTTATTTTTTTCAGAATAATAAAAAGCAAAAGCAGCAAATAACAGAATCATTGACAAATACTGCCTATAAATTGATGAGATGCCAAATACGAAAGGCATAGTAAGAAAAATACCAAAATATAGGTATTTTAAATTAAATATTTTAGATTTAACGTTATATTCACTATTGTTTTCAAGTTGTTTAAAAGAATAAAAAATTACAGAAAATCCTAGGCAGTCGATAATAAAAAAAACAATCCTTTCGTCATTGAATATAAGGTAAAGATATTTTAATAATCCCCACAAAACAGGTTCTCTAGTGTAATAAAGAAGGGAGCTATTAGAAAATCCAAACTGAATCTTGTTAATTATGCCAGAATATGAAATTCCTTTTGAAAGAGCATAGTAACCATATATGTCAGAATACTTAATTGTATCAAAGAATGTATCAAATAAATAAGGAAGAAAGTAGAATCTTAAAAATAAAGAGAAAGATACAATTACACAAAACCAAACAATAAAAAAATTTTTTTCGTGTTTTAATATATTTGGTTTAACAGCAAATAATAGTGTAAAAAATAAAAGTACGCCATAAAATGAAAAATAGAAAGTATATGGTGTCATATTTGTTATATAATATATAGATTGAATTTATAATTGCTAGGTTCTACTGAAGTACTTATATTACTTAATATCCATTAAACTTAAAAGAGTCATTTAAAATATGAATATTGTTTTTTTTATGCAGAACAACCATGCTGGAGGTATGGACTCATTTTTAATAAATTCAATTAACAATTGGCCAATTGATGAAGATACCTTCACTTTTATATGCAATAAAAATCACACTGGAATTCCAATAATTAAATCAGGAATCAAAAAAAAAATTAAATATATTGAGCATAACTTGATAATAAGTTCAGAAATATCTGAAAAATATTTCTCATTTTTACCATACAAAGTTAGAAGATTTATTCATCCAGTTATTAAAATACTTATGACACCAATACACCTTGCGTCATTGAGAAATATTTTTTCAAAGTTAAATGCAGATAGATTATTAGTTATTAATGGTGCTTATCCAGGAGGAGAGACTTGTAGATTAGCAAATATAGCTTGGTATCAAATAAATAAACAATTAAGTATTCATAACATACGAAATTTTGCAGTTGAGCCAAATTTTTTCCTAAGTATATATGAAAATTATTTAGATAAATTACTTATTAAATCTACAAAAACGTTTATTGGAGTTTCGAAATCATGCTCTGAATCATTGAGACTAAGGAAAAATTTTGAAAATATTAATAAAATTAAATTTATTTATAATGGAGTTTTAGTTCCTGAGTTAGATCAAGAGAAAAATCACGTATTTGATATCAAAAAAAATTTAAAAATTGAAAATCAAAAAATATGTTTAATGCTTGGAACATATGAAAAAAGAAAAGGACATGAATTTTTATTTAATGTTTTTGATAAAGTAAGTAAAAAAATACCTAATCTAAATTTAGTTGTGTGTGGTGATTCAAAGAAAGAAGATAGAAAATATGTGGAAATGCTAAGAGTAAAATTTGCATCTAAGTCTAAAATACATCTTTTAGACTATATCAATGAAGGAAATATTCTCATGAAGCAGGCGGAAATTTTACTTATTTCATCTCAAGAATGGGAATCATTTGGGTGGACTGCTATAGAGGCAATGGCAAGAAAAATTCCAGTTGTTTCAACAAATTCTGGTGGTTTAAAAGAAGTGATCGGTGAAAGTGGAATTTCAGGCTATTGCCACAAAAAAGACGATGTTGATGGTTATGCAGAATCGATAGTAAAAATTCTTACTGATAATAATATAAAAAATAAAATAGTGGATAATGCGTTTAAAAGAGTTAAAAATTTATTTAATCAAGAGAATATGATTAAGCAATACTATGATGAA
>MDTG01423565.1_pt1 | contig 14509 bp, 12 predicted proteins | sample 811421 | NCBI WGS metagenome assembly MDTG01 (sample SAMN05326645, study PRJNA326480) | marine metagenome | isolation source: seawater | place: Pacific Ocean: South East | collected 2011
AACTCCAATAGCAATGGAAAAAGAATTAAGATTTGCTATTAGAGAAGGTGGGCACACGGTTGGTGCAGGCGTAGTAACTGAAATTAAAGAATAGAAGAAAATAATCAATGGCAGGCAATAGCAAAAGAGATATAGTTACTTTAGAGAGTACAGCTGGTACAGGTTATCGTTATTCTGTTACTAAGAATAAAAGGCTTCATCCAGATAAATTAGAGTATAAGAAATATGACCCTGTAATAAGGAAGCATGTTATCTTTAGAGAAACTAAATAGAGGTGAGTAGTTCAACTGGTAGAGCGCCGGCCTCCAAAGCCGGAAGTTGAGGGTTCGAGTCCTTCCTCACCTGCACAAAAAGATATGAATAAGATTATAAATTATTTTAAAAGTATTGGAGTTGAAATGAAAAAAGTTTCTTGGCTTTCCAAGGATCAGATGGTTAATTCTACCTTGATTGTAGGTTTCTTTGCAATACTAGTATCTGTTTTTCTTTTCATTCTAGATTTTGGATTAACTCGTTTTATAAAAATAATTTTTGATATTGAGATTGGATAAACCTATGGATTCAGTAGAAAATATAGATTTAGTGAATAATGACGAAATGGTCCATAATTGGTATTCTTTAAGGGTCATATCTGGAAAAGAGAAAGCTGTTGAGCAAAATATTGTTTACGAATCAAAAGAAAATAATATCGAGCAACTGATTGATGAGGTTTTTGTTCCCTTTGAGAAGGTTATTGAATTAAAAAATAATAAAAAAGTTGTTAAAGAGAAAATGTTTTTCCCCGGCTATATTTTGATTAAGATGCATATGAATAAAAAGTCAAAGTATGTAATTGAAAATATTAATGGGGTGATGAGTTTTGTTGGTCCCAAGGGCAAGTTTCCAATACCTCTTAGGGATGCAGAGATAAAAAGAATTTTTGGAGAAGTAGAGAGGCAGGAAGGTCGAGAAGTTATGGTTACCCCGTTCAAGAAAGATGACTATGTCAAGGTTATCGCTGGGCCTTTTATTGATTTCTCAGGCACTGTTGAGGAAGTTAATGACGATAAGCAGAAAGTGAAAATTGTGATTTCAATTTTCGGAAGATTGACTCCCGTTGAACTCGATTATTTTCAGGTAGAATTGGAGAAATAGAATGGCTAAAAAACTTATAGGTTTTATAAAATTACAAATTCCTGCAGGAAAAGCAAATCCAGCTCCTCCTGTTGGTCCTGCCCTGGGTCAGCATGGCGTTAATATAATGGAGTTTTGCAAGGCTTTTAATGCCAAGACACAAGATAATGCAGGTAAGCTTATTCCTGTTGAGATATCTGTTTTTTCAGATAGATCTTTTACATTTATTACAAAAACTCCACCGACTTCATCTCTTGTGCTAGAATATGCCAAGCTAGGAAAGGGTTCTTCTGAGCCAAATAAAACTAAAGTGGGAAAGTTATCAAAAAGCCAAGTTAAAGATATAGCTGAAATTAAAATGCCTGATTTGAACGCTATGGATATAGAGTCTGCGATGAAAATGGTTGAAGGTACAGCAAGGAGCATGGGAATAACAATAGAGGGTTAATTATATTATGGGTAAAAGACATATAAAAAATTTAGAAAGTTATAACGTTGTTGATGAATATGACCTTAAGGATGCAATATCAATAATGAAATCTTTTTCAAAAACAAAGTTTGATGAATCGGTAGACCTAGCCATTAATTTAGGTGTTGACCCTAGGCATGCAGATCAATTGGTAAGGGGGACTGTTTCTCTGCCTAATGGGACCGGTAAGAATATTAAGGTTCTTGTTTTAACAAAGGATGATGAACAGAGCAAGCAGTCAATTGATGCAGGTGCAGATTTTGCCGGTTTTGACGATTTGTTTTCAAAAATTGAAAAAGGGTGGGTTGATTTTGATGTAATGATAGCTACGCCAGATATCATGCCTCAGGTTGGAAAGCTAGGTAAGGTATTAGGGCCCAGGGGCTTGATGCCTAACCCTAAAACAGGCACTGTTACAAAGGATGTTGTTAAGGCTATATCAGAAGTAAAGGCCGGTAAGGTAGAATTTAGGGTTGATAAATTTGGAGTTATTCATATGTCTATTGGAAAGCTATCATTTGAAGAAGATAAATTATTTGAAAATATATCTACTTGTATTAAGGCAATTGTAAAAGCTAAGCCTAGTAGCGTAAAAGGGACATATCTTAAAAAATTTACAATATCCTCAACTATGGGGCCTGGGATTAAAATCGATAAAACAAGTTTTATGAATTAGGATTATAATTATGCCAAACGAAAATAATATAAAAATAGTAAAAGAGTTAGAAGAAAAAATCAAAGGTTCATCAGCGATGTACTTCACTGCATATACGGGTATGAATGTTGCTCAAGCTACAAAGCTTAGAAGAAGCTTTAAGGTTAGTTCGGTAGAATATAAGGTTACAAAAAATACTCTGACTAAGATAGCTGCGATTAATGCTGGTTATGATGCAGATAAAATTGATAGCCTTTTAGTTGGTCAGATAGGTATAGCGTATGCAGATTCAGACCCTACAGCCCCAGCTAAGGTGATTAAAGATTTTGTTGAAGAAAATGAGGATTGTCTTGATGTCGTTGGTTTAATTTTTGATGGCCAGTTTTTTGAAGCAGATAAATATAAGCAGTTTGCAGATCTTCCTTCGAGGGATGAATTATTGACAAAATTAGTTATAGGTCTTAATTCGCCTATGACAAAAGTATCAACGATGCTAAGCTCTGTTATGACAAAGATGGTTACAGCTTTGAATAGTTTGAAAGAAAAGAAATAAATTAATAGAAATTAAGAATAAGGGGAAAATAATGTCAAAAATAAGCAAAGAAGATGTTTTAAGTTATTTAGAAAGTGCGAACATGTTAGAGATTTCAGACTTGATTAGCGAAATTGAGGAAAAATTTGGTGTTTCTGCAGCAGCTCCCGTAGCTGTAGCTGGAGTGGCTGCTCCTGCTGAAGGTGGTGCAGCGGCAGAGGAAAAAACTGAATTTGATGTAGAACTAACATCTACAGGCGATAAAAAAATCGGCGTGATTAAAGTTATCAGGGAAGTTACTTCTGTAGGTCTAAAAGAAGCAAAAGATATGGCTGATGGAGCTCCTTCCGTTATAAAAGAGCAACTTGGAAAAGATGAGGCTGAAGAAGTTAAGAAGAAGTTGGAAGAAGCAGGCGCAACTGTAACTTTAAAGTAATAAGTTATATCTTTTTAATTCAAAATCACAACTAAAGTTAATTTATTAATCAATCTTAATTAAGATAATTGAGGAGTACGTCTATATATGAACAAGAATAATATTGAAGTTAAGGATTTTACAAAAGTTAGTCTCGATGTTCCCGTTCCAGACTTGCTGGATATTCAGATTGCATCATGGTTAGATTTTTTACAAGAAGACACCTTGCCTGAAAAAAGATTGAATAAAGGCCTGGAGTCTACTTTTAGAAATATCTTTCCAATTGAGGATAATAATAGGAATTATATACTTGAGTATAAGCATTATTATTTAGGTCTTCCTAAACATTCAGTTAAAGAATGTCTAGAGAGAAGGATATCTTATTCGGTTCCCCTTAAAGTAAAATTTGTGCTTCATATTACTGATGAAAATGATAAAAGTTCATATGTTCAGGATATTGAGCAAGATGTGTTTTTTGGAAATATTCCATATATGTCAGATAGCGGTACATTTATTATAAATGGAGCTGAGAGGGTTATCGTTAGCCAGCTTCAAAGATCACCGGGTGTATTCTTCGATCAGAATCTACATCCAAATGGCACTAAAATATTTTTAGCTAGAATTATTCCATTTAGAGGTTCATGGGTTGACTTTACAACTGATATTTATGATTGCATTTATGCGATTATTGACAGAAGGAGAAAATTCCCAGCCACGGTTCTATTAAGAGCTATAGGGTTCTCATCAAATTCTGAAATACTAGGTCTATTTAATTTGTCAGAAAATATTTCCGTTTCAGATGAAAAATCGTTAATCGACAGGGTTGTTTTAGATGATATTATAAATGAATCTACAGGGGAGATTGTTATTGAAAAAGATACTATTTTATCTATTTCTGACATTAAAAAAATGTCTAAAAATAAAATTAAATCAATCCCTTTAGCTGTTAATGATAGAGCGAATAAAATAGCTGTTGAATTATTATCTAATACCTTTGATAAGGACCCAACTTCAAATACAGGAGAAGCTTTAGAATTGCTGTATAAGCAGCTTAGAGCAGGAGATGCTCCTTCAATTGATATTGCTCAAAAATTTATTGATAAAATGTTTTTTTCTACGAAAAAGTATGATCTCGGTGCTGTTGGTAGATATAGAATAAATAAAAAATTTGGACTAGACGCTCCGACAAGCGAACCTGTTTTGACTAAAGAGGATTTTGTTGAAGTTTTTAAATATTTGATTAAAATGAGAAATGGTGAGCATGGCCCAGATGACATTGATCACTTAGGTAATAGGAGAGTAAGAACTGTTGGTGAGCAATTAGCAAATCAGTTTAATATTTCTTTAAGTCGTATGCAGAGAACTATTAGAGAAAGAATGAATCAAAGAGAGGCAGAAAGTTTAACTCCTCAGGATTTAGTGAATTCTAGGATTGTCTCAACGGTGCTGAGCACTTTCTTTGGAACAAGTCAGCTTTCTCAGTTTATGGATCAGACAAATCCACTTTCAGAGGTTACTCACAAAAGAAGAATTTCTTCATTGGGCCCAGGAGGTCTTTCGCGAGAAAGAGCTGGATTTGAAGTTAGGGATGTTCATTATACTCACTACGGAAGACTTTGTCCAATAGAAACACCAGAGGGTCCAAATATTGGTTTGATTAATTCCTTGGCGACTCAGGCAGTTGTAAATAATCTTGGTTTTATAGAGTCTCCATATAGAAGTATAACCAAAGAAGGTAAAAAATATAGTATAACAGATGAGGTTCAATATCTTTCTCCAGATGAAGAAGATAGGTCTTTTATTGCAGAGGCTTCTGAGCCGATTAAAAATGCTAAATTTTCCAATAAATTTATAAGGTCAAGAAATGGAGTTGATTTTCCTATATCTAAACCTGAGGAAATTGATTATATGGATGTTTCTCCAAGCCAGATTGTTAGCATATCTGCTGCATTAATTCCATTTTTAGAGAATGATGATGCAAATAGGGCTTTAATGGGTTCTAATATGATGAGGCAGTCAGTTCCTTTGCTGAATCCTGAAGTTCCAATAGTTGGAACGGGCATGGAGGATGTTGTAGCTAAAGACTCTAGGTCTGCGGTAGTTTCTAATGTTGAAGGAAAGGTTATAGATGTTGATTCGGACAGCATTGTTATAGAAACTAAAAGTCAGCCTGAGGAATTGGAGATGAATCCAGCTGAAAAATATGCTACTTTCTCACTAAAGAAATTTTTAAGAACAAATCAAAATACTTGTATAAATCAGAAACCAATAGTTTCATTAGGTCAAGATGTGAAAAAAGGTGACATTATTGCTGATGGTCATTCTACTCAAGATGGTAGGTTAGCTTTAGGTAGAAATCTTAAAGTTGCTTTTATGCCATGGAGGGGGTATAACTATGAGGATGCAATAGTAATTAATGAACGTTTAGTGAAAGATGACGTATTGACGTCTATCCACATAAAAGAGTTTGAAGTTGAAATACGTGACACTAAAAGAGGTGTAGAAGAGTTAACTAATGAAATTCCTAATGTTAGTGAAGAAGCTACTAAGGATCTTGATTCTAGGGGCATTGTTAGAGTCGGGGCACAGGTAGGCCCAGGTGATATATTGGTTGGAAAAGTTACTCCTAAGGGCGAAACTGATCCTTCTCCAGAAGAGAAATTGCTAAGGGCTATTTTTGGAGAGAAGGCTGGTGATGTCAAAGATGCTTCTAAGCGTTGTGGCGCTGGAGTTTATGGTACAGTCGTAGAAACTCAGTTATTTGAGAGAAAGCGTTCTGCTGTCAGAATTGAAGAAAAGAAAAAAATTAGAGAACTGCAATCAATTGCAAGGCAAGATAGAGTTGCTTTGATTGATAAAAGAAATCAATTATTATATGATCAACTTTTAGATCAGAACTCTGGCGGAATAAGAGATGTTAATTTAAATAAAACATTAATTAAGGCTAAAACGTTGCTTACTAAGCAAAGAATTAAAAAATTAGACTTTGAAATTCTTTCTTTAAAATCACCTTGGGTTGAGAATCCAATGATTTGGAATAAAATTATTAAAATATGGCAGAACTACACTAAAACTTTAAAAATTCTTGAAGAAAGCTTAGAGAAAGAAATTTTTAAATTAAGGGTTGGAGATGAATTGCAGCAAGGTGTAATGAAACTAGCCAAGGTTTATATTGCTCAAAAAAGAAAGATATCAATTGGGGATAAGATGTCAGGAAGGCATGGAAACAAAGGTATCGTTTCGATTATTGTTCCTCAGGAAGATATGCCATTTACCGCTAATGGTGAAACGGTTGATGTTATCTTAAATCCTCTAGGAGTTCCTTCAAGGATGAATCTCGGACAATTGTATGAGACTATGCTTGGATGGGCAGGTGAAAAATTAAACAGAAGATATGTTACACCTGTTTTTAATGGGGCAGATAGATTTGATGTTGAAAATGAATTAAGTGAAGCTAGTTTGCCGGTTTCAGGTAAAATAGATTTATGGGATGGGAGAACAGGTGAAAAAATTCATTCTCCCGTAACGGTAGGTAATATCTATATGTTAAAACTATCTCATCTGATTGCAGATAAAATGCACTCTAGGTCTACTGGTCCTTATTCACTAATTACGCAGCAGCCACTTGGAGGTAAGGCTCAGTCTGGGGGGCAGAGGTTTGGAGAGATGGAGGTTTGGGCTTTAGAAGCGTATGGCTCTGCTCATACATTGCAAGAAATATTAACTGTCAAGTCAGACGATGTTGAAGGTAGAACAAAATTGTACAACTCTTTAGTTAAGGGCATGAACCCTCCTAAGGCTAATATCCCTGAGTCATTCAAGGTGTTAGTTAAAGAGTTGGAAGCATTAGGCTTAGACGTTTTATTAAATTAAAAATAATCAAAGGAGTTTATCTTGAAATCAAAATTTGATTTAGGTTACAGTAATAAAAATAGTGATTCATTTAGTTCTATTACTCTAGGAATATTATCTCCAGAGCAAATCTTAGAAAGATCTTTTGGTGAAGTTTTAAAGCCAGAAACTATTAATTACAGATCTTATAAGCCGGAAAAAGATGGACTGTTTTGTGAAAAAATATTTGGTCCTGTTAAAGATTGGGAATGCCATTGCGGGAAATATAAAAGAATTAGATATAGAGGAATTGTATGCGATAGATGTGGGGTTGAGGTTACTAGGAAGACGGTAAGAAGGGAGCGTATAGGTCATATTGCTCTTGCTGTACCAGTAGTTCATATCTGGTATTTAAGATCTATACCAAGTAAAATAAGTTATTTATTAGGGTATACAACAAAGAATTTAGAAAGTATAGTTTATTATGAAAAATTTGTTATAACTAATCCCGGAAAATCTGGTAGAAAATATGGGGAGTTGATAACTGAGGATGAATACCTTGATTTAGAGGATGAATTTGGCATTGATCAGGCTGATAGCGTAGATATTGATGAAGATTATTATTTTGTTGCAATGATGGGGGGTGCAGCAATTAAAACATTGTTAACTAATTTAGATGTTGTCAAAACCTTAAATGAGCTCTCAGCTATTGTAAAAGATGAAAAGACTTCAGTTGCAAAAAGAGAAGAGTGTCTTAAAAGGCTGAGAATATTAAAGAAATTTGATCCAAAGGTTGAGAAAAAAGTTTATAATAAGCCAGAGTGGATGATTTTGAGTATACTTCCTATAATCCCACCAGAGCTAAGGCCTCTTGTACCATTGGAAGGTGGTCGTTTTGCTGCTTCTGATTTAAACGATTTATATAGAAGGGTTATTATAAGAAATAATCGTTTAAAACAATTGATGGAAATTAAGGCTCCAGATGTTATTTTGAGAAATGAAAAAAGAATGCTGCAGGAAGCGATAGATTCTCTTTTAGATAATAGTAGAATGCAGTCTGCTGTCAGGAGTGGAACAAGAAGACCTTTAAAATCACTTAGTGATGCTTTAAAGGGGAAGAGTGGTAGATTTAGGCAGAATTTGTTAGGGAAAAGGGTTGATTATTCAGCGAGGTCAGTAGTTGTAGTTGGCCCAGAGCTCAAACTACATGAATGTGGAATACCTAAAGACATGGCTATGGAATTATTTAAGCCTAAAATTATAAATGAATTGATAAAAAGAGGTTATACAAGAACTCCAAAATCAGCAAAAATGATGGTTGATGATAAGTCAGAAGCTGTATATAATGTACTTGAATATGCTATTAGTAATCATCCAGTATTGCTTAATAGAGCTCCAACATTACATAGGTTAGGGATTCAGGCTTTTCAGCCAGTTCTAATTGATGGGAAGGCTATTCGATTGCATCCATTAGTCTGTGCAGCATTTAATGCAGACTTTGATGGTGATCAAATGGCGGTGCATGTCCCGCTGTCTCCAGAAGCTCAAATGGAATCTTGGATGCTCATGTTGTCTAGCCATAACATTCTGCATCCTGCGCATGGAAAACCAATAGCTATTCCATCACAGGACATGGTTTTGGGATGTTATTATTTGACCCGTTCAAGGAAGAATGCAAAAGGTGAAGGAACGAGGTTTGGAAGTTATTCTGAAGCTAAGATGGCATTTGAAAATGACCAAGTATCTTTGCATGCTGTAGTTGATTTTAGGGATGAGGATGGATTATGGATTAAAGACACTACCGTTGGCAGGATATTTTTTAATGAAATTTTACCAAAAGAGGTAAGGTTTGTTAATGAATTATTAGGTAAAAAGCACATAGAGAAATTGGTTAGTAAATCATACCAAATTACAGGCAATTATACTACTGTTGGATTTTTAGATAAATTGAAAGATTTAGGTTTTGATATGGCTTATAAGAGTGGTTTGTCTATTGCTATATCTGATATTCATATACCAGAAAAGAAAGAATCTATTATTGAGAGTGCTCAGAAAGAAGTTGAAGGCATTAAGGCTAAGTTCAATAAACATATATTAACTGAAGGAGAAAGATATAATAAAACTATCGATATTTGGACTCGAGCAACAAGCACAGTTGCAAATGAAATGTTTAATGAGCTTGAGAATGATAACGAGGGTTTTAATCCGCTTTATATGATGGCAGATTCAGGTGCAAGGGGAAGTCAAGATCAAATTAAACAATTGGCTGGTATGAGAGGTTTGATGGCTAAGCCTAAAAAAAGTATGACAGGTTCATCTGGCGAGATTATTGAAAATCCAATTAAGTCTAATTTTAAAGAAGGATTATCTGTTTTTGAGTATTTTATATCTACTCATGGCGCTAGAAAAGGTTTGGCAGATACTGCGCTTAAAACTGCTGATGCGGGCTATTTAACAAGAAGGCTTGTTGATGTCGCTCAAGATGTAACAGTCACCATTACTGATTGTGGTACTAAGGCGGGTGTTTTGATGAGCGATTTAAAGGAAGGGGAGGAAATAGTTGAACCTTTAGAGGAAAGAATAATTGGAAGGTATACACTTGAAAAAGTAGTGAATCCAATAACGAATAAAACTATTATTAAAGCCCATCAGTTACTTACAAAAGATATAGTTGAGTTAATAACTGAGCTAAATATACCTTTTGTAAAGGTTAGATCTGTAATGACATGTGCGGCCGATAGAGGTTTGTGTGCAATGTGCTATGGTGTTAATCTTGCAAATCAGGGGCCATCAAAAGTAGGCGATTCTGTTGGGGTTATGGCTGCTCAATCAATAGGTGAGCCAGGTACCCAGCTAACATTGAGAACTTTTCATATTGGTGGTACTGCTTCAAGAATTGTTGAGGAATCTCAAAGAACTTCTAGGACTGCTGGCAAGATAAGGTTTTCAGATAACATGCAATTAATCCCATCTGTAGATGATAACGGTGAAACTCAAAATGTTTCTCAGTCACGAAATGGTATAATTGAATTATTAGATGCAAAGAATGTTGCTTTAACAAGTTGGAAAGTGCCTTATGGGTCAAAAGTATTTGTTAAAAATAATCAAAAAATTAAACCTGGAACATCTCTTTTTTCCTGGGATCCTTATACTGATGTAATTTTAGCAAGGTCAAATGGATATGTTAGGTTTAAAGATTTTGTTGATGGTGAAACTTATTCAGAAGAGGCAATAGAGAGTGGCAAGAAAATGATAGTTATTACAGAATCAAAAGATAGAAATTTAAGTCCATCTATTGAAATTTGTGATAAGAAAGGTGCTGTTTTAGTTGGAGGTTCTAGTCTTTTGCCAGTTAAAGCTAATGTGGTTGTTAAGGATGGTGATAAAGTAAATCTTGGTCAAATACTTGTAAAAATACCTAGAGAATCTGGTCAAACTAAAGATATTACCGGTGGATTGCCTAGAATTGCAGAGCTTTTTGAAGCTAGAAATCCTCAAAACCCTGCAGTTGCATCAGAGATTGATGGAACTGTATCTTTTGGAAAAATATCCAGAGGTATTAGAGAAGTTATCGTTGAAAATAAAGAAGTTAAAAAAACTTACAAGATTCCTTATGGAAAACATATTATAGTTCATGAAGCTGATTTTATTTATGCAGGAGATAGACTTTGCGAGGGTTCTATTTCACCTAAGGATATTTTAAAGATAAGCGGTCCATCGAAGGCTCAGGAATACTTAGTTAATTCTATTCAAGAGGTTTATCGTTTGCAGGGTGTGAAAATAAACGATAAACATATTGAGATTATAGTTAGGCAAATGATGCAAAAAGTTGAGATTAGTGATCCGGGCGATAGCTTGTTTCTTAGTGGAGATAGGGTTAATAAGGTTAAATTTCTTAAAACAGTTAAAGAAATGTTGAAAAAGGTAATAGTAGTAGATTCAGGTGATTCTGAGTATGATGCCGGAGATGTAGTTTTTAAAGAAAATATTGATGATATAAATGGAGATCTTAAATCTGAAGGCAAGAAGGTTATTAAGTCTAAAAAGGCAAAACCTCCTACTTCTAATCCATTATTGCTAGGTATTACTAGAGCTTCATTGAATACTGACAGTTTTATTTCAGCGGCATCATTCCAGGAGACAACCAGGGTCCTTACTGATGCGGCTGTTGAGGGTAAGACTGATAATTTATTGGGTTTGAAGGAAAATGTCATTATTGGTAGACTTATACCTGCTGGCACAGGACATCAAGACAATAAGAATATCTTAGTTACTAAAGATGCTGCAAGCGAAGAATCTGATTCAGATGATGTTAATGATGGTGTCTTGGATAATGCAGAAATAGCGTCTGATATTTAGTGTTTGAAAAATAGGTTTTTTAAAAAAAAAATAAAATTATGTTTGTTAACTTGATATTCATTTTTGTAGATTAACGGGCTTTATAAGGAGATATTAATGCCAACTGTAAATCAGTTAGTTAGAAAAGGAAGAAAGAAGCAGGTAAAGAAAAATAAGGTTCCTGCATTAAATGCGTGCCCTCAAAAAAGAGGTGTTTGCACTCGTGTTTATACTACTACGCCTAAAAAGCCAAATTCGGCATTAAGAAAAGTAGCAAGGGTAAGGTTATCTAACAATATTGAGGTTAATGCTTACATTCCAGGTGAAGGGCATAATCTTCAAGAGCATTCAATAGTATTAATTGAGGGTGGTAGGGTTAAAGATTTACCAGGTGTTAGGTACCACGTAGTTAGAGGTGTTCTTGATCCATCTGGTGTAGAGGGTCGAAGAACTAGTCGATCAAGATATGGAGCTAAAAAACCAAAAGAATAGATAAGAATTATGAGAAGAAGAAGACCTGAAAAAAGAAAAATTTTAAAAGATCCTATTTATAATGATTTAACTGTAGCTAAGTTTGTTAATTATATAATGAAAGATGGGAAAAAAAGTATAGCAGAAAAAATATTTTATAGTTCTCTAGATATGATAAAAGACAAAATGAAAACAGATAGTCCTTTAGATGTTTTTAAAAAGGCTATTGATAATGTTGGCCCTATCCTTGAAGTTAAGTCAAAGCGAATAGGTGGTGCAACTTACCAGGTGCCGATGGAGGTGTCAAGAGATAGAAGGATGGCATTGGCTATGCGTTGGATTTTATTGTATTCTAGGTCAAGGAAAGGTAAAACGATGGCAAGCAGGTTAGCTGCAGAATTAATGTCTGCATCAAACAAGGAAGGTTCATCAATTAAAAAAAGAGAGGACACTCATAAAATGGCCGAAGCTAATAAGGCTTTTGCTCATTTTAGATAAAATTGAATATGAGTAATAATATTTCATTAAATAATGTACGTAATATTGGTATCATGGCACATATTGATGCTGGTAAAACTACTATGACAGAAAGAATATTGTATTATACTGGTAGATTGCATAGGCTGGGAGAAGTGCACGATGGAGCTGCTACGATGGATTGGATGGAGCAGGAGAAGGAGAGAGGCATTACGATTACATCGGCTGCAACTACATGTTTTTGGAATGAAGGTAAAAATAGAATCAATATTATCGATACTCCTGGACACGTTGACTTTACTATGGAAGTTGAACGCTCTCTTAGGGTTTTAGATGGTGCAATTGCATTGTTTTGTGCTGTAGGAGGAGTCGAGCCTCAGTCAGAAACAGTGTGGAGGCAGGCAGACAGGTATAAGGTTCCTAGAATTGCATTTGTCAATAAAATGGATAGAACAGGTGCAGATTTTTACAAAGTTTTAGATATGATTAAAGAGAGATTTAGCGCTAATCCGGTTCCTATAATTTTACCTATTGGAGCGGGGCAGGATTTTTCAGGATTTATTGATTTAATCTCCAATAAAGCTATAACATATACTTCAGATGATGGGTCTACATTTGAAAATGTTGATATCCCTGATGATTTAAAAGAAATTTCAGAAAAATATAGATCTATTTTATTAGAAGAGGCAGCATCTTGCGATGAAGCTTTAATGGAAAAATATTTAGATGGTGAAGATCTTTCTGAGGATGAGATTAAAAAATCAATTAGGCAGGCAACACTTGATGGTTCTATGGTTCCAACTTTATGTGGCTCTGCATTTAAGAATAAAGGGGTTCAAAGAAGTCTTGATGCTGTTGTAGATTTTTTACCATCTCCTTTAGATATTGATGCTACAAAAGGTACTACTGAAGATGAATCTTCGGAATTGTCAAGAAAACCTGATGATAATGAGCCTTTTAGTGCATTGGCTTTTAAAATCATGACTGATCCATTTGTAGGAAAATTAACTTTTTTTAGAGTTTACTCTGGTACAGTTTCAACAGGCGACTTTATTTATAACCCTAACTCTGGTAAAAAGGAAAGAGTTGGTAGATTGATGCTTATGCATTCAAAGGAGAGAGAAGAACGTAAAAGCGTCAAGACTGGTGAGATCGCTGCAATGGTAGGCCTTAAATATACCAAAACAGGCCATACTCTATGTGATCAAGCGAAGGTTATTCAATTTGAGTCTATGGATTTTCCAGATCCAGTTATATCCGTTTCTGTAGAAGCTGCATCAAAAAAAGATCAGGAGAATTTAACTTTAGCATTAGTTAAGCTAGCAGAAGAAGATCCTACTTTTAAGGTCGCAACAGATGAGGAGACAACTCAGACTATAATATCAGGCATGGGAGAGTTGCATTTAGATATTATTATAGATAGGTTAAAAAGAGAATTTAAAGTTGAGGCAAATGTAGGAGCTCCACAAGTAGCTTATAAGGAATGTATTACTGAATCAGTGGAGCAAGATACTAAGTTTGCTAAACAAAGTGGTGGTAGAGGTCAATATGGACACGTTGTTATTTCTGTTGAACCAGGTGAGCCAGGAAAAGGTTATACATTTATTAATAAAATTGTAGGCGGAGTAATACCTAAAGAATATATACCAGCTGTTGATAAGGGTATTCAAGAGTCATTAAGAAATGGCCCTTTGGCAGGATACCCGATTGAAGATTTACAGGTAACATTAACATACGGTTCTTTCCATGATGTAGACTCTAATGAAATGTCTTTTAAGATCGCTGGTTCAATGGCTATAAAGTCTGCAGTGAAGAAAGCAAAGCCAAAATTAATGGAGCCGATTATGAGCTTAGAGGTAGTGATGCCTGAGGAATATTTAGGTGATGTTATGGGTGATATAACATCAAGAAGAGGTATGGTTAAAGGCTTTACTGCTAGAAATAATGCCCAGGTTCTAGATGCAAATGTACCATTAAGTGGTATGTTTGGCTATGCTACAGATTTAAGATCTATTACTCAAGGAAGAGCAGTTTTTACTATGCAATTTGGACATTATGAAAAAGTTCCACAGCAGATTCAAGAGTCAATAGTAGAAAAGTTTCAAGGTAAAATTAGTGTCAATGATTAATAAAATAGGAAATATAAAAAATGGCTAAAGAAAAATTTGAAAGAACCAAGCCCCATGTAAATGTAGGTACTATTGGTCA
>MDTG01057538.1_pt1 | contig 14508 bp, 11 predicted proteins | sample 811421 | NCBI WGS metagenome assembly MDTG01 (sample SAMN05326645, study PRJNA326480) | marine metagenome | isolation source: seawater | place: Pacific Ocean: South East | collected 2011
CCCGACGAAGATTTCGCGATGACCTACGAGATTGACAGCGATTCGCAAAAGCAACTCAGCGCCATTGCCAAAGCCACCAAAGATGCCGAAACCCTCTATCTCGCAACTGACCCCGACCGCGAGGGAGAAGCCATTGCATGGCATGTGCTGGAAGCACTCAGGCAGAAAAAGCAGATTAAGGCAGAAACCAGCGTAAAGCGTATTGTGTTTCACGAGATCACCAAAAAAGCGGTGAGCGAAGCCATCTCACATCCGCGCGATCTGGATATGGATCTGATTAATGCCCAGCAAGCACGCCGCGCACTCGACTATCTGGTGGGCTTCACCCTGTCGCCCGTTTTATGGCGCAAACTGCCCGGCAGTCGCTCGGCTGGCCGTGTGCAATCGGTGGCTTTACGGCTAATATGCGAACGCGAGCAGGAAATCGAGATGTTCGTGCCGCAGGAATACTGGGATATTTCGGTGCAGCTCGACACGCAGGCAGGCGAAGCGTTCAAAGCCCGACTGGTCAATTACAACAAAGAGAAACTCGACAAATTTTCGATTGGCAACGAAGAGCAGGCAACGCAAATCACACAGGCGTTGAAAGCCAAAACCTTCTATATTCGTGAAGTAACGCCCAAACAGCGTCAACGCCATCCCTACGCGCCTTTCACCACTTCCACCTTGCAAATGGACGCCTCGCGCAGCCTCGGCTTTTCGGCCAAGAAAACCATGCAGGTGGCACAGAAACTCTATGAAGGAATTGAGCTGGGCGGCGAGACGGTCGGCCTCATCACCTATATGCGTACCGATGCGGTGACCGTGTCGCAGGAAGCGGTATTTGCCGCGCGCGACCTTATCAAATCGTCGTATGGCAGCGAGTATGTGCCAGAAAAACCGCGCATGTATAAGACCAAGTCGAAAAATGCGCAGGAAGCGCACGAAGCGATCCGCCCGACCGACCTGACACGTCGTCCGCAAGATATTAAGCAATATCTCAATGACGATATGTACAAGCTCTACACCCTTGTCTGGAAACGCATGCTGGCCAGCCAGATGCAATCCGCCGTCTATGATGTGGTGACCGTGGACATTGCCGCTACGGATGAACAGGCAGAGCTGCGCACCTCCGGATCGATCCTCAAATTCGATGGTTTTCTGCATCTGTATCAGGTGAACCAGAATGACGATGAGGAAGAAGAAAAAGACAATCGCCTGCCACCGCTGCAAGCGGGCGAAGGCACAAGCTTAAAAGACGTAGTGCCCGACCAGCACTTCACCACACCGCCACCGCGCTATAGCGAAGCATCGTTGGTGAAACGGCTGGAAGAGCTGGGTATTGGCCGCCCGTCTACGTATGCGAGCATCATCTCGGTGCTGCAGGATCGCGGCTATGTGTCGATGCAGCAAAAACGCTTTATTCCTGAATCGCTTGGTCGTCTGGTTAGTGCGTTTCTGGTCAATTTCTTTGAACGCTATGTGGAATATGATTTCACCGCGCAAATGGAAGATATTCTCGATGATATCTCCAACGGCGAGCGCGACTGGAAAGCCGAGCTGCAGGCCTTCTGGAAAGAATTCATCGCCAAGGTGGAAGACAGCAAAGATTTGAGCATCACCGATGTGCTGGAAACGCTGGATAAAGCGCTTGAGCCGTATATTTTTGGCACCAATCCGGAAGAAGTGGCAAAAGCCCGCGTCTGCCCTGCCTGTAATTCTGGCCAGCTCAGCCTGAAAACCGGTAAATTCGGCGCGTTTCTTGGCTGCTCGAATTATCCGGACTGCAACTATACCAAACAACTCTCTGGCAGCGACAAAGACGACGAGGCCGGCAGCGAAATGGATTTCCCACGCATTCTCGGCGCGCATCCCGACACCAAAGAAGACGTGTTGCTGAAAAAAGGCCCTTACGGTGTGTATGTGCAGCTGGGCGAAGAGAAAAAGCCGAAGCGTGCCAGCCTGCCAAAAGGCATGAAGCCCGAAGAAATGACATTCGAGAAAGCACTGGATTTGCTCTCATTGCCGCGCGAAGTAGGCAAGCACCCTGAAACAGGCGAGATGATAAGCGCTGGCATTGGCCGCTATGGTCCGTATTTGTTGCATAACAAAGTCTATACCTCGCTTAAACCAGAAGATGATGTGTTGACCATCGGCATGAACCGCGCCGTTGCACTGATTGCCGAAAACAAAAAAGGTAAGAGCAACGAGCCATTACGCAGCCTTGGCAAACATCCGGATTCGGGCGAAGAACTGCATATTTATTCAGGTCGTTATGGGCCGTATGTGAAACATAAAAAGACTAACGCGTCGCTGCCCAAAGATGCCGATGTGGACCATTTCACACTGGAAGATGCACTCACATTGCTTGAGAAAAAGGCTAAGTCGCCATCCAAGAAGAAAACAACCGCTAAAAAGAAGTCGAAGAGTGCTTGAGCATTTCGATAAATTCGCTACATTACCGCTATGACCAAAGCTATTATATATCAGCCTAGCAAAACCGCGATGCAATCCGGCCGTGCGAAAACGCATTACTGGTTGTTGGAATATACCCCTTCGACCAAGATGACGCCTGATCCGCTCATGGGCTGGAATAGCGGCGATACCTTAAATCAGGTGCGTCTGCGTTTTGACACGCAGGAGCAGGCGGAAGATTTCGCCAAGCAGAAAGGGCTGGATTATGTAGTGCGTGCGCCTAAGCCACGCAAATTCGAGCCTAAATCCTATGCGGCCAACTTCAATTTCAATCGCCGCGTCAGCACGACATTTAACGAAAATCCGTAAATCCCCGCTTTATAGTTTTTTCACCCTTTTTATGCTATTGTCACGTCGTTGTAACAATTCTGCGCTATAGTAAGGGTGTAGAAATAGGAGTTTGAAATGAAACGATTTACCGTACCATGCGACTTTGGTGGCCAGAAGCACCCATTTCACGTGTATATCGGTGAGCCACACCCCAAAAAACACCCCTTGCAAAATCAGGCCTGGTGGTTGTCGAACGAACGCGGGGGCACGATCCCGCAGGACGTGATGGATAGTTTCGAAAAACTTTTCAAAATCAGTCAGGAAAACAACGTATCGTTTGAAGATCTGTGCGTGTATGCGCTGGGTACTGCATCGAAAGACGGCAAAACCGGTGCCGCAGCCGGCGCACAAGCACCTGCCGGTGGCGGTGCAGCGGGCGGTGGTGCAGCAGGTGGTGGGGCAGCAGGCGCTCCGGCCAGTGCCGCAGCAAAACCAGCCGGTGCGCCAGCAGGCGGAGCAGCGGGTGCAGCTAGTGCCACGGGCGCAGCAACAGACAATAAAATCCCGCCTAGCAACAATTCCAACGGGTAAAGGCCCACGTCTGCCATGTCGGACATTCCCTACAATGATGATAATGACGCAGAAACCCGCTTTCTGTCACTGGAAGATGACGGGCTTGCTAATGATGATATTGCCGTCGAATTAGACGGATTTGACGGCGACAAAGCGTTAGAAAGCTTCTTGGCCGCAAAAGACACGCTGGCGCAAAACCTCCATAGCGAAGAAGAAATTATTCCCGATGCCGTCAGCAAAATGAGCAGCGAACGGCGGGAAGAATCCGTAGAAATTGCACGCGAGATATTGCGCAAGCTGAAAGTGAAGCTGGGCGAAGTGCTAATTCACGGCGAGCTTGCCCCTAAAATGCTGGGCAAGGAGGACATTCAGCAAGCGCTCGACGGCCTGACCGACATGTACGAGTTTGTACTGGCGCATGTGCGGGTGATGGACGAAAAGCTGGCCGAGCTGGACATTGTCTATCTGGCGAATCAGGCATTGGGGCAATTGCAATATCACGCCACACAGTTCGCGATGGAGCAGGCACAGCAACAAAACGATCATCATGCTGCTCAAAAACATCAGCAACAAATCGATTCCATGCCCGAGCGCTGGAAAGAACATTCCAAAGAAACCTTTGGCGAGCTTCTGACCGCCGTAGAAGAAGGCTTGAAAATGCTCTCTTCGCGTATGCAACGCCTGTCGCCTGACGAATTTGCCGAAAATTGGCGCGGCATGGTCAATTTTGACCCCGTGGGCGGACGCAAACAGGAAGAGAGCGAAAAACGTGAGCGGCGCAATATCCGCATGCTGATGGAAGAAGAATACCAACAGCAGGTGCAGGCCAAACGTGCCGCCCAACAACAAATGGGCACGCAGGTAAATCAGAGCGCGGTGCGCCAGCAAAGCCAGCAGAAAAGCAGCTCTCAGCAAAGCAGCATGAACAAGCTCATTTCACCTGATCTGATGAAGCAATTCCAGAATTCGATAAAAAATGTGCCCGCCAACGCTATGCCAGTACAGGTGGGCATTCAGGAAAATATCCGTCGCTCGGTGAAGCAAAACCAGCAGCGTATGATTCAGCAGCGCGACAAGCAAAGCCGCGACAAGGTGCACCGCGAACGCTCACAACGAATGGACGCAAAAGAAGCCAGAAGCGATGCAATGGATGCAGCCGATGATAATTCCCCAAGCATAGAACCACCCACCGGTCGCAGGGATCGTTCACGCGGCCGCTAGACTTTTTTGCCATTCTCGCCCATAGTGCCACGCATGGGACGTTTCTTCATAGCAGCAGGCCGCGCCTTCGGAAGCCTCACTCAGAGTGGTCTTTTTAAGGCTTTTTTAATGAGCATCAGCATCAATATTGTGATCTTGATGCTATTGGTGTGGGGCATTTATGCGCTGCTAGACTGGGTGACCGTTTTCGAGTCTGAAACCGCAGATTTCCTGCTTGATATTGGCGGCACTGCGGTGGCAAGTATGGTCGCTTATCTGATCTTCCCCCTTTTGCTGCCACTGATTGTCAGTTTCTTCGACAGCTACATCGCAGAACATATTGAGCGCAAGGATTACCCAACAACACCTACGCCAGAGCCCCCCTTCTGGCCAACCATTCTGCATGACGTAAAGTTCACATTGAAGGCATTGGCCATCAACCTTGTGCTGCTGCCTTTCCTGTTCATACCGTTCATCAATTTCTTTATGTATTTTGTGTATATCGGCGTAAATGGCTATTTGCTTGGCAGTGAATTCTTCCATATGGCGGCGGGGCGTCATGTGGATTTCGAACAGGGGCAAGCGCTCAAACGTCGCCACCGTTTTGGCATCACCCTTGGCGGTATGGCCATCACGTTTGCATCGACTATTCCGATCGTCAATCTGGTATCACCTGTATGGGGTGTGGCGCTGATGGTGCATTTTTTCCATGCGCTCAAGCCAAACTATAAGATTATGATTGCAGAAGAAGGCGCGGATTCCCCGCCTAAGAAATTAACTTAGCCACCAATTATTGACCGAACGCTTAGGCCCACATGGACTTTCTTCCAGTCCTACGCACGGGCTTTTCATTACCTCTGTCGCGTTAGACGAGCAGGCAACCAGCCCGGTAAGCAGCAAGATCGACAGTATCACACGCAACATAGATAAACTCCTTTGCTCTATTGCTACGCATTAATGCGCGCAGCGTCAAGCCTGCTTCAACCTGTGAGGCACAAATTATCTACCAAACAGGTTAGACACTTTACTGATGCCGCCATTGCCCGTGTCGCCACCGAAGTGCAGACGGTCAGCCAGCAGTGCCGTACTCGACAACTCAGCCGCGATCATTTGCACCAGATCAGAGAATTTCCACGCAATATAAGACAGAATCAGGAATGCCAGAATATCAATAAAGTTAAGCGGGAAGTCCGGACAATCGCCTCCCGGATTATTCTCAAGGCAGGAAATAGCCCCTTCCCAGCTCCAGTCCGTCGCACCTGTGCCGATAGGGTTGCCATCTTTATCTTCAGGGATAAAGCGCCAGCCTTCCAGATTCTCAGGTGAGCCTTCAATGGCATGGAAGCCCTCCCAGCACAGCTCAACATCCAGAATATTATCGACGGCTTCCTGCATCAATACGATGAAGAACGAGAAAAACGCAAACAGCAATATGGGCAGTAAGCTGAAGTGAATCAGCTGGTTGACCCAACCGGTGAAAATGTTTTTGGTACGCTCGAAGAGCAGGAACACAAAGATGATTGGCGCAATCCCAAACAGCAATGCTTTCGCAACCAGCGACAGGCCATAAGTATAAAGTGCCTGAATAAAGGCCATCAGGAACACCCCTAACGACAGCCCCAGCAGGCCACCAACCAGTAGACCGAACGGACCTGTACTGAATGCCCCCATCAGCGCTACCAGCATTTTCGATGAGAATACCTGTGCGGCCACCGCATCCAGATAACGGAAAGGCGATGGATCGCCAGCAGCCGGCGCTGTTGGATCACCACCAAAGGCGATAGTCGTCACCGCATTGATCAAATCATCTGTGCCATCGTTGAAGAATTTGACCGCATACTCATTGAAGAAGGCCCAGCCATCGGTCATAAGCGCCCAGATAATAGCGAATTTGATAAGCCGTATTAGCGCATCAGCAAAGCGCAGAGGCACAATACCAAACGTAAACATCACCCCATAAATGGTGATAAACAGAATCATCGCAGCACTGACTGCCTTTTGAAACGATGCATTGCCCGTGATGCCTTCGAACAAACGTTCCGAAGCGTCGTTCAGCACGTCCTTCAGGTATGATACGATCTGGGTCATAATCCCGTCATCACCTGGGACGGGGTCAATGTCGAATATACTCTCCGAGGTACAGGTAGCCGAAGGGCTAGGCGGCGGGCTGCCTGCCTGTGCCATGGCGATGTTTTCCCAAGGTAGCAGCAGGCATATCAGTGCCAGTATCAACACAAATGAAAATCTGTTTTTCGCTAGTGAGCTCATCATACTATCGCCTTGCGTTACCTATTACTTACCATGTTAATCATGCTGCTACGGCCTGACTCTACCGCCTGACCAATCATTCCGCGCTGGCCACCCTCGGCCTGCATACCCAACGACTGGTCGAAGCCTTGCTGTACCATACGTGTCAGGATACGGCCCTGGAACATAAACTGCGCCATATCGATTACTTTATTCAGCAGTCCGACCAACAAAAAGACCAGAATTGCCAGTGCCATAATGTCCCATGACAATTCTTTGAGGGTTTCCTCATGTTCTTCCCATTCCACGGCATTACCAGTCACTGTCAGGGCACATAAATCTGTTGAGCCTTCGCGCAGTGGGTTTAGCAAATCACGTTCGCCCTCGCCTTTCTCCCAGCCATCAGCTCCCTTGCCCAGCATCTGCGCCAGGCTTGTATCGTTCGGCACGGTCCAGTCGCATGCCGTATCGGTACCACGACCAATTTTATCTAAGGTGTCGTTTTCAATTAATTGAGTGATGGCGTTATCTGGCGCAAACAGTGCTTTGTCGAGCACCAGCATTGCAAACGACATATAGGCGATGAGGATGATCGGCATAAACATGGCCGCCATAAAACCGTTGAGCCAGCGTTGGAAATACTGGAACGTCACGCCCATGAAAATGAGCGGTATAAATATCGGCGAAATAATGATGAGGAAGCCCACCAATAAATAGCCAGACAGGAAGAAAAAGACGGTGCGGAGCACCAGTAAAATCAGCGAAATGAAAATGATGATGGCCTCGAAAAATGCAATCACACCAAAGGTGCCACTCCATAAAAATGAGCCCGCCACTCCAAACAAGCTACCCGCCAATAAAATTTCATCGCCAAAACCGAGGATTTTACCCAGCACGCAGTCTGTATGATACCACACGATCATTTCGTCAGATGCGGCGGCAGGCACGCTGCATTCATAAGCAGAACTGTCAATAATGGCGCTGGTAACAATATTCTGGGTGTCATCCATAGCGGTGAACACGCTTGGAATAAAACCGCCCAGACTATCGATAAACAGCAGCACGCCGGCTATTTTGAATAGCAGCACAATCGACTTCTTCTGCATTTCGCCTTCGCCCTGTAGCAGCTTCACGCCAAACAGTACAATCACCAGCGTCAAGAAGGCGTAGATCGGGGCTTTCAGATATTCAGAGAATTTGTCTGCGAATGCTTCTGTCGTGTTCGATATGGTATTGCGAATACACTCCACAATGATGGGGGTCATGCGGGTTTCGTCACTGCATGCGCTGCCCATAATGCCTTCTGCATCTTCATCCGCAAAAACAGGTTCTGGCATGCCGACAAACAGAAGCGCCAGCAAGCACACCATCAGAGAAAGGACGCTAAAACGTGCCATTAGCCACCTCCCCTGTTCAGCATGTTATTAATCCCGCTTCGGGTGGCGTAAGATGCCTCGCTTCCCATCTGCGTCAATTGTTCCTGCCCTGGCAACTGACTACCCACACCCTGATACAGTCCCGGTGTCTCGTATACACCACCCGACAGATCGTGCGCCAGGTTAGGAATATAGTTCAGCATGCTGATAAATAGGAAGCTGGCCAACGCCAACATGATACTGCTACTGGTCACGTTTTGTGCCAGCACGTTACCATCCTGCGCAGGGTTCCGCGCCTGCCCTAGCTTGGTATAATCCACAGCGCGATAAGGCAGCTCCACACTCAGCACATCCCCATCCATCTTCACACTGTCCCCAACAAATCCCTGAATACGGTCACCAAACATACCGCCGGTTTCTTCAAGACTCAGGCCGCTGCGGTCAACCGAAGTGCGCAAATCAATCTCGAAGCCCACATTCTCTTCCTTAAAGCCGTCATTCGCCTCGATCCAGCCATTCAAATCAAAACTGGAGTCTTTTGCCTCATTACCCGCGATGGTGCGCAGATACGAGTTGTCGCCTGTGAACAGCATCATATCAAACGCCATAATCATAAGCGCGAGATAGGCAAACAGTATCACCGGCTGCAAAATAAAGGCGATAATAATACGCGCCCATTTATCGAAGATCTCTTTGGTGAATTTGAACAGAATCATCGGGATAAATAACGGCGCAAATGCCATCATAAAACCAATACCCACCAAGGCAGCCAGATAGGTCTGGATCACGCGCGCCACAGCGAATATGAGCGTGAATATGACATAGAAACCAATGATAAAGATAAAGAAGCCCAGCATACCCGCACCAGCGCTACTGAACATAAAATTCACCAGCCCTTTTCCAAGGCTTTGCAGGCCACTCATATCCATGCCAGTGCCCACCGTAAAACCCATAATACAGTCCAGTCGCTGCCATAAATTGGTCGCGTCGGGACATCGGGCATTCACAGGCAATTCGGCATAGTCGGCGACAAGGTATGTCAGGCCATTCAGCATGTCGCTAACCTGTTCGTATATCCACGGTGTTTGGTCGATCAGCCCAATCACAAACGCGATCTTCAGGCCGAAAATGAATGTATCGCGCCCCACATTTTCTACCGCCCCCGCCGCTAATAAGACGCCATAGAGAATAACGGCGAATGTAATGGCCGCCTTGATACTATTTTCGAGGTAGACATATAGCGTATCGAAATAACGCTCCACCACCATATCGACCGTGGAATGTACGCAATTCACAATCCGCTCGATTAATTTCTCTGAGCCTGGTTCGTGAATACATTTACGTGTTTCTGTATCGCCCTCGGCCACTTGCGGCTCGGTCTGGGCATGCGCCACAGCGGGCAGTGCTTGCACCGCAAACACACATAGCATGAAACATGCTATTATGTGTTTAAGCTTAGCCATGCTCTTTCACCCTTTGTTGGAAGACTGGCAGCCAATCCTCTGGGTTCATCCCCACCTCTTCTATTACTTTGCTCATGATACCAACCGTTTCGGCGCGGCCAGAAAGCACGTTAATTACCTCCTCCATGCCGGAGAGGTCAATGCGCGCTACCACAGCGTCTTTGCCCTGCTTCACCAGAAAATAGCGCGTGCCCGGATCAGTGGTTTTTAGCAAGGTAAATTCGCGATCCGATATCATGAACGCGCGTTTATATTCATCCGTCGCCTTCGGATTTGGCAGGAATATCTGCGTAGCGGTTTGCTGAATCAGTGTGTCGCTGATTTCGCTGGCGGTTGCATCTTCCACACTCTGGGTCGCAAACACCACCATACCGTTCAATTTACGTAAGGTCTTCAGCCAGTCCTTGATTTTGGTGGCGAAAATCTTGTTATCCAGAAGCGCCCACGCCTCATCGAGAATGATCATGGTCGGTGTGCCATCCAGCGACATATTGATGCGGTGGAACAAATAGAGCAAGGTTGGCACAACGCATACTTTGTTGGCCAGCACTTCACCCATTTCAAAACCGAACACGGTATCATTATCAAAATTGACGATATCCAGCTCATTATCGAACAGGCCGGCATACTGCCCGTCTGAGTGCCACATTTTCAGGCGGCCAGCGATGGTGCCCGGGCCTTCCAGACCAAAAAACGGCGCCAGATTGCGCAAGCGGCGATCCTGTGGTGCCAGCTTAAAATTACCCTCCACCGCCTGTTCAATAATATGCATATCATCGGCATTAAATGGCTCGTCATGCGCTGTCACCAGCGACTTCAGCCATTCAGCAATAAAGGTACGATGCTCCATTGTGTCGGGCAATTGCAACGGGTTGAAACCCGTTTTGCCGCCCGGATCAATCAATGAGTATTTACCATCGAGTGCACGCACGAAAATCTCGGCGCCGCGGTCTTTGTCGAACATGAACATGCGGCAATTAAACTTCTGTGCTTGCGCACACAGGAAGTTCATAAGCACGGTTTTACCTGCACCCGTTGGGCCGATGATGGTAGTGTGGCCTACATCGCGCGCATGGAAGTTGAAATAATACGGTGTGCCAGACGTAGTGTCGAACACGGTGACGGCGTCGCCCCAATGGTTGCCGGAAATTTTACCCGATGGGTAGTTATGCATCGACGCAAAGCCAGACACGTTAAGCGTGTTGATTTTTGCCTGCCGCCCCACCATGTCAAAATTGGCTGGCAGTTGCGCCCAGTAGCACTGCTCCATCACCATTTTTTCGCGGATCGGGTTAATCCCTACATTCACCATTTCGGCAATCGCCATCGATACCGCACTCTCCAGTGCCGCCAGATTATCCTCGATACACAGCACCGTCAGATGGTGCAACCCAAAGGCAATATGCCCACTCATCGCCATATCCAGCGCGTCGCTGATTTCAGCTACCTGACTCACCGCGACGTCTTCTGCCTGCCGCATACGCATTTGCTGGCGTTGCATCGCGCCAATATTGGTTTGCCGGTTCAGAAACTCATAGCTCTGGGCGATGATAAACTCGAACGGCAATTGCAAAAACGAATCCAGCAGCCCTGCCGCAGTATGCGGCGCATATTCTTTCACACTAATGATCGCTGCATATTTTTTGGAGGTAGGGGTGCGCACCTCAATCGCGCGCTGACCAAAATATAAGCGGTTCATCGGTAAATAGCTGGCAATGTCCATATTGGGCACCAGCATCGGCTGGGTTTCACCGCAATTCACCAAACGCCCCAAAAACTCCAGCGGCTCAGACATCGGGCCATATGGCGTGTCTTTGGTGGTCAGCACTTGCGCGCCATAATCCTTGAACGTGGCGAGCAGACGATACACCACTTCTTTCAGCTCTTTGTGCATCTCCTGCAGGTCTTCGTCTTCGGAGCCTTTATCCGCACGCTTTTCAATCGATTTGAACAAATTCTCCAGCTTTGCTGCGCCGCGCGTGTCTTTCTTGCGAATCACGGTCACATACAGCTCGTTTACAAACGTGGCGCGCGAATGGTGCTTGCCCTTCCAGCGGTCATCGACATATTGCGCGAATCCTTCCGGTTGCTGACCTGCGGGATAGGCTTCCACGCGCCGACGCACCGTATGAAACCACAGACCGAATGTGCCTTCCGCCATACTTTTATACAGCGAATTACGCACCATTTTTTTCAGATCGACATCCTCATCATCCGCGGTTTCAAACGAAAAACCATCCAGCTTCAGCACCTGCAGAAGCTCGTTATTATGGGTGATGATCGTTTCCTTATCCCAATGATATTTATAGGGAATAAAATCGGATGCGGAGACTTCCCGCTTGGATACATTGTGTTTTGAAACTTTGCGTCGGTTAAGCTGCAGCATTAAAATACATCATATGAGTTAGTGTTATGGTGATAAACGCGGTTCCATGATTTGAAGCCGGTGCGCATGCGCAACATCCACAGCTCTACTGCGCGCGGTTCTTTCATGCAGAGCAAATAGCCAAAGCCGTGAATGACGACCCCAAGCAGAAATGCCAGAAAATTACCGGTGTTGATGAATGCGACCATCGTGATCATGGCGTTGAGCACGAAATAATAAAAGCTCACCCCCGCGATCATCGTCGGGCGCGCAAGCCCCTGAAATAACGGATCGGCTTGTAACCTACCTGTGCTGGCCATGCATATCCTCCCTTAAGGTATTGTTTTTCTTGCCGAGAGGAGTAGTACTCCACAAAGGGAGTTTACCCCGATTCTGTTATAGCACAGTATTGTGACGGTTGTGTTACGATAGCGGATTTTGCAAGGGATTGCACGCCTTTAAGCAGCGTTTTGCAGCTCAGACGCGCCAACCAAACGCGCAGCGAAAGATTCGGCCGTAAATGGCTGCAAATCATCGACCTGTTCGCCGACTCCAATGGCATGAATTGGCAGCTCAAATTCTTTCGCTAGTGCTACCACAACACCTGCTTTTGCCGTGCCGTCCAGCTTGGTAACCACCAACCCGTCCACATTTACCAGCTCTTTGAAGGCTTTCACCTGCTGCAGGGCATTCTGTCCGGTAGTGCCATCCAACACCTGCAACACGCTGTGCGGTGCATCAGGCATTTGTTTTTGCAACACTCGGATAATTTTTTTCAGCTCTTCCATCAAATTGGCTTTGTTGTGCAGTCTGCCAGCCGTGTCAATCAGCAACACATCGGCTCCCTGCTCGCGCGCCTGCTCGGCTGCACGAAAGGCCACACTCGCCGGATCTGCCTGATTTTCGCCCGTTACAATCGGGCAATTCACCCGTTCCGCCCACACCTGCAATTGCTCTACTGCGGCGGCACGAAATGTGTCTGCGGCTGCCAACATCACACGGTTGCCCTGCGCCTGCAATTGTTTAGCCAACTTGCCGATGGTGGTGGTTTTACCGTTACCGTTCACTCCTACCACCAACACGATATGCGGCTTTGCGTCACTCAACTGCAATGGCGCTGCGACAGGCGCGAGCAATTGCGCCAGCTCTTCGGCCAACACCTGCTTGACAGCCTCGGGGGTGATATCTTTATCAAAACGACGGTTACGCAGTTGCTCTGTGACTTCCATCGCTGCGGCCACCCCCATATCGGACGCAATCAGCAGCTCTTCCAGCTCTTCCAATGCCTCTTCATCCAGCCTGGACTTGGTGAAAATGCCGGTAATGCCTTCGCTTAATTGCTGCGAACTTTTGCTTAAGCCGCTGGTTAGTCGCCCGAGCCAACTCATAGCGCCTCCCCATACACAAATTGCTGATCAGCCGAGGTGAGCTGCGCATGGCACAGGCTACCCGCAGGCACATCTCCCGCTAATTTGATAGGGGTAAACCATGGATCACGGCCAATGCCGTCTTTTTCCATCAGCACATGCGCCGATTTGCCCACGCGTGCATGTAAATGTTTCTGCACCTGTTGTTCACCCAGCGCACGCAAACGCGCGGCGCGCTCTTTGCGCACCGCCTTTGGCACCGACGGCATTTTGGCGGCCGGTGTGCCCGGACGCTCTGAATAGGGGAACACATGCAGCCATGTCAGCTCTGCCTCTTCGACAAAACGCAAGGTATTCGCAAACATCTCTTCGCTCTCGGTAGGGAAGCCGGCGATGATATCGGCACCAAACACTACATCGGGGCGCAGGTCTCGCACTTTCTGGCAGAAGGCCAGCGCATCACTGCGTAAATGGCGGCGCTTCATGCGCTTGAGCACCATGTCGTCACCCGCTTGCAGACTCAAATGCATATGCGGCATGAGGCGTTCTTCTTCGGCTATGGCGCGGTATAAATCGTCATCCACTTCGACTGCATCAATTGACGAAATACGAAGGCGCGACAATTCAGGCACTTGCGCGAGCAAGCGGCGCACCAATTGCCCCAAGGTAGGCGTGCCTGGCAAATCTTCACCATAGGCACTGATATCGACCCCTGTCAGCACCACTTCCTTGAAGCCTTTTTCGGTCAGGGCGCGGACTTCGCGCACAATTTCGCCCAGCGGCACCGAGCGGCTATTGCCACGGCCAAACGGAATAATACAGAAGGTGCAACGGTGATTACAGCCATTCTGCACCTGTACAAACGCACGCGTGTGCCCGTCAAAACTGCTGATCATATGCGAAGCGGTTTCTTCCACTTCCATAATGTCATTCACGCGCACGGGTTCTGTTTCCAGCGCTTCGGCCAGATAATTGCGGGCATGCATTTTGTCTTCATTGCCCAGCACCGCGCTCACTTCTTCCATGTCGCCATACATATCGGGATGCACTTGCGCTGAACAGCCAGTGACAATGATTTGCTTGTCGGGATGGTCGCGACGCGCACGACGAATAGCCTGCCGCGCCTGACGCTCAGCCTCTGAGGTCACCGCACAGGTGTTGAATATGATGGTATCGGCCTGCCCGGCTTTTTC
>MDTG01148273.1_pt1 | contig 14508 bp, 28 predicted proteins | sample 811421 | NCBI WGS metagenome assembly MDTG01 (sample SAMN05326645, study PRJNA326480) | marine metagenome | isolation source: seawater | place: Pacific Ocean: South East | collected 2011
GCCCATTCAAGTACCGAATTTCGTCTTACCAAGGCGGCGCAATCAGTGTGAGGGTCGAAGTACCTGAGACTGAGTGGGCAGTGGATGACGGACATTACGAAACAGAACAACCAACAGAGGAGGAAACAGATGTCGAACAGGACAGTGACATACATAGTGATAGCGCATGAGGCGTTCAAAGACGTGTTCTTTGAGACCATTACGATTGAGGAGGGCGAAGACCTACACGATGCAATCCACAATCTTTACTACGACTTACACCACAATGGTGACTTTGATGACCATGAGAGCCCAACAATCTACACGGACATGGTGTTGAAAGTTAATAACGAGCACAACATTCAATACGTGCATGGTGTTGATGTTACTTACGAACTACCAGAAGGAGACTACGAATGAGCCAGACAGTTGATCGTATAATAAGTATATTCAAGGCCATGAGTAGAGTTGAGAAGATCGAACTCGTTACGGCCATTGCAACAGACCCAGACGTTAAGGCTGAGGTCGAAGCACTCTCCCCGAAACCCGCCGCAGCGTCCAGCAGCGGAGGAAAAAAGCGGTTCAAGACGAAAGCCAAGTCGTCTTGGTGGATTAAGTCCTTCACGGGAGTCAACAACGAGGATGCCAGTGGCAAGAAGTTGAAGGGTACATTCCGTGCTGAGGGTGTGTTCATCAAGAACTACGCAGAGAAATTAGGCGTAGGTGATTACTGCATCGTTCACAGTAGAGTTAATAATGAATACACGGTGTGTGAGTACACGAAGGGGAGCAGTGACACCTTTTCCGTGCCGAATGAGGATGGCACAGAGGTTGTCTTTGCAGGTCTGGCAGTGCATGCCAGTTATGACAACGCCAATGCGTTGTGCGATGAGTGGGCTTCTAAACTGTAACGCCCCATTGACGTAGGTATTGCGAGGCACGATTGCCTCGCTTAATACCACGTTTATTCCAAGGTTTATCTACCACATCAATGTAATGCAGTTTCTTGAGTAACCTTGAGACTGTGACCTGCGATACCTCCAATGCATCGGCAATGTCTGAGATGGTAAGGTCGTCTTGGCTATCGTCAATTAGCCTCAGTAACCTGATCGTCCTCACTATCTCCGCGTTTTTCAATCGGTGCATTGGTGGTCTCCTTTATATCCATTACCGTCCTAGTCGTCCATCCTGCGCTGTTCATACACTGACGCAAGAAATCCAAGACGAATACACCGCCCTGCCTATTCGAAACTTCACTGGTGAAATCTAAATCAACACCAATGAATTGCTTTCCGTCCTCGCTTTTCACGAGAAACAAATCTCCTACCTTAACTTTTTCCATCTCTTATCTCCGCTTGTTGAATATCAACTTTCATGTCGATCAGCATGTCCAGAATGTCTTCGCAGTTGTCTTGTGCGAACCCACTAACCTTTCCCTTGCTTCTCTCTTGAGTGCGAGATGTCGTAAGGATTAACTCCTCGATTAGATTTGTCAGCCAAATTGCATCGCTTGCCGAAATTGGTGAGCGAAAACGATGGCGACCCTTATTCTCTACCATCTTATCCTCCTTATGCCGTTACTCTATAACAGTCTCGTTGGGTGTCTATCTCAACACTTTTAGTCGTGCCACTTATCCACAATTACGTTACGTCACTGTGGCAATCTGACGTAAGGTAAAGCCTTTAGGTGTCATGGTGGATGCATTTGTCTGTACGAATCACATGCCAAGGGTGTCATCTTCTAAACATCTCCTTGGGTGTCGCCCCTGCTAAGGGAGTAGGCGAGGAATCGTCTCGAGGGTTCGAATCCCTTCGTCTCCGCCATAAATCCGTGACCGACTACGATGGACTCGTCTTCGTGTGGCACGATTTGTGTCACCACACCCTTTGGTGTGTGCGCCTTCGGCGCGACACCCAAAGACTTGCTCAAGACTTGCGCCGCTTCGGTTAGGTTGTTAGGTGCTAGGTGAGCGTACCGCTTAACCATCTCTAATGTTTCGTGACCTAGTAGTTGTTGCAAGACAACGAGGTTCACACCCTTCTGCACTAGGTGCGATGCGTAGGTATGCCTCATGTCATGCGCCACGAAATCTTCGATGGATAGATCAGCGACTACACGGTTAAAGTATTTGTAGAACTCCTGTCTTGTCCACTCGTTGCCGTCGGGATCAGGAAAAAGTAATTCGCTGGGCGAGTACGACGGCTTCATGTGGACAGCCACCTCATGCAAGATCGGTAGTTGTCTTACCTTCTTCTTCTTTGCCTTGCCTTTGCGAGACCAAACAGTAACCTGTCCATCCCGCAGGTCTCTCCCGCGAAGACGAAAACCCTCGCTCAGACGACATCCAGTGTAGAAAAAGAACGCCAGGATTGGCCTGGCAGCAGGATCGCAGCAAGAAATAAATTCATCTCGCTCGTCTTCCGTGAGCCAGCGACAACGACTGTCATCGACTATCGGTTTTGCAAGCCTCCACTTGGGTATGCCTGCTACACCTTGAGACTCAGCGTACTCTAGCATTGCGTTGACCGTAGTCATGTGTCGCCTAATGCTAGATGCCGCTATGTCCATCTCGCCATACCACTCAGTAAGTTGTCTGAGGGTAAGGTCTTTTATCAAGACCTTCCCAAAGTCACGTGTTAGTTGAGTAAGGTTATGCAGTGATGTGTCACTTAAATCTTTGTCAGGTTTTCTAAGATACAGCCGAGCGATGTCATCTACGGTGTCAGGTTTTGCAGATGTCACCTTGCCAGACACAATGTCTAAGAGGAGATCACTTAATTCTTTCTCCGCATGGACTCGCATTGCAGTTGGATAGCCAGTTGATTGACGTACTCTCTTCTTTACGCCATCAGCTAACTTAACAGTGCCTTCGATCTGCCATATCTTATTTCTTAATTTTAAATTTAAACTCACTCCTCTCCTCCTTTCATATATATACCTGCGAATGGGTCTGGGTGTTCGTATTCTTCATCCCATGTCTTAGGTAAACCGCCAGTGAATATGCGGTATTGGTTGTCATCTATTGCGTTCATAGGTGCTAATGCCTTAGCCACGATCTGTGATCGTGTATTTACACCTAATTTTTTTGCCACTGTTCTCACATGAACCTTCGCAGTATCGACGGTAACGCCGAACCTATCTGCTATTTCTCTATTTGATCTACCGTTTAATAGCATTTGTAGTGTGCAATGTTGTTTGGCAGTAAATGTAGTAAAAGAAAATTCATTGTCTTGTTCTTGTGGTTCTTCAATGGATACTTGTTGCGGTTGCGTGACTATCGTCTTCATTAATAAGGAAACTTGCGCTTCCAAATCTGCAATGCGCTTGACGATTGTTGCGTCTTCGCCTGTCATGGTTACTCCTTTCCGAGTATAAAATTTTTAACGGTATTCGCTCTGGTGTATCTATATTCAGAGCTAAATCAGTTGAATTAGTTCTCGGATTGAAGTGTTGCGGTGCGCCTTGGACTAGCGGAAACCCCCACGTCTCACTAACCCAAGCATGTCTCGCACCAAGTAGCTCTTGTGACCTATACTTAATTGTCTTTCTTGCAGACCTTGCATTTTTGCCTGCAATATAAGACCACCTATAGATCGAGTCTTGATTGAAATGCATAACATACTCCCTGTACTGATGTATAACAAGATATACACTAAGGGTGTTATTGTCAAGTGGAAGGGTGTCTTGTGGGATTTATCTCACGTTGGCGACTACAAACCAAGCGAGACCGACGATTATAAGGCCAAGGAAGACAGTGCCGCCGATCACTAGGATGGCCTCCATCTTTTCTTCTCTCTCTCGTCTAGCTTTAATCTCTGCTTCTTTACGTTCTCTTTTTATATCAGCACGTAACTGGAGAAGTTCGTGCCAGGCAGATTGTCCACGAGACCAAATGATTAGTTCGCGGAGTTCGTCTTCGAGGTCTTTTGCTTGTTGCTTTGCGACGAAGGTAGACAAAGCCTCCTCGTTCGCAGACATAGTGAATTGCGAGTTACGCTTCTTGCTGTGATTAGCGTTCGCGGCATCGCATGCGTCCCAGAGTTTACCTAGATCGCCTGCGAGTGAGCTTATTTCCTTGCCTGCCGTTACACCTGCCTTGATCGCGGTGAAAGCGGTAAGGGCAACCGATATAGGTTCCATTTTTTAAACGATGCTTGCTATCCAGAGTGCAATTATTAAGGCAGCTACCGTGCCGCCTGCGATTTTCCTATCTATTACAACAGTGATCTTGGGTTCGTTATCCAAGACAAACGTCACCGATGGGTGCGTCCTTGCAGTTATATAATAACCTTTTAACTTATCTAAAAATTTTATTACCATCTTACCTCCGTCTTGCGCTACGTGCTCGTCCTCCGTATAGAGGTTTGCTCGCGTCTTTAGATTTGTACGGGCCTTCAGCAGTACGTCCAAAGTGAGTTGAGATGTTGCTTGCAACACGGTAAGGGTTAGGTGCGGCAGGGCCGTTAGGGTTTGGGACTCCTCGACTAGATGAGGGAGTGGACATTGTTCCGAAGACAACTCCTCGGTCTCTGCGTATTCTTCCTCTAGCCATTAGTATTTCCTCTTAGCCTTTTTAGTGGGTGATTTCGTAGCCTTCTTCTTCTTCAAAGGGGCTCGTTTGGTTGATGTGCGTTTGCTGACGTTTCCACGCATGAAGTTTCTCCTGTCTTTCTCGGAGTACAGATTTCTCTTCCTCCGAATAGTTGTCGTAGTAGCCTGACTTCTCTAACTGCTCAGACGATGCTACGAGATGGTCGTATTCTTGCATGAGAATGATACATATGTCGTCCACTTCAGCGAAAATTTCGTCAACATTTCCCTCGGCTGACATCGGGCTTGCCTCGTATCCTTCAGGATGAAAAGCCGCCAGCCATACTCCGAAATGGTTTTCGTTTTGTGCATATATCCAATCTGCAAAGTCGTCTTGTGACATCTCCTTCCATCCCGTCCAGGCAAATATATATGTGATGTCCTGGGTGGGTGGATTGACAGCTTTAATCTCCAAGACAGCATCCAGTGACTCCGTAACATGGATCATAACTTTGTGTTGCAGCCATGCTTTACGTGCAAATGGACAAGCTGGCAGATTATTAAATGCTTTGTGTTTCTTTTCGACTACATTATGTGACCAAGTTCTGATGCGATTTGCTATCAGTATGCTTTCGGTCTCCCATTCTTCTTCTGTCATTAAGTACCTCTGAGCGAACCCCCTACAGGGGGTGAAGCGAAGTGCCTCAGTACCAGTATTGCAATTAATAACCCGAGTGGTCGTCCAGTTGACCAAGTATTTTTCTACACCAGTAATGTAAAAGGTCGTCTCCCATATTAGATCGCATCGTGTTTACTGCTCTACAGACAAGACGAACATTGCCTTGCATGTAGCCGATTGAGTTATCAATCCTGTCTACTGAACAGTTCTCCCAGACATCTCCTTCTCCTCGTTCGAGCTTGAGAGGGATGTTGGTTACGGCACATCTACCTTTCTGCTGATTGTAGAGTTCAACCAGATAGTCTTTATCAACGTCGTGATCTAGGTTTTTGTATTCGGAACGTCGTCTTATGCGATGCATCGTTCCAGAGAAATACTTATACGGAGTACCCGTCATTCTCTTTTTATTGCAATGCTTGCAGTATCCGTATGGTTGTCCTGCTCGTCCTTCCTGCTCTGCTACTGGGCCTGTTCGCTTATAAAAACGATCAAGACTCAGAGTCCTGTTGCAGTGTGGGCAATGCTTCGTCTTGTCCCTCATCTTTTACAAAACCTTTTTCTCTGAGAAAAGCATTGTAAAAAACGAGGAAGTCATCCAGACGAAGTAGGCACAGGCTGTCGCCTGTCTTCATCCTATTCTTTCTATTCATGACGATGGCTACGTCATCTGACTGCGTTTTTATAATGTTTGTCTCAGCCTGTCGCATAGCGTCATGAAAATTAAGGCGTTCCACACGCTTGGCTTCTATAAATAAACTAGGAACACCTAGTATGTCTGCACCACCAGACAAACCTACGTGTCCTCCCCCAGACAGAGGTGCTCTAAAAGATTGAAGTGAAGTGTGTTCGTTGATGTAGGCTGCTAACTCACGTTCGTAGTTATCACCCTTTTGTTTCATACCTCTACCACTCATACGTCCTCGTACCCCATTGTCTTTCGGCACGACCTGCAAAAAAACCAATTCTTAGGGCGTTCTTCAGTGTCGCGACAAGACAAACAGGGACGTGTCCAAGTTTTCCCTTCGAAGTCTCTACGGACTTGATATTTGGCCCCTTCAAATTCTTGTAGTCCTTCTCGTACAAGAATCCGCTTTAAGGTGTCCACGCAACATCCAACTCGTTGCGCTAGTTCAGAGTAAGAGTGATTTAAATGATTTTTCTGGAGCCACTTCAAGTCAGCGTTCGAGACGCTAACATTACGTGGCATGTTATCGTACCTCCTTTGTAGTTAATTTGGTAATGTAGGTTATACAACGTGATTTGGCAACACTTTAGGTGTCAAATAAGCAACTTTAGGGTTGATCTTTACATGTCCAGACGATACACTCTGAGAGTTCTTGACTAAGGACGAGCCGATCCCACCGTAGGTGGGTCGGCTTGGACAAAGGACTCGCAACGAATGTTGCATTAAAGAGTGTATCGCTTAGAAGACATGACCATATGACCAAACGATGACCAAATCAGCTAGGCAAAAACATCAGGAGAGGTTATATGAGCAATGGAAAAGACAAAGAGATAATAAAAAAAGTAGTGATCTCGACACTGGCGAACCCACTAATCAAATCCCACCTAGCATCCAACGACAACAGCCCAGAGTACAAGAACCTGATCTCGTATCAGCGACTACAAGCAAGACAAAAGCAGAAGAACGGGCCGCAAATCGTGCGAAGTACCCCGAAATAGCCGCCTTCGTAGACGAATGTAGAAGAGTATTTGGGCCTGACGTGAAGGTAGTTTCGATTACTCCACGTAAAGACCCAGCCATTCCCTTACCTGACGCAACGGACGATTTAGACGATTAGCTATATCTAATGGGTCTATACCATCGAGTGCCAAATTTTTGGCACGTTGTTTCGTTGACATGCTAGACACCACCATCTTCTCGTCTGTCGTATTATGAGAGGCAAACCCGACCCACTGAACTCTGTCGTGCATCTCTGTCCATTCTCTTACCTTCCCATACCTAATCTCCATAACCATATACAACTGGAAACCATCAGGCATCTTCGCCTCAAGCATAGGATATACGGGGGTCTCATAGTTCCCATCATATAATGCGGCGTTCTGTTTAGCTGTCTCTTCGTCTCGGAATACTTGAGCAACTCTTATCTGAGTCTCCAGCACAGTTAGCTGGTTGGTACTTCCTGCTTCCCTACCAATTCCATTCTCACTAGGTTTATTACTGTGATGGATCATGATTACAGACATCCCAGCGTTCCTCAGACGAACCGCCAATTTATTGACGCGAGCCCATTCATCTGCTGAGTTTTCTCCCAGGCCAGGATATGCTGATCTTATTGTGTCGATTACAACCACATCTGGTCTTGCGTATTTAATCCAGCCCTCTAACTCCACAATACCTTCGCGGGTATTCATGTCTATTTCTTTATCATCAACGAAGGGAGTCCATATGTTTAACCTGTCTTGGCTGTCACCATGAATATCTCTAAGGTCTATAAGACGACGGGCAATCGTAGCCATGCCCATCTCGAAGTCAAAATATAAAACGCTGGCTGCGCGACCGATTTCGAAGGGGCCAAAGTATTTTTTCCCAGACGAAAGTGCGGCCATGGCGTGTTGAACAAAGAGAGATTTGCCATGACCGCTGTACCCGAAAACTTGGACTATCGTGTTCGAAGGCAACCAAGGTTCTATTAGATATGTCTTTGCATCTGCCTCTTCGAGCAACTGCTCTGCGTCAGACATATTGATTAGCTTTCGATTTCTTGTTTCCTCTAACGTCTCGGGGGTTTGTGGAGCCAAAAGAAACTTACCATCAGGAGCAAAGTTCTCAGGATGGTTTCGTCTTTCGGCCTGCTCGATACTTTCGCATGTGGCTTCGAACTCTCTCTCGTCCAACGCCTGCTCAAAGAACTCACGCATAAAAGCCATTGCTCTTACACGAAGCTCTGCTCCGAAGTATCCTTCTTTAATACCTTCCGCTATATATTTCATGACCCTTTCGTTACGGCCATTACCCATACCAGTAGGTATCTTTAATGTGTTTGGAAAACTATCTCGCACATATTTAGCTGTGCGATCCCACTCTCCAAGTAGATCGTCTTCACTTATTGGTATAACACCAGTGAGGTCGAGATTACTAAAATGAAAATCACCTTCATCTCTTTGGAGTGATGGAACCCAATCTTTCCATGGAGACATGTCTGAGTAATCTATCTCAGGTGCAAGCCATGTATAATTTTTTGATGGGGGTAGGAGTGCGTAGCTACCGTCACCTCTAAAATCCAACCCGTTTATCTGAGGCCAATCTGTTCCTCGACTGTTTACGCCTGCTCTTGGGCCTCGTCTTTTGCCGTCCCTGGGATGCTCGAAGTAGAGATGTAGTCCTCGTTTCGTCTTGACCTTTACAGGGGTAAACATTTCCGCATGTTCTGCGGCCCTGATGGACTCATCATTGTCGCAGTCTACGACTACAACCCCACTCAGTTCGCCTGTTACCAGTGCGATCCCATAGTCAGGCCACTGCGTCCACCATCTTTCAACCTCTTCCTCAGTAGGTTGTCTTGTTTGAAATTCTTGCCACTTTATCGCAGGTCTTTTGGTGCTCGGTCGTATAGGGATGATTGACCATCCACGATCCAAATACTCAAGAGCCTGATCCTTCGTTGTCTCGCTCACTCGTTGTCTCCGTTAGTTCAAAGTAATTATCAATGTTAATGTCAGGGTTAGCGGAGAGTAACTTTTCGAGAACAGGACTGCCGATATAGTTACGTTTAATCCATCCGTATGGAGCAGTTCTTACAACGCCTGCGGTAGCTGCCGCCTTTGTTGCACCTCCAACGTCTTGTACCAAACGACTTATATTTAACTGCCGTTCCACGGGTGTCTCCTTTTTTCACTTGCCATTAGTAATGTATTGTGTATCATACACCCTATGGTGTTGTAAAGACACCTTATGAGAAAGGCCAGACATTGTTGGTGGCCTGAGATAAAGGAGACAAGATGAAGACAAAAACCGACGACACCGCGTGGTCGGGTTATGACCCGACGCAAGGGCCGCCGATTCTAAAGGCGGTGGACGACGAGGTAAAGAGCACCTCTACCTCTGACTCCCAAACCAAACTCACTGAGGCAGAACTAAGGCGGAACGATAGATTAGATGATCTCGCTGAACGATGCCATGAACTCAACCAGACCAAAGCTGAGATTGACGACGAACTAGCCATGATCGAGGGCGAGATAGCGCACTACTTCCCAGAGGAAGAGGGTGAACTATACAAGCATACCAAGGGATATGGTGTCACCGTTACAAGAAGCGAGAGGTGGGCATGGGACAAGGAAGAGCTTGAGAAACATTTCGGCCAAACCGAACTCCCTGACTATGTGAACAGAGCCTTATCTGTGGATAAGAGGAAGTTCAAACGCCTGCCAGCAGACGAGCAAGCAAAGATAAAATCTTTTCTTACCCGTCATCTCAATTCACCAAAAGTAAAGGTGGTGAAGAATGTTTAAAGTCATGTCAACAAAAGACCTTCAGCAATCAGGGCCAACAAAAGTATTGCTATATGCCCACCATGGATGGGGCAAAACCTACCAATGCAGACATTACCAGAAGAGATACGGTAAAGGTCTGATCCTAAGTGGAGAGGCAGGGTTAAAGTCAGTAGAAGATGTAGGTATTGACTACCTTCCTTTCTCTTCATGGGATGGAAAGCACGATCCAGACAAAGGATTCTATAGTTTTAGAGGCATCGTTAAGATGATGATGAGCGATGAATTTCAAGCTATGGGTTATAAGTGGATTGCACTCGACTCCCTAACAGAACTTTCTGAACGACTACTTGAGCAACTTGAGAACGAGCAAGAGGGTGGAAACTCTTGGGCTCTTTGGGGAGATTATTCTCGCCACCTCTTAGGGGCTCTCAAATGGTTCAGGGATTTGCCAGTACATGTCTATGTTTCTTGTCTTGCTAAAGAAGAAAAGGATGCAAACGACGTTACTCAATACTGGCCATTGGTGAAAGGAAATGCTGTAGCCAAGCATGTTCCTGCAATTTTCGATCACGTTATGTGCGGTGTCCGAACAACGGAGAAGACCGATGGGGGACATCCTAAAGTGCGTCGATACATTGTAACTGACGAAGTGTCTGGTTGGCACGGTAAGGCTAGAGACCCTCGCAATGTCCTCAAACCTTTTGAGGAGTGCGATAACGTAACCGATCTTTTGGCGAAGATGGCCAAAAGTTCTACTCAGAAAGGAGAGAAAGATGAGTAATTGGAGTGGATTCGGGGACTTGGACTTATCGAGTGTTGAACTCGGTGAGATGACAGCAAGGACTCCTGTCTTGGACGTAGGTAAATATACAGCTACCTGCAAAGAGGCGAAAGTAGAAACAGTCGAGGGAACTAATAATAAAAAGTTAGTTCTTTTGTTTGTTGATGATGGTGGGGCAGGGCAGATTAGAGCCAACTTAAACATTGCTCATACCAGTGCTCAGGCACAAGAGATTGCAAGACGACAACTGAAATCGTTTTTGGTTGCAGCGGGACATAAAAATCCTGACCAGCCTGGTGACGTGGAGTCGATGCAAGGTCTACAGTGCGAGATCGTCGTGGGACTAGCGAAGCCGTGGAAAAATAGAGACGGTGAGATGGTCAAAGATATGAAAGAGGTTAAGTATTTTAATCCTCTTGCCGATGGAGGTGGTGAGAAATCCGACAATCTGGACGACGACATACCCTTCTAAAACTATAAAGGGGGAGGTAACTCCCCCTTTTTTATGGATTACGCTGTGAGCAAAGAAAAAGCATTAGAACTTATAAATAAGATAGACGGTGGATACGATGCGGAAAGAAGAGAAACGGCTCGCCAGTATATCGGTGCTTCTATCGTTGGCAATCCTTGTGATGCTCTCCTTGCTTACAACTTGAGGGGTTTCCCTAATGACGAGCCGAACCCCAGACTTAAAAGAATTTTTAACTTAGGCCACATTCTCGAAGACGAGATTGTTAAGGACTTAAAAAAGAAAGCTGGCTTACAAGTATGGGAGGTTGATGGACTTACAGGAAGACAGCATACATACGAAGAGCTAGGTGGCCACGTCGTTTGCCACACAGATGGACTTATAGAGTTAGAGCAAGACGACCCAATGATCTTGGAAATTAAATCCATGAACGATGCTTCGTTTAAGAAGTTTCAAAAAAGCGGCGTAAAGATTTCCCACCCACAATACTATGCACAATGCACAATGATGATGGGCATGTCTGGCATGCAACAAACTTTGTTCATAGCCATGAATAAAAACAACTGTGACTATCACGCACAGATTGTGGAGTATGATGAGTTTGAGTGGGCATATTTAAAAGAAAGAATTGAGAGAGCAATAAACAACAGAGCAAGCAAAGTCAGTGCAGATGAAACTGATTGGAGGTGCAAGGGTTGTTTTAAAAATAGTGTATGTTGGCAGGGCAAACAGGTTGAACCTCAATGTAATTTTTGTGAACAAGCCAGACCAAACCAAGATGGTGGGTGGTGGTGCATTAAACATGACAGCAGGGCTAATGAAGTCTGCGATGATTACCTTGTCTACAAACCAATGGAGAAGAGGTAGACATGGATAAACAGGCAAAACTAAATGATTTCTCTATGCTGAACCAACAGTATTCAGAGATTGTCTTGGAGATAGAGCAGTTTCAGAATGAAATAATATCTATCTCTGAGAGGATACAAACCCTAGAGGACACCCCCAATCATCTGGTCGATAAGACATCTAAAGAATTTAAGGATCAGGTGACGAAGGCTAGGGACAAAAGAAAAAGAATAAGAGAGACGATAGCCGAATTAAACCACACTGCCAGATTAAAACTAGCAGAGATAAAGGCTGTAGAAATGGAGTTCTGCAATGCAACGTGATGACATTTTAAAGTTAAGTGCTGAATTAATTAATGGACAGAGAGCAAAAGACTATGGAGATACAAGAGTCAATCATCAGAGAATTGCTGATGGGTGGAATGTTATTATTAATTCTGCTTGGGAGCATGGGGATAGACTAGAACCTAGCCATGTTGCCTTAATGATGGCTTGGGTAAAAATCTCTAGGCTTTGTAATACAATAGATCATGAAGACTCTTGGGTAGACCTTGCATCCTATGCGGCTCTCGGAGGAGAAATGAGTGAAGACGATCCACCTACTGAGTGATGAGGATTACGTTTTATACCACGCTCTAAAAACTGATTGGGTTTTAAGAGAGAGAAGGTATCGTCGAGACCCGACTGTATTTAACGAAAAGAAAACAGCTAAGTCTTACCGCAGACTAAAATCATACATGTCTGCCAAAGAAATACTCCCCAGCCCAGACTTATTCTTCTAGCACTCTGGGTGCAAGAAAGGTAGTGGCTCATCAAACTGATTGATGCAATCCCACTCAACGTCAAAATTAATTTCTATCTGATGTTCTGGTGGTGCATGCGGAGCAGACACACAGCCAGCAAGCAAGACAACACACATTACTTTTAAGATGTTTGCCATTTTATAGATGTCCTCGCGTTTTTAGCATGAACGCAGAACGGAATAGCGGCTGCTATTCTATATTCATCTGAGTTCTGCATGGTTCTAGCAACCAATGTGGCTTCGTCTTGGCAAGCCTGTAAGGTATCGTGATAGTCCCCTGGTTTAGCTACTAATGTGCAAGACGAAACATGAGCCGTCATGCAGAATAAAATAACAGGGATAAACATTTCACTCTCCTATTCGGTTACACACTCACCCTGACAGCAGTCATCAATTACACACTTGCAATCCGCACACTGTGTATGTCCGTGACAATAGTTGGGTTCTTTTGTTGAGCCGCATCGCTCACACTTGATTTCTTTGTTGTTATTTTTGTCTTCCATTGTTGTTAATCTTTTTCTTTTTTGTTGTTATGCAGGTCGAACAAAGTTGTTATCTGTTTTTTTATATGTCCAACATCGACGTGTAACTTAATCAGCGAGTAAATAATTACCGATAGCCCTCCGATAACAGGGACGAGGACATTCAATATGTCCGAAAAGGTTACGCCGTCCATCATTACGCAAGCTGAAAATGTGGGCCATCTAAGAATGGCCTCCTTGATTGTGACCTGCGTAGATCAATGTAAGAGTGCATCGCCTGCTCCATGGTTCCTTCCCATTGACCTATGTCTGGAACTGTCCATGCCGCGCCCCACATACAAGGTATGTCTTTGGCACGACTAGCCATTGCGAAGGCGTCAGCTATCTCGTCGTATACTGTAAGTTCCCAACAAACCTCACCATTTATGTAGGCGAATACATCCAGGGCTTTCCCCTCAAGATGTAAACTTTTCATCGTCTGGGATCGCTTCTGTTCTACTAACTCTTTCTGTCTTTCAATAGTTCTAAGACCTTCAGATACTCCAAAATCAACCGTGCTGACTGATATTGCAAACTCGGCTAACTTTATTATGTCGTCATTAACTCCTTCGAGTCTCTGCTTCGACTTCTTCGACAACTTAAACGCCATTAATTTATCCTTTATTAACACCCTTAACTTTTTCAAATGTTCTTGCGCCTGCTAATCCGAGCATCCCCATCAAGACAGGCATCATTATTGACATGTCTGCTTGAGGAACTACGAAACCAAACGGCGCAGCGAGAGGAGAGACTAAGAAGTTTACAGTGAAACCCAGCACACAAACCCAAGCGGTTGCTGGCCTCCAAGACGACTGAAACCAGTTGCCTGCTGCCTCGGCTTTGTTAATCTCTAATTGTGCGAGCATTAGCTCTTGATGATGACGGTCTGTCATCGTTGCTATCTCATGGGCAAGCTGTGCTCTCTGATCTTTGTCTTCGATAAACTTATCCAAGATGCCACTGACAGGCCCAACCAATGAACTAACAATACTTGTTATAGCCATTATTTCTTTCCTTTCTTTTTAGGCCAACCCTTCTTCATATCCGAGTATGCCTTCGGTGAAATTGTGGAGTTCTTTTTACTCCGTGAAGTTCCCGCCTTGCGACGTTTGTTAATGTTTCGTACTAAGCTCATTCAGCACCCCCATGCTCTACGTGACCAGTAATTAGCTGATAGTTTGTTGTTCTTACCTTTGATGCCGCCAGACCTAGCGCAGTAAGATTTCTTACGTGCTGGCTGACTCTTCTTGATGGACATGTTCGCGTCACCAAAACGGATGATCTTTTCCTTACCGCCCTGGCAGGCTTTGACCACAAACTTCTTACCCCCACTCGTCTGGCGACGAGGTTTGTTACAAGGCATAGACTTTTTGCTTGCTCGTTTTGACTTTGCTTTCGCCATTACTCCCACCACTCCTTCTTGTCTTTACTTGATTCACCTGCGAC
>MDTG01436454.1_pt1 | contig 14508 bp, 17 predicted proteins | sample 811421 | NCBI WGS metagenome assembly MDTG01 (sample SAMN05326645, study PRJNA326480) | marine metagenome | isolation source: seawater | place: Pacific Ocean: South East | collected 2011
AGATACAATCACATCCACACACGATAAGGTGACTTTAATACGTAAAATTGCAAATACGGGTATCAAAAATATTGAAATTGGCTCAATGGTCAATCCTGACAGAGTTCCAAATATGGCTGATAGCGAAGTAGTATTCCTCAAAGTGCAAGATTTAGCCTCTACGCACAACTTGGGTATGTTAGTGCCAAACCGCGTGGGCGTTGAAAGGGCAAAGTCTGTTGGTGTAGAAAAATATAATATTTTTTTCTCGCCGTCGAACTACTTCAATGTCAATAACTTAGGTAAAAACCTAAACACGATTTTTGCTGAATACAGTGGCGCATTAGACAGAATACCGACCAAAAACGTCAGAGTTTACCTTTCTACGTCCTTTGGATGCCCGATTATGGGCGAAATACCGCCAAAAGACATGCTAAAAACCATGGAATGGGCGAATACGTTAGGCGACACAATAGTTTTGTCTGACACCATAGGTAGCGCAAATCCATCTCTAATACGCAAAGTAATGCGTTTAACTGACAGAAAAATAGATGCAAAAATCGCATTGCACCTACATCACGGTGTAAGAGAAGGCAGAATGTACGATAATCTGTCTGCTGGCTTCGATTGCGGTATTACACAGTTCGATTCTAGCATCGGTGGGATGGGTGGTTGCCCCTTTGTACCCGGCTCAGGGGGTAATTTAGCCACAGAACAGTTAATACACTGGGCTGATAAAGAGAATCTCGATTGTGGTGTTACGCTTAAAGACTTAGAACCGTTAGTCAAGTTTGTAAATACTAAGATAAAAGTATAACAGTGACTACAACTACAAGTCCTAAACCGATTAACAAATGCTGTATCATTTGGGCTAATTGCAGTTTAATGTAGCCTTTTAGAGCCATGGCAATCATGCCACCGCTACCTTCCCACCAGTTCCGGTGCTGGCTTTTGCCCTAGCATCTTCCGCTAATCCCTCTATTCTTTCCATTTCGGCTTTTTGTTGAGCCTGTTTTTGTTGTGTGGCAGCGTTTGTACCTTGTATTCCCACGACAGCAGCAGCCCCTGCTGTATCTGTTGCAGTTTTTTGTTGCTCTTGTAATTCAGCAAGATTCTTTTCCGCTTCTGCTGCTGCATCAGTGGTGCTTGCTATATTTTTCATTCTTGCTTGATTTGAAGTTGCAGCGTCTAATTCTTCTGCCGCCGTTGGTGTTACTGCCCTACTTCGCAATTGACCTAATCTACCTCCGCTTTCACCAGCCTCTGCTATTTGCTCTGCATGTCTTGCGTTTGCCATAGCCATTGGGTCTTTAACTGCAACATTACCAGCAGCAGTTTTTGCGGCTTGAGTAGTTCCTACGGCAGTTTTTGCACCTTTTGCCGCTTTTGCCGCTCTCAATGCCTGTGCGCCTCTTGCTGCTCCTAAGGCAACTGCTGACATACCACCAGTAAATGGTGCAAGTGCAAGAGCACCCAAGTTTAGCGCTGCATCCCCTACGCCTTTAGTAACTAAAACAGGTGCGGCGGCTTCCATATTCCCACCAGTCTGCATATTTTTTGTGAGGTTATGAATGTGGAAAGAAGAAGAACTAACACCTACTTGACCCTGCGGAATGGAAGCCACCACGACCTTAGGATAGAGCGTAACATATTAGACATATCGCATTACTAGCAGTGCACGTAGTTACCACGCCGATGCGTAGAAGGTGAATAAAATGAATCCAATAGATGCAGCAATAAATGTGCTAAAAATGACCCCCTCCTCTCAAGTTGCTATGCAACATGATATGCCAAGTTACATGGAAGAGGCACTGAATCAAACAGGTAAAAAAAGGTCTGATAGCCGTAAAAAGAAGCAAAAGGCTGCAAAATTACGTGAAAAGATAGATGACCACGAAGAAGATGCTAGAATAATCGATTTTTACAGACAGAACCATCCCGAATGGTTTGAGTCATTTAGAGGAGGTCAAGGAGAATAATGACCGACAAGAAAAAGAAAAAGGGTGTTGCGGTAATTATCAGCATTGGTCCAAAAATGAAAACTAAGCCCACTGATGCTGCTACACCGGACATGAAGAAATATGGCTCTATGCCTATGAAGAAAACTTGGCAGACCTTGAAAGCGCTACCTGAGCATCAAATGTTTTTACCTCCTTATGAGAAACGCAATTTAGCAGAATATACTTGGGACTATACAGATGCAGGGGTTGATGTTGGAGATAGACAGAGGGGTGCAGGTACTATACACCCTGCGATTTATGGAATGATGCAGAGGCGCATGAAAGAAAATCCCGAATTGACATCGGGTAGTTACAACAAGTATGGGTCTGACTTGCCGAATCTGAATATTGATACATATCGTCAGGGTCGTGATTCTGACAGAAGCCTAATGCTGGAAGGGCATCCTGAGCGCTACGCTGAATTGCCGTATGCAGAGAGTTCGATTGGCTTCGACATCATTGACCCACATGCGACTGACCATGAGCAATGGCCCTTCTATGATTCGATAGAGGAGGCTAACAAAGATTGGTTTGGCAACAATCGTGGGGGCGATACAAACGACAGGAGGACACAAGCACCGCAAACTTTCTCATACAAAAAAACACACCCAACTAATAAAGAGGTGCGACAGGCTCATTACAAGCGTCTACACGGTGAACCTATGGAAAAAGCATTTGGGATATTAAAGAACCTGAATATTGCAGATGAATTAAGAGATGATATAGCCAATGCGCCGGACAATTATGCTTTAGATGAGATAATGGATAACAGAGACGAATATGATAATCGAGAGGCACAGGAAAAATATAGACAATTCAAAAGAAGAAGGAAAACACCTCAAAGAATGCCACAATACGCTCTAGCACCATATCCTCAAGATGAACCTGAACAACCTAAAATGGATGGGCCTTATGATTCAATATTTGAATCGATACCTGCTAATCAAGGAACATCGACATATCCACCAAAAGATGTTTTTGGAAAAGCATTTCAAATGTTAAAACAAAACTTCAGAATATCTAATTTACCTGAACATGTTAGAGAACGAAATCTTCCTGATATGTCTCCTCAACGTTTTATAGGCGAAGATTTACATAGAAAAGGGGCAAAAAATTACACTAGAGATTTTATGCCCGGTCCAAGTAGATACGATGATGAAGGTTTTCCTGAATATGATGGGGAAGATTTAGGACCGCCATATGGTAAACCTGAGTTTGGTGATGAAGATGCACGTCAAGCGGAAATGAATGAAGCGGAACGGGCTGCGATAATGGCAGAAGGTATGCCTGAAATGCGAAAACCACGTAGTGCGCCTAGACCGGGTGACCCACGATTTGCAGACCCTAACAAACCAAGACTAAGAGTTCCAAAAGATATTTTTGCAAATAGGTGATTGGGTTGATAGCATTCAATGAAGCGTGGGATTTTCTCAAAGCAGATGACGATTACGCTGACAATAACCTATTTGAAAGAGACGAAAGACATGATGGTATTCCAAGAAGAAGAATGGGTTACTCTTCACAAGAACCACGAATTGGCATGAATGTGCATGAAAAACTAGACATGCAAGATGATTTAGACTATTCAAACGAAATGCCTCAGTTTGCAAGATATGGTGGACCGAGAGGCAGTGATGATGGTGGTAAATCGTTCAAAGAAAGAATGCGAGATGATTTTAGACCAAGAGATGATTACAACGAATCTGATAAGGATTACTTTCAAGCGTGGTTAAACCAAAATATGAACAAAATAACTGGTAGTATAGATTTGGCGAATCACCCCGATATAATGCGAGATTATGATAGGAGACACGGCCAAATTATGGATGAAGAACGCGAGGCAAAAATAGCAGAAGGTGTACCTGAAATGCCAAGACCTCGCAGCGCACCTAGGCCGGGTGACCCTAGACTTAGAGGCTCTAGAAGAAGTGACGCACCTCCAAGAGATATTTTTGGAAAAGCATGGGATTTTCTCAAAGCAGATGAGTCATACACAGGGCAACCAAAGTTTGGTGGAAACCAAAAACAACCCATTGATATGCACGAATATCCTCCCGGTTCAGGTAATTTTATGACTTTACAAGACATGATAATGGCTAGAAACGCAGATGCTCGAAAAAATATGCAAGCCAATCCGCCTCAACCTACATCACAACCTAAGACACAGCAATCAAAGAGGACATCAGGATGGATTTAGAATGGTGTTTAACAAATCTTGGTTTTTTCTAAAGCAGTACACAATTGAAAATGATTATCAAACAAAGTTGCCGATGCATGACCCTAGATTAGATTACACAACTGGTTGGGAAGGATGGGACCCTGTTAGGGCTGTTCGTGTACAAGGAACGCATAGACCTGCGGGAGAACCTGTACCGCAAGATGGCTCTAATATAAACTATGAAGAAGGTGACCCAAGACTTCCACCAGCGATTCCTAAAATACCCGATGATAACGACCCTGTTTGGAATGACCCTAATTCGAGATGGAGCAAAGACCCTATATCAAATGTACCGTATTATATGGCAGGTGCGAATAGAGATGGTAAGTATCATCCCCGCGCGCGAAAACTTTTTGCTGGATTAAAAAACGCAAAGGCTGGAACTTGGGTTTCAAATAATACAATGGGAGATATTAATAATTTATACACCCATAATGCCCCCGGAAAGTTAGTTTACATACGTGGAAATCTTGATAAATACGGAAAAGTACACAGAAGAGATAGTGACGAAGCGAAAGAAGATTTAGCAGAGGCGTTTATTGAGCATAATAAAAATATTCCACGTGAAAGTTTAGTTGAAGTACCATTGCGACGACATTATAGAGACCAAACACTAGAAATGGGCACCCCCAATTTAGGTCGTAATATTAGTAATACAGACAGAAGGCCAAGTGGCCGAATTAGTAGATGGAGCGACAAACCTTTACCTTGGGGTAAGCCGATTAAACAAAAAGAGATAGAAGATATGGATGCAGATGAGTTACATAATTTATTTTATGGTAAAACTAAAGATGAAATCTACGAATTGACTAAAGGTAGTCCAATGAAAAAAGCCTTCCAGTTGCTTAAAAACGATGACAAAAATAAAACTATGGAACATGCTTTTGATTTAGGGCGACCTCTTTTAACCTACAATGAATTACACGATAAACAAAAACAGATTGTTGATACTATGGCAGATGCACCCTCTTCTTATTGGAATGATACTGCAAGTGCTGAAATGGAAACCGAATATTACGCAGGTATGTTTGAAAAAGGTAAACATCATCTTTACCCTGATGAAGCGTTTGATGAATACCTTCGATATATTCAACATTTTCATGATGCTTCAGCAAAGGTAAGTGAATTACCACATGAAAAACAAATGGAAATCATGAGTTATCGTAATTCTCAACACCCCTTACCCTATAATGAAAGAGTATCACATCCACTTGACCCGAATAAGGTAGCGTTAGATAAAATGGCGGAAGAACATCAACATTGGGGTGGTGATAATCCCCACTCAGATTTTTGGCAACGATACAATGAACCTCAAGCGTTGATGGAACAGGGTGGTGGTTTTACTCAAGACTTTTCTGAAACTTACAAAAGCAAACCAATGGACATAGCCTTCCAGTTACTCAAAGAGCGCAAGTCACCAGCAGCATTTGCTCACAAGTTAGAGTATGACAAGCAATATCAAAAAGACCCAAAGCGTGTAAAATACCGTGAACAATTAAACGCAGAACGTAGGAAGCGGGGCATATACGGAAAAGGTGGTAAGGATGTCAGTCACACGCAAGGAGGAAAACTCACTTTAGAGAGTGCACACGCTAATAGAGCAAGACATTTCAAAAACAAAGGCACTCTCCGCAGGGTCAAGGTGAAAAAATGAAATACCCTTTTCCACCCAGTAAATGTACAAATTGTAATGGTACTGGATTAGAACCTGACCCAGCATACCCGCATGAAGAATGCTCGGTTTGCGAAGGAACAGGAATGTACACTCCGCCTTCTTTCTTTTCAAATCGAATGGAGGTAGTGGATGGAGAAGCAATTTCAAATCCAGCAATTGAACCAAACGATATGCGTTTTGACCCTAAATGGCAAGAGTTGAATAAAAGTTCTAGTGTTGCATTTTCATTAGCATGGAATATACTCAAAGCCTCCACAGAAAGAAAGAAATTAAGTTTGAATAGAAGGCCAAACACCGGGCCAATTTCTTTTACTAATGAAAGACAAAAAACCCGCGAGCAAAGAATGATACAAGACATGATTAATGCAACAGGAAATGAACAACCACGCGATGTGATGAATCAAAAGGGTAGAGAACAAAATCCACAAGAAGAAGAGAATCAATATCAACAAATGTTAGAAGATTTTCAAAATCAAAAAGAGTTGGAAAAACTAGTAGGTCATAGTTTACAAGAGGGTACTCTTGATTTTAAAAATTATCCAGTAACTTCTTCAAAAGCGGTTGAAAGTTATATGGAGGGTTAGAATGAGTTGGTTTGACACATGCGACTGTTGTACACCAATGCAACAAGCATCAGTAGCACTGTTAGATTCTGTTTTTGAGAAAGCAAAAAAGAAATCAAAACCATTTCACGGTTACAATCCAAACAGGCATAGTAGAAGTGGTGGTCTAAATGCAAAAGGTCGAGCCAAAGCAAAAAGAGAAACAGGTGCAAACCTGAAAAGACCTGTTACTAAAAAACCAAGTTCACTAAAACCCGGTAGTAAAGCAGCAAATAGAAGAAAGTCATTTTGTGCTAGAATGGGTGGTAGTAAAGGACCAACTAGCAAAGAAGGTAAACTAACACCGAAGGGCGCAGCGCTCAAACGGTGGAATTGCTAAGTTTGTTATTCCGATAATTCCGATTGTCTATCTATACAATTATACATATTTTTCTTTATGTTTATACAAGACATAAGAATATTCGGACAGACAACCCTTAAGATGACCCCCACCGTGGGCTAGTGCGAGGTCACAGTATGAATAGAGACATCGGAGATACAAATGAAATGAAAATGACAGGGTTAATTCTATCCCAATCTGCATTAGTGGGTGTAGCAGTAGGGGTGTATAGTTCAGGATTATGGCTACCGACAGGGGCTGACGCTAATTCTACTATTAATGGAATGACGTATGCTATGGGTGCGCTTGCAGTGCAAACAATAGCCTATTACTTATTCAAAATGTTCTTTGAACAATCTATGAAAGAAAAAGTAGAGGTTGCTGAAATGCAAAGAAATAGGCAAAATATGTATCGTCAGCAACAAATGGGATTTGACCAACGTAGAGCAGATTTAGAATTAAGGCAAATGGAATTACAATTAGAACATGAATTACGTTTAATGCAAGAAGACCCGAATAGATTGATGCAAAATAGTCAATTTTTTAACGGCGCAACAATTTCTGATGGTGTTGCTGGCGATTACCACAACACTGCTAATCCATTCGGTGTACCTACTCACTCTGCAAAAAGTGAAGCGCCGATGAATCTAGGATTATCTAATACACAAAGAGCAGTTGATGCTATGGTGGGACAATCTAACTTACCTCCTCGTAATCTACCTATTCCTCCAAAAGACGGTCAGCCTACGACTCAACGATTAAAGAAAGATGGAACGCCGGATTTAAGATACAAAACCTCCTGAGGTAGACCAATATGGTACTACCCGGACAATTAATTCCTTCCCCAATGCGTATTTTTCGTAATGTAGGCGACGACTCTGTTGAAGAAACCCTTCGTGCTATGCATTTAGCAAATACGGTTGATAATACCTACGAATGGGGGTTAGGTTGGATTAGAACAATACTATGTTCTATTGGTGCGGCTATGGCAGTTTCAGCAATGGAGGCTAACTCAGATTGGAACTTATGGGAATTGACAGTCGAGTGGGTGTACAGTAAAATAGCAGATTTTGGAACTTGGCTAACAAGCAAGTTTAGTTGATGTTTTATGGTTGCTGCGAGCGGTAGTATATTAGTCGGTGTAGCCTTATACGGTAAACAAGCCTACAACAATTGGAAATCTAGAAGAATAGGAATATATGGAGCGTCTATGGTAGGTAAAACTACTTTAGATAAATATATGACTACGCCGGGTGAAATGGAAGAAATACCCGAACACGAAAGAACTAAACATTTCAAATTAATTACACGTTATATATTACCTAAACCTACTCGTAAACGAATACGTTGGGAAGGAGAGAGAAGAGTTATTCATTCTGCTGATATAGGTGGTGAAGAACGTTTTTGGAATCTTTGGATAGATGATATGGTTGCTAGACAATGTGAATATGTGATATTCATGTTTGATGATAGAGCATTCAAAGGCGGAGATGACGCATTACAACAAATTGGTGGTTTTAGATTTTTAGTGGATAATGTGATAGAAAGAAATTATAGATACAGAAACTGGAAAAGTTGGAGGCGGGGTAAAAAATATGCACCGAAAATGATTCTTTTAGTTGCTAACAAAGCAGATAGATATTTTGATAACAAAGCAGCGCAATTATGGAGAGAAGGTAGAATCGGAGAACATAAGATATTTGACCCTTTTAGAGAAGACCTAATTAGATTACAAAAAGCGGGTATACCTACGCGCCGTTCATTCATGGCAACACGAATAGGATGGAACGTAGAAAACACATTATTAGAGATGGTGGATTACTGACCCCATCAATGACCTTTTAGTTTAGTAGGGGGTGCGAAGGGTATGGCTAAGGGCATGACGACGACAGCATTAGTCTCTACTGGGGGGTCTAGTAACTCACTAAGAACTACTATTCCAATGTGGATAGTAGAGCAATTTGGACTATCTGCTGGCTCAAAAATAGAGTGGTCGTTAGAAGTAAAAGATGGGGAAATGTCTATTTCAGTTAGCCCACAGGAATGATACACATGGTAATGGGAATGAACCCTTTTTATATTCAACAACAACCGAATCTAGGTCAAGTAAACGATGCTACATTAATGGCGCTATCGCAACAAGGGAATCCCAATTTTAGCCACGCTGCTCTAATGGAACAGGCGGCGGCACAACAACAAATGCAAAGAATGTCTGCGGAAAAAAACATAGAAGTGCCTAAAGTAAACTTCTATCCCTCAAGACACGCTAACCCATACAAAGCAAGAAAACAAGATATTCGTCAGGCTTACAAATTATTAAGCCCTACAAAACGTTCTATATTTGACCCTCGTAGATTATTTCGTCACAGCAAATACATGTATAACAAAGACACTGCCGTATGTTGCGTAGACGGTTGTAATGTAAAAGAATTAATTCAGCACGATAATTTATATTCAAGAATAAGTGACGAAGATACTGGTAAAACTCTATGGGACATGTATTGGCAAAACCCAGTTACGGGTGAGCCGGAAGCATTTATAGCAAGAGAGGGGGTAACAAGTGGCAGAAAATTGAGAGCAACTTACTGTCCCGAACACTTACATTTGTATCATTTGTTATGTAAATGGGAAGAGCAACAAGATGTTGAAGATGAAATGAAACCTAGCCGATTTAGAGACAAGATAAAAAGAGGGGTTAGTATAGTTACCGTACCTGTATCTGCTGTAACTGGCGGCCAAACTGGTCCAGTACACCCTTTAATCACAAAATACGAGCCTTTCTTCGCTGAGATTTCAGCAGATGTGAGAACAAGTAAAGGTATCACAATGCAACATTACGTTAATCCAGTTAGTGGTGATAACGATATTACGACAATTACTTTTGATATGAGAATGTTTCAGAAAGAACTCTTAGATATGACAAAACCAAACATCCCATTCCAAGATGTTCTAAACCAACAGGCTCAAACCATAAACCCCCCTCCGACGATACCGGAAGCGGTGCTGGAGGGTATGCAATGACAATGAATTGGAATAATCAACCGACCGCTTCAACTTCCCTTAATTTAAGTCAGACGGGTGCACCTACTGCAAATTATGGTAGTGGATATACCGCCCCGCCGCAGCAATGGTATCAACAACCACAACAGCCTAATGCATTGAGTGCGGCGTGGGCTGGTGCAACAGGTCAAGACCCGTATAATCAACAAGCAATTGTGCCTCCTAGCGATACTGAAATATTAATGACTATGTTAAATACAGCATATCCGGTTGAAAGATTTCTTCAATCACAACTATTCCCTATGTTATTAGACGTGATTAGCCAAATTAATACTTTTTCTTTATTAAATGTGTTAAAAAATGCTAACTACAACTTTGATGAAGAGAATGGGGTATTCAAATTAGATGTTGCTAGTTTACCATCCGAATTACAAACAATGAGTTCAGAAAATGTTATGTCGCAAATGAACTCTATGACTAATTTGATAAATCAAACAATATCTAATGCTGATACCACAAGACAACAAACATTACAGAATGCTCAGAATAGTATGCTACAAAGTCAGTTAACTAATGCGCTTGCTGACCCCGGTTTAATAAATAATGTAGCACAAGGTAGTGGTACTTTCTTCCGTAATTTCCTTACAGGAGGTAGAGTATAATGATAGGCGGTAAATCTTACACACCTTCTGTGATTATGCCAAGGCAATTAGCAGACATGTCGATGCACATGCTTGCGCCTAGAAGAGAAGTTATAGTAGATATGGTAATGGTACAACTGATTAGTGCTATACTAGTTTTTATGGGTATTTTAATATTCAAGAATGGGGATATTACCCAATCAGAAATGTCAATGTATATGGTTGGGGTCTTTCTTTCCTTTATACTCTTGACCTCTATATATCAGCGAATAACACGGTTTATCTAAGTAAGGCTGATTAACCATATAGTATTCCGGTTACACATGGTTGAGCGAGAGCCAGTTATGAAACGTTCATGCGCGTTCTGTCAAAGTGACGACAGAAGTGTGCTTGAGGAAGCCATCAAAAGTGGCGAAATATCCTGTGAACAGTTGGATAAAGATATGGGTTGGAGGGCTAATACTGCTGACCGACATTACCGTAATCATATGGGACAATACCATATGGCCGCAAACCCCTCTTGTGTTATTTGTTCAAGTGAGAATAGAGCAGAATATGAAAATCGATTCTTCTCCGACGGTACTCAATCTGAATTAATTGCAGAAGAATTAGATATTAAGGAGACTACTGTGTATCATCACATGAAACATCACTTTCAGCCGTTGGTTCAAAGGTCAGCAGCAACTGAGGTTGCAATTACGGTCGGGAACGAAATAACTGTTCTGAGAAGTAATGTGGAAAAATTAAACAATAAGTTATCTGAATTAATGGAAGAAGGTAGTGTACACGAAGAAGGTTTTGTGCGAAACGCCGTTACATTACATAAAGAAGTAAGAGAATCGATAAAAGATTTGACCGGATTTCAAGATAAATGGGGTATACAAAACGATGGCGCACAGGTTAATCAAACTATTAATATTCTAAAGGTTGAACTCGCTAAAGAAAGTCCTGATAGTTGGAAGAGAATCAAAAGTAAATTACAGGCAGAAATGGAGGATGTCGTTTGATACCAGTATCGGATTTAATGCAAACCCAGCATCCGGGTTACATTTCATTTCTATTAGGTGAACGCATGGAAAAATCTCAGTATCCTTTGTTTTTCGATTATTGTGTGAAAGTAACAGAACGTTTTAGATACCATGCATTCAAAGAGGCTAATGTTTTGATTAATGAAGATAGTCTAATGCATATTATAGAATGCGTAAAACAACTAGACGATACCGACGAGCCTGAAATTGTTTTACCATTAAGAGAACAAATACGCCATAGTTGTTACAATTACTTAGACCATTGTGAAGAGATGGGTACAAAGTTTACTACACCATCTAGCATTCCTTTGTTTTATCGTAATATTGGAAAACTTGTTATGTCGGCATCATTTAATTTTGCGGGGGTTCAACATGAGTAAACCTATTCGTATTATTAAATCCGGTATGACAAGTACTGGTAGCGATACTCGAATGTATGGTCCGAGAAGTGAATCTTCTCACATGTTTCAAGCAAATCACGAAGAAGAGGCTGGTTATGGTGGGGAAGATGGAGAATACCGAGATGCTCGTATTGACCGTAAAAAGAAAGAGCGCAGAGAAAGAGCAAATGAAATGAAGCGATTAAAACATATTTCCATCACAACTGCTGATTTACCTGCTGTTGAAGATGAAGATGAAGATTTACAACCCACTAAGTTTGATAATGAGTTAGAGCCATCTTTGATGACTGGTACTCATGGTAATTATGGCGCTATGACAAGTATGGCAAATCAAGCAAGAGGGCCGGGTTTTGCTGGGGGGCACGCATTTGCAATGGGAGAACCTATGGAAATAGCATTTCAATTACTCAAAAACGAGAGGCAAGGCTTTGTTGGTAAAAAGCCGAAAAGAGGGAAAGGGGCAAAAGAAAGGAAAGCGCACAAAGAAAGGCAGAAGAAATGGCGACCTTCAACTGGTGAGTTCAAGAGACCACCGGGCGGAATGACACCGGGCAGTGCTACATCTAGAAGAGCCAAAGCAAGAATGCGTGGTATTGCAGGTGGGAAGAAAACAGGATTAAGTAGAGCACATCTTGCTGTCGAAATGTCACACAGAGGTGTGAAAACTAAACAACCTATGTCTAAAGACGTTAAGAGATACAGACAATATCTCGGTCAATCTGAGGCACGAAAGCGTTTAGGTAACATACGAACCGTTTCATCCACACCATCTAGATTTGGTGCTCGTTCATACAAAGCAGGTTTGACTGGCGGCGGTACATTGCAAAGTTTACTACCCGGTCAAGCGCAACAAATGAGAAGACCCGCACTTAGGTCTATTAGACCACCACCACTAATGCCACCATCTTCACCGCGCAGGGCTACATTACCTTCACCTAGTATACCTAGCCCACCAGTAATGTCGCAACCAAGAATGGGTGTTGGTGTACAAAGTATGTCCGGCCAAAGCCCAACTTACAGACCTAGATTACCTAGTTCCACAATACAAGGTGCGCCCGTAATGACTGGAGAAGTAGGAGAAGGTAGCGAATTACAAAAGCGGGGACTATCATACTATGACACTGCTGAACTTAGACAGTTAGTAAACGAGGCTCGAAGAGCGCTAAAACGTAAAGAGACTAAGAAAAAAGGTAAGGGTGAAAAAAACGTAGGCTCTGCTAGTAATTTACCAGCGCACAATAATGCTCCTACTAAAGAAACTACTAGGCCGGAAGGTGCGACGGAAGATGCGACTAATGACCCTCGTACTTTTGGAATCAACCCTCTAGACCACTTAACAAGTCGAGGCGGTAGAACCCCATGATTAAATCTACTATAATTATGAAATCTCTTTTACTTAGAAAGGGCGATGGTAATTATAATTTATTTGCTGGGCAATTGCAAAACCTAAGGTATCCGCCTCCCGAAGCCCATAATTCTGACCCCAATGGAATGGATATTCCAGCGTTTGCTCACACTGGCGCTCATGGGGAAAACGAATCAGGTATTCCGGGCGTAGGTCATGTATATCCGGGTGATTGGAAAATAGGTATGCATGGAGAAAAAATATACGCTGATGAATCCGGTGGAGAACACATGCATGGTATTGACGGAATAATACGTGCTGTTGGAGACTCTTTGTTAGAACATGGGATAAAAACACCAGCAAAAGATGTAATCCAAAAGGCCATAGATATGCATAATCAAGACCATAAAGAAGATAATCATTTACCTAATGTAGATAGTGTTGCTTGGAGAAAAATGCATTTAGCACCATTACAAGAGCAAGACCATAGAGTGAGAAGTAATTATACTCAAGATGGTAATTTAATTACAAATTATACAAACAGTCACGGTGATAAACATAGATTCGGCACATATCTAGAATCTTATGCTGTACCTTTCAATAATCAACTTGGAGAAGTTATGGCACAACTGGGACACCCTAATCCGCAAAAACATAGTTGGGTAAAGAAACCTTATGTAAAACCACATAGATTACATTTAGTTCCTGATGGAGAAGGTGGAATGCAATTCGGAGCACAAGCAGTTGATTCCGGTAAAATGCAAGATGGTAGAATACACGGTAATCAAGCGGCAAAGTGGGGCGGGAGAATGCCTGATACTAGAGCCTTTCAAAATATTTCATCTTGGGGGATAGCCCATCATTATCCTAACGTTTACTACATACCCCAAATTGATGCAGCACCGGGTGGAAAAAGACAACCAAGAAAACAAACAATAAATAGTTTTCTTCATCATATGGCTCAAGCAAGCGGCATAGACAGAGATGCTGCTATGAGTAATCTAATAGTTGACAGCGCGGCTGCTATGAAACATTTAGCAAATATACCCGGTGAAATAAACGGTAAACCCCTAAAAGCATTATTGCAAACACGTGAAGGACAAATAGAAGCGGCCAACTACTTATCTCAGTTCCCAGCATTTCAAGCAGTTTATGGTGAAAATAGAAAACCGACTTTTAACGAAGATGGAAGTATAAAACAAGCAGGTCAAACTGTTGGAAAAATGAATCATCTATATGGGCAGAGATATGGAGATACAGCAGAAGAAGGAAAAGGACT
>MDTG01194865.1_pt1 | contig 14507 bp, 11 predicted proteins | sample 811421 | NCBI WGS metagenome assembly MDTG01 (sample SAMN05326645, study PRJNA326480) | marine metagenome | isolation source: seawater | place: Pacific Ocean: South East | collected 2011
AATCTCGTGAGGTTTTGATGATGGCTTGGATGAATCGCGAGGCTCTAATTCAGACTCTTGAGGGGGGTATAGTCACATACTTCAGCCGTTCCCGTTCTCGAATTTGGAAGAAAGGCGCGGTCTCGGGGAATATTCAAATGGCCCACCGAATTAGGCTCGATTGCGATTTTGACGTTTTGCTCGCAGAGGTTGAGCAGTCGGGTCCAAGCTGCCATACGGGGGCGAGAACCTGCTTCGCCGGGAAAGTTGCGAATGACTGAGACACCACTCGAAGATTTTCTCGCATTAGGTTCTGATCGTTCAGTGACGCCTGTCGTCCGCAGGTTGTTTGCAGACAGCGAGACTCCGATGGGACTGTATAGAAAGCTTGCGGGAGGACCTGGGTCGTTTCTGCTGGAGTCTGCTGACCAGGCGGGGAAATGGTCAAGGTATTCTTTTGTCGGGGTGACTGCTCATGGTGTCTTATGGGAGCGCGGTGCTGAAGCACGTTGGACAGATCTTGGGATGAGCGCAGAGCTGGCTTTCGGAGAAGATGTTCCGAGCGATCCTTTGGATGCTTTGCAACTTCTCCATTCTCGTTGGATATCCGAACCGATCGAGGGGTTGCCGGGATTTTCTGGTGGGCTGGTTGGCCACATCGGCTGGGATGCTGTGAAGTTTGTGGAAAAAATACAATCTCCACCGGGTAGTGAGGCTAATTTGCCTTCCCTGCATCTCGCGATGGTAAAAGACTTTGTCGCATTCGACCATCACTCATCGGAGGTGATCTTGGTTGCACTCACTCATTCTCTGCATGAGCCGACAGAGGCGCAATATCAGGATGCGCTGAGCCGGTTGAACAAAATGCACCAGTCTCTTTCAAAACCGACGACTTCAACCCTGCATCACAAGAAAGAACCTGACGAGGAACTACCCGCCCCAACCTCTAGCCGCGAAAATTTCGTTCGAATGGTTGAAACAGCAAAATCCCACATCTACGAGGGCGATGTTTTTCAAGTTGTCCTTTCCCAAGAATTTGAATTTGAGGTAAACGCAACTCCCATTGAGGTTTACCGCGTTTTACGGTCCATAAATCCAAGTCCTTACATGTACCTTTTGGAATGTAAAGACGGATCCGGGAAAAATTATCACGTAGTTGGATCCTCGCCCGAGGCTTTAGTCACGCTCAAGGAAAACAAAGTTTACTCTCACCCAATTGCTGGATCCCGGCCCCGAGGAGTGACCCCGGAGGCTGATTCTCGGAATGCTACAGAGTTACTTGCCGACCAAAAGGAAATGGCGGAGCACTTGATGCTGGTGGACCTCGCGAGAAATGATCTGTCAAAAATATCTGTTGCAGGCTCTGTTGAAGTTACGGAGTTCATGGGTTTGGAGAAGTTCAGCCATGTGATGCATTTGGTTTCCTCAGTGGAGGGTCGGCTCGCTCAAAAAAAGACTGCGGTTGATGTCTTTGTCGCTACTTTTCCCGCGGGAACTCTCAGTGGAGCTCCGAAGCCCCGGGCGCTGCAACTTATTAATGATCTTGAATCGTCGCCTCGCGGACTTTATGGTGGGGTTGTGGGATATTTCGGACACTCAGGAGATGCTGATCTTGCAATAACTATCCGAACTGTCTGCATTCGGGGCCGGCGAGCAACCGTGCGGGCAGGGGCTGGGATAGTGGCAGATTCTGATCCTCTCAGTGAGTTTGAAGAGACAATTTCCAAAGCATCCGCGCCTGCTCGTGCAATCCGAATCGCAAACGCTCTGGAGCCCGATTCACGGTGAAAATTGCTCAACATGCTGTTGCCGGCGTCGGGATAATTTCTGCTGCCCTCGCTGCTGGAACAGTGTGGTGGGTAATGATTTTGGAGACAGGTATCCAGATAGAGGTAGTTGGTTCCCAGGCAAACCCAACCCTCTGGAGTGTTGCTCTTGTGGTGCTTGCCACATATGGATTGCAATTCGTTCTGGTCCGATTGATGAGGAAACTTGGGGCTATACTTCAGGTCCTTACTAGTACCTTCGCGGGCTGGCTCGCCTGGATTTCGCCTACGGATATGGATGCAAGCTCGACCGACCAGATTGCGCGACTCACGGGACTAGCGGGAGAAAACGCTCTTAGCCTGATAGAGAGTTCAGTAGTTACAGGCTGGCATTTCAGCCTAGTCTTTGCGTCATTTTTGTTTGCCTTGTCCGGTATATTTGGCGCTTTGCGCCCCGATGCTCCTGGTCATTCCAATCGATTTGTCGCAAACTCTAATGAGGGTCAAATGGAGGATTCCGTTACAATTTGGGACGCTCTCAGTGACGGCATAGATCCCACCCACAGGTAGACTAGCTACAAAGCCAAAGGAGTTAGGATATGGACCCAAAGTCAGAGCCCGGCCACGGCCACTCTCCCGCAGCTTGGTCGGCCGTGGTAGTCATGTGTTCCGCTTTAGCGGTCGGGACGATTGCCTTGTTTCTCGGCAATTGGGTATGGGTTATTGGCAGCGCCGTAGCGTCAGCATTCGGTTTGCTGCTGGGTATTGTGCTTTCGGCGCTTGGTTGGGGAGCTCAAGGCCCCCGTTATAAACCAAAGGACTGATTTTCGATGTTAGAGGCGTTATTTGCGGGCGCTCGGGCGGATGCCGAGCATCGAGAGAAGGAATATTCTCTTGCGGCCGTTCGAGATTTAGCATTGGAAGCGCGGTCAGTCCGCAATCTTACGACGCTACAACCTGAAAATCAGATTTTAGTCATTGGTGAAATCAAACGGAGGAGCCCCTCACGTGGACTTATAGGTGAGATTTCCGACCCTGAGTCCCTAGCCCGTGCGTATGAGAGGGGAGGGGTTAGCGCGATAAGTGTGCTTACGGAGGAACGTCGATTTGGCGGCTCGCTTTCAGATTTGCGGAAAGTTTCGGGCGAAGTGAATGTGCCTGTCTTGCGAAAAGATTTTCTCGATTCAGAATTCCAGATTGTTGAATCCAGGGCAAACGGAGCTGATCTCGTGCTTCTAATTCTTGCCGGCTTGCCCGATTCATTGGCAAGGGATTTGTTGGAGATTGTGCGATTTTGGGGGATGGAAGCCCTGGTTGAGACCCACTCGCAAGAAGAAGTTGAACGGGCAGTGGACATGGACGCGAAAATCATTGGGATTAATGCTCGTGACTTGCGCACTTTCGAGCTGGACAAGAACCTTTTCGGGAGTCTCCAGCACTTAGTTCCGGAGGGAAGGCTCAAAGTTGCGGAATCCGCTGTCGAGGATTTCCAAGATGTGAGACGGTACCGTAGGGATGGTGCCCACGCGGTTCTCGTCGGCGAAGCTCTGATTACGGGATCCGATCCGGAAGAAACAATAAGGAAGTTTAGACAGACATGACGAAATCTCTGCGCCAAGTGAAGGGTCCGTACTATGGGGAGTTCGGAGGTCGATTTGTCCCGGAGTTGCTGGTTCATGCTCTTGACCAGCTTGAGAATGCCTTCGCGGCAGCAGTCGAGGACCCCAATTTTTCGACTGAATTAGAGAACTTGCATCGGACATACACTGGTCGACCCTCGATTCTCACCGATGCTTTGAATTTTTCAGAATTCTGTGGGGGAGCGAGAGTCCTCCTCAAGCGAGAAGATCTCAATCACACGGGCAGCCACAAGATAAATAATGTGTTAGGCCAGGCTCTGCTTGCACGACGTATCGGAAAGTCTCGCTTGATCGCTGAGACAGGCGCAGGGCAACATGGGGTAGCAACAGCAACGGCGGCTGCCCTATTGGGTATGGATTGCATTATTTACATGGGCGAGGTCGACACAGAGCGACAAGCACTCAATGTCGCAAGGATGCGTTTGCTTGGAGCCGAAGTTAGGTCTGTGAAAACAGGCTCCAGAACCCTCAAAGACGCGATTAACGACGCAATGCGGGATTGGGTAGCCTCTGTTGAAGATTCGCATTATCTGTTGGGCACCGTGGCTGGCCCTCATCCTTTTCCGCTAATTGTGAGAAGTTTTCACTCCGTTATTGGGCAAGAGGCTCGCAGTCAGGTGCTTGAGCTGACAGGTCAACTCCCTTCAGCTGTAGCCGCGTGCGTTGGGGGAGGAAGCAACGCCATGGGAATTTTTCACGCTTTTCTCGATGATGAGGATGTCCGACTGATCGGTTATGAGGCGGCAGGAGATGGGGTGGATTCAGCTCATCACGCGGCGACAATCAGCAAAGGTAAACCAGGGATGTTGCACGGCGCCCGTTCGCTGATTTTGCAGGATGAAGATGGCCAGACCCTGGAGTCGCACTCGATTTCAGCTGGACTCGACTATCCTGGCATTGGTCCCGAGCATGCTTGGCTGTCCTCCATTCAAAGAGCCGAGTATGTTCCCATAACGGACAACGAGGCAATGCAAGCCATGCGGTTGATGAGCGAAAGCGAGGGTATTATTCCTGCAATTGAGACTGCGCACGCACTGGCTGGGGTTCAAAAACTGGGCAAGCAATTGGGAGATAATTCTTCAATCCTGGTTTCTCTCAGCGGGCGAGGGGATAAAGACATGGAGACTGCCGCTAGATATTTCTCTCTTTTTGATCAGCCGAAAGATAAATGATGGCCGTCGAGTCGGTCTCCGAGACCATTGAGCGAAGAAAACTCTCAGGCCACGGGTCCCTAATTGCCTATCTTCCCGCAGGCTTCCCCTCCATCTCCGAAAATGTCGCGGCGGCTGAGGCTGTTCTGAATTCGGGAGCCGACGTTCTAGAGCTAGGGGTGCCTTACTCCGATCCCGTTATGGACGGCCCTGTAATTTCTCAGGCTACTCACCGAGCCTTGCAAGGTGGCTTTAGGTTACGAGATCTTTTTCCAACCATTTCGAAGATAAGAGCGCGAACTGAAAAACCCATTTTGGTTATGACTTATTGGAATCCGGTTGTCCAATTCGGCATTAGTAGGTTTGCCCGAGAGTTACGCGAGTCTGGTGGCGCTGGCTTTATTACTCCGGACTTAATTCCGGAGGAAGCCGAGGATTTGTTCTCCGCAGCTGGGGGAGAGGGTCTTGAATCTGTTTTTTTGGCAGCTCCCACTTCGACCGATGAGCGATTGCGGAAAACGATTGAAGTTTCCAGTGGCTTTGTTTATGCGGTTTCGACTATGGGCACTACCGGCGCGAGAGAAGGGGTCGACAAGTCCGCGCGAATATTATCGAAACGCCTCTACGAAAATGGAGCTGAAAAGGTTTGCGTGGGGCTGGGGATCTCCAACGAGTCGCAGGTGAAAGACGTAGTCTCTTTCGCAGATGGAGCCATAGTCGGTTCTGCTCTTGTTTCAGCCGTCAGCAAAGGGGGTCCGGAATCAGCCGCTAAGCTGGTGGAGAGGCTTCAATCGGGAACGGTAAGGGAAAAACCAGGCATTAAGGAGGACTAGTTGGATTTCGAAGGCATACCTAGCCCGCCGTCCGAATGGCGCTCATTTAAATTAGGCGAGTGGTTGAGAAGTGTCGGGCTCGAATGGTTCTCCTTGGATATCTCCCTCAACGCGTATGCCTTCTTCATTCTGATCGGGATTGCACTAGCTCTTTCGGTCGCAAATTGGAGGCTTAAGTCTCGAGGAGCTGAGCCGTGGGTTGTTTTGGACGTGGCGATATGGGCTGTACCTTTCGGCATTCTCGGGGGACGGTTGTACCACGTGGGGACGCACTACTCTGACTACTTTTATGAAGGTGCCGATTTTTTGCGCATTTTTTATGTTTGGGAGGGCGGGCTTGCGATATTTGGTGCCATATCCTTAGGAGCCGCTGGCGCCTACATTGGCTGTAGAGTTGCGGGTTTGAGGTTTACGGCGTTTCTTGATGCACTCGCCCCGGGATTGCTGTTGGCGCAGGGTATGGGACGGATAGGAAATTATTTCAATCAGGAGTTATTTGGGGCACCCACCTCCTTGCCCTGGGGCTTGGAAATCGATCGTCCAAATTCCGCAATTCCAATAGGAATTCCAGATGAGACCTTGTTCCATCCAACCTTCCTTTACGAGATGGGTTGGAATTTCGTGGGAGCTGTCGCTCTTATTTGGATTGGTCAAAAATGGTCCTTACAGTGGGGTCGCCTCTTTTCCCTCTACCTCATCTGGTACGGCGTTGGGAGGGCAGCTCTTGAGACAATTCGGCTCGATGCAGCAGAAATAATTCTTGGACTAAGGGTAAATTTTTGGGGCGCAGCTTTCGTAATTTTCCTGGGAATAGTGATTTTCTTTCGTCAAAAAATCCGCCACACCGGTGCTGAACCAAGCCCTTATCGCCCGGGAAAAACCGATTTTACGAACTCTAAGCTAGAATTGAGCGATGAGACCTATACTGTCGACGAGGTAGTAGCAAAAACCAAAGCTGCCACGGGTCGTCAGAAACAAGCCAAAAGCTGATTCCGATCCGAATAGGTTTCTTACCTTGGGCCACTGTAGTCCCACCTTCTAAACTCTAAGGTTGGTGATGATGACTTCTCCTTTCACTCGGTTCAGCGCGGCCCCCACGGCGGAGGGCCTGTTTGATCCTGCCTATGATCACGATGCTTGCGGGCTAGCCATGGTGGCCACATTACGAGGCACCCCAGGTCACGACATAGTCGCGCAGGCTCTTGAGGCCTTGCGTAACCTTGAGCACCGAGGTGCCGTGGGGTCGGACGCGGGCACTGGAGACGGAGCCGGAATTATTACTCAGATTCCTCACCTATTTTTTTCCGAGATTCTGGAATTCGAATTGCCGGCAAAGGGCTCATACGCTGTGGGAATGGGTTTTTTGCCCCTTGATCCAAAGGTGAGAGCTACCGAAAAAAAGAAGCTTGATTCGATTGCCCGGGAGGAGGGACTGGAAGTTCTAGGTTGGCGTCCCGTGCCCCACCGTCCAGAGGTTGTTGGAGAGATGGCTAGGTCGGCAATGCCTAGTTTTGAGCAGCTGTTCTTGCGCTCAACCCTAACCGATCCAAAAGGAAATCCGGTTGGGGGATTACAGCTCGACCGGCAGGCATTTCGCTTCAGGAAAAAAGCAGAGAGGAGGCTTGGTTCTTATTTCCCTTCACTGTCAAGCAAAACGCTTGTATATAAGGGTATGGTGACGACCCTTCAACTAGAGCCCTTTTTTCCGGATTTGAGTGATGAGCGCTTCCAGTCAACCCTCGCTCTCGTGCACTCGCGGTACTCTACGAATACTTTTCCATCATGGCCGCTCGCCCAGCCTTTTCGCTTAATTGCTCACAACGGTGAAATCAATACTATTCGGGCTAATCGTAATTGGATGCGAGCTCGTCAGTCCCAAATGGCATGCGATGGCCTGGGGGAGCTGGATGAGCTGTTTCCGATCGTAAGCGATGGGGGGTCTGATTCAGCTTCGTTCGATGAGACTCTGGAGCTTCTAACTCTGGCGGGCCGGAGTTTGCCCCATGCAGTAATGATGATGGTCCCTGAAGCGTGGGAAAATCAGGTCGATATGGACCCAGCAGTCCGGGATTTTTACGACTACCACTCAAATCTTATGGAACCGTGGGACGGTCCGGCCGCGCTAGTTTTTACCGACGGCTCACTCGTAGGCGCGACACTTGATCGAAATGGTCTCCGCCCCGGACGCTATGTGATCACCTCTGATGGGTTGATCGTTCTAGCTAGCGAGATTGGTGTGCTCCAGATAGATCCCTCGACAATCGTGCGCAAGGGACGGTTGAGACCAGGTTCGATGCTCTTAGCAGATACTGTTGAGGGTCGGATAATCGAGGACGAAGAGCTCAAACAGCAGCTGGCCCACCAACAGCCTTGGGGTCGGTGGATTCGCGAAAATCGCATTGAACTCGAGAAACTCCCCGAGCGGGAACATATCGTTCACACTGAATCGTCGATTACGAGGCGTCAAAGAACTTTTGGTTATACGGAAGAGGAGGTTAGAGTTTTACTGGCTCCAATGGGTCAGAACGGAGCCGAGCCCCTCGGGGCTATGGGCTCGGATACGCCGATTGCGGCAATTTCGGATAGGCCTAGGCTCTTGTTTGACTACTTTTCCCAGCAATTCGCGCAGGTTACCAACCCGCCATTGGATTCGATTCGCGAGGAAGTGGTTACCTCAATGAGCTGCGGCCTCGGCCCCGAGCGGAATTTACTTGACGCCACGCCAGAACATGCCGCACAAGTTTCGGTTGAGTTTCCAGTTATTGACAACGACGAGCTGGCAAAAATCGGGCATATTCGTCTTCCATCCGGCCAATCCGCAACTTCCACTCTCTCGGGACTTTATCGAGTGGACGATGGAGCTGAGGGCCTTCGCCGTAGACTGGAGTCGATTTGCCAAGAGGCTGAGTTAGCCGTCGACGCGGGTTCCCAATTCGTAATTCTTAGTGATAGGAATTGAAATTCGGAATGGGCTCCAATTCCGTCGCTCTTGATGTTATCAGCAGTTCATCACCACCTAATTCGGGGCCACAAGAGAATGCAAGTCAGTCTCGTTGTTGAATCTGGCGATGTCCGCGAGGTTCATCATGTTGCGACTCTCATCGGGTTTGGAGCCTCTGCGGTGAATCCCTACCTTGCTATGGAGAGTGTTGAGCTGCTCGTCCGTCAGGGAATCATCCAAAATATTGGTCCCGAGTTAGCGGTGGAAAATGTGATCAAGGCTCTCGGAAAGGGAGTTCTAAAAATAATGAGCAAAATGGGTATTTCGACAGTGGCTTCATACGGAGGAGCTCAGGCCTTCGAGGCTGTTGGGCTGAGCAAAGATGTCATCGACGAGTACTTCACGGGAACTACGTCAATCCTCGGTGGCGTCGGGCTTGAAATAATTGCTCGGGAAAATGGTTTTCGCCACGGTAATGCCTACCCCGAATCCAGCGCGGCGAACCCCCACCAGCGGCTAGAAGGCGGTGGAGAGTACCAATGGCGCCGAGAAGGCCCTCCCCACCTATTCAATCCAGAGACCGTCTTTCAGCTTCAACATTCGACTCGTTCGGGGCGATTTGAAATCTTCCGCCAGTACACAAAATCAGTGGATGAGCAAGCGGAGAAGCTCATGACTCTCCGTGGTCTTTTTTCACTTAATGAAAGTCAGCGTAAGCCTGTTCCACTGGAACAAGTTGAACCGGTCGGCAGCATCGTCAAACGTTTTACGACCGGAGCCATGAGTATGGGCGCAATTTCTCCAGAGATGCACGAAACCCTCGCTGAAGCAATGAACGATTTAGGGGCACGAAGTAACACAGGCGAAGGCGGAGAGTCCGCGGAACGACTGCAAGATCCGAAGTTGAGAAGTAAAATTAAGCAAATCGCCTCTGGGCGATTCGGAGTGACAAGTTACTACCTCACTATGGCTGAGGATCTACAGATTAAAATGGCTCAGGGAGCCAAGCCGGGTGAGGGTGGCCAACTTCCGGCTAATAAGGTCTACCCATGGATCGCATCATTGAGGCATGGTACACCGGGAGTTGGCCTGATTTCTCCCCCTCCCCACCACGACATCTACTCGATCGAGGATATTAAACAACTCATATTTGATCTTAAGAGAGCCAACCCAAGAGCAAGGGTTCACGTGAAGCTGGTCAGCCAATCGGGAATTGGGGCAGTCGCAACTGGTGTAGCGAAAGCCAAAGCTGATGTCATTTTGGTTTCCGGGCATGACGGTGGCACCGGGGCCAGTCCGCTCAACTCCCTAAAGCACGCTGGCACTCCCTGGGAAATCGGACTTGCAGAGGCCCAGCAAACACTGATGCGAAACAATCTGAGGGGAAGAGTGACTCTCCAGGTTGACGGTCAAATGAAAACAGGAAGGGACGTCATAATCGCAGCTTTGCTCGGAGCGGAGGAATTCGGATTTGCAACAGCTCCGATGGTTGTAAGTGGATGTGTTTTGATGCGTGTCTGTCATCTTGATACCTGTCCCGTTGGAGTTGCCACCCAAAATCCAGAGCTAAGGTCGAGGTTCACCGGTAAACCGGAATTTGTAAAAAACTTTTTTGAATTTCTAGCAGAGGAAGTTCGAGAGTATCTAGCGGCCCTGGGATTTCGTTCAATTGAGGAAGCTGTTGGTCAGGTAGATTTATTGAATGTGGACAAAGCGGTGAAGCACTGGAAAGCCGACGGCCTAGACCTAGAGCCAATTCTGTCCAAGTCTCACACTGAATCCGGCGGGCCGAGAGGTTGCATTGAGTTTCAGGACCACGAGATTGATAAACACTTTGACAATGATTTGATTCGACTCTCTAAACCGGCTATTCAAAAGTTAGAGAAAGTTGTAATAGATAAATCAATATCGAATACTGAGCGCGCCGTCGGGACGATGCTGGGTCATGAAATTACTAAAAAGCATGGAGAGAAGGGGCTTCCCGATGGAACGATCTCGATATCCCTCCGAGGAGCGGCCGGCCAGTCTTTAGGAGCGTTCCTTCCTCGGGGAGTTTCAATTTCCCTTCTCGGGGACGCAAACGACTATGTGGCTAAGGGTCTCTCGGGTGGAAAAATCGTGATTCGCCCGACGGAGGGATCCCTGTTTCCACCAGAGCGAAATGTTATCGCCGGTAACGTAATTGGCTACGGCGCAACCTCTGGCTCAATTTTCATATCCGGGGTGGTCGGTGAACGATTCTTGGTCCGTAATTCCGGTGCCACGGCGATTTCCGAGGGAGTCGGGGACCATGCGCTCGAATATATGACAGGTGGTCTCGCGGTTATCCTGGGGGAAGTGGGAAGAAACCTCGGTGCCGGAATGTCGGGAGGGTCGGCTTATGTCTTCAAGTTACGCAAAGAGAGAGTAAATCGGGAGGCCCTACAATCAGGTTCTCTTCAGATTGGGCCTCTGGACCAGCTAGACACTGAGATTTTGAAGGGTCTCCTACAAGAGCATTTAGAGTTTACCGGTTCTCCTTTAGCCGGCCGTCTCTTAGGTGAATTTAGTGACTTTGTTTCTGATTTTGTGAAGGTTACGCCAAGCGACTATCAGGCGGTGGTTGAGGCTCGTGAGCAAGCAGAGCGGGACGGTCTCGATCCAAACGGAGACATTGTGTGGGGCCGAATTTTGGAGCTGACCGGTGGCTGATCCAAAGGGCTTCCTTAACTTTCGGGAAAGAGAAATCCCGCCTCGGCGCCCTGTGGACGTTCGAATTGGAGATTGGAAAGAGGTTTATGGCCCGAGGGACACCGCTGCGCTCGGTCGCCAGGCTTCGCGGTGTATGGATTGCGGAGTTCCCTTTTGCCACCATGGCTGCCCTCTGGGAAATTTGATTCCTGAGTGGAACGATTTAGTCCGCCGAGGCGAAGGTAAACAGGCGATAGAAAGGCTCCACGAGACCAATAATTTTCCTGAGTTTACCGGTCGTCTTTGCCCTGCTCCGTGCGAATCTTCATGTGTTTTAGGAATAAATCAGCCCCCCGTCACTATCAAGCAGATAGAGGTTGCTATCGTCGACGAGGCCTGGGATGAGGGTTGGGTTACGCCCCTTGCACCAGAGCGGCTTAGCGGGAAAACCATAGCGATCGTAGGCAGTGGTCCGGCCGGGTTGGCGGCTGCTCAACAGCTAACAAGGGTGGGTCACACGGTTGCCGTTTTTGAAAGGGATGACCGCCTCGGAGGGCTTTTGAGATATGGCATTCCAGATTTCAAAATGGAAAAAGCGCACATCGATAAAAGACTTTCGCAGATGCAAGCTGAGGGGACTAAATTCAAGCCTGGAGTGGAAATAGGAATCGACATTTCGTGGCAGGAGCTCCAAGGTCGCTACGACGCGATCGTCATTGCGACCGGTGCCAGTGTCCCGCGTGACTTGACACTTCCTGGGAGAGATTTGAAGGGCATTCACCATGCCATGGACTATCTTGCTCCGTCCAACAAAGTCCAGGCGGGAGATTACCCCTCAGGCTTAATTCATGCTGAGGGCAAGCACGTAGTCATTTTGGGAGGGGGCGACACGGGAGCCGACTGCCTCGGCACCGCTCACCGCCAAAATGCTCGTTCAACGACGATGTTAGCGATAGGGAGTCAGCCGCCAACAGAGAGACCAAGCGATCAGCCTTGGCCCCTTGATCCGATTCTTTTCGAGGTTCAAAGCGCCCATGAGGAAGGAGGTGCCAGAGAGTTCTTGGCCTCAACGACCGAATTTCTTGGCAACTCGGCCGGCGAGGTTAGGGCGATCGTCGTATGTGAAACGGAATACAGAGATGGTGGCAGATTTCCCAAACCAGGAACGGAACGAGAAATTCCTGCCGACTTGGTGTTATTAGCACTGGGTTACCGTGGCGCTGAGCATGAATCTGTTGAGAGACAGCTTGCCGTCGGTCCAGATGCAGCGGGAAATATCTCAAGAGAGTCAAACTTTCGGACGCAAGTTCCAGGCGTTTTCGTAGCGGGAGATGCGGGTCGGGGAGCGTCGTTAATTGTTTGGGCCATCGCAGAGGGCCGAGCGGTTGCGGCAGAGGTTGACCGCTATCTTGAAGGTAGAACGCTGCTGCCCGGGCCAGTCAAGGCCACTGACCGATCTTTACACGTTTAGACCCATAAAGGAATAAAAATGCGTCGTGCAAAAATTGTTGCCACCCTAGGACCTGCAACGTCCAGTTACGATGATGTGATTGGCGCCATCCAAGCTGGAGCCGACGTGTTCCGCATGAATCTCTCGCATGGTTCCCGGGAAATTCTCGAAGAAGTCTACGAGAACGTTCGTAGGGCGGCAGCCGATTCAGCGCGACCGGTCGGAATCTTGATTGACCTGCAAGGCCCTAAAATCCGGTTGCAAAAGTTTCAAAATGGTCCGTATGAACTATCGCCGGGCGACACGTTCACCATTACGACCCGCCAGGTGACCGGCAATAACGAAATAGTTGGCACAACATATAAAGACCTTCCGAAAGATGTTAAGGCTGGCGACATTCTTCTTATTGATGATGGGAAATTGCGGCTGCAGGCAATTTCTTCTTCGGCCGAGGATGTTGTAACAAAAGTAATCATTGGCGGAAAAATTTCGAACAATAAGGGAATTAATTTGCCTGGTGTAAAGGTTTCAGCGCCAGCTCTTTCAGCGAAAGATGAGGATGACTTACGCTGGGGACTTGCGTTGGGATGCGATTATGTGGCTCTAAGTTTCGTCAGGAGCGCCTCCGACGGTGACCAGGTGCAAAAAATTATGGAGCAGGAGGGCCGCTCTTGTCCCCTCATTGCTAAAATTGAGAAGCCTGAGGCTGTTGAAGCTCTCGAAGAAATTGTTGATGTATTTGATGGAATAATGGTGGCTCGGGGTGATCTTGGGGTTGAACTACCTCCTGAGACAGTACCGATAATACAAAAAAGGGCGATAGAAATCGCGCGCAAGATGGCTAAACCGGTCATAGTTGCAACTCAAATGCTCGAATCCATGATCGATTCTCCAGTGCCGACCAGAGCGGAAACTTCTGATGTAGCGAATGCCGTGCTCGATGGCGCCGATGCCGTTATGCTCAGCGGTGAAACAAGTGTTGGAAAGTATCCTGCTGTCACTGTCTCGACGATGGCTCGAATAATCGAATCGTCGGAAGACCAGGGACTCAGTCGCATACCTCCGCTGGGCTCCAAACCCCGCACTCAAGAAGGCGCAATCACCCTGGCTGCGGCTGAGGTTGCTGAATTTGTAGACGCTAAATTTTTATGTGTGTTCACAGAATCGGGAGATTCTGCGAGGAGAATGTCGCGACTGCGGTCGGACATTCCGATGCTGGCATTTACCCCATCTGAAGAGGTACGTAGGCGCATTGCGCTGACCTGGGGTATCGAATCATACGCAACTCCGAGAGTGACCCATACGGACGAAATGTATCCGCAGGTCGACCAGGCTTTGCTTGAGTCCGGTCGCGCCAGTAAAGGTGACAGAGTGGTGGTGATCTCGGGGACTCCACCGGGACGCGCCGGAACGACCAACGACATAAGAGTTCACACAATCGGCCTGGAAGAAGGTCGGTAAAACTGAATCGAAGTGCCGGATGTGGGATTTGAACCCACACGCCCTCTCGGACAAAGCATTTTGAGTGCTCCGCGTCTGCCATTCCGCCAATCCGGCCTGTCGCAGATATGTCTGCCTAATGACAATACCGTAGGCTCGGTACGTGGGGGAAAATATTAATCAGGCAAAGGTCCCAAAACGAGTGGTCGTTGCCGAAGATGAATCGTTAATTCGTATCGATATTGTTGAGACTCTCCGAGACAACGGCTTTGAGGTAGTTGCCGAGGCAGCCGACGGCGAACGAGCAGTTTCCCTTGCCGAGGAGCTTTTACCGGATTTAGTAATTATGGACGTCAAGATGCCGTTAATGGATGGTATCTCGGCAGCCGAGATAATCACCCAAAAGAAGATTGCTCCCGTGGTGTTGTTGACTGCGTTTTCGCAGAGAGAGCTCGTCGAACGCGCGAGCGAAGCTGGAGCCCTCGCATATCTCGTCAAACCTTTCACTCCGAACGATCTGATCCCTGCTATCGATATAGCTCTCGGGCGTTACGCTCAAATCCAAGCCCTTGAAGAGGAGGTCGCCGACATGTCAGAGCGTCTTGCCACCCGTAAACTCTTGGACCGTGCCAAAGGA
>MDTG01196662.1_pt1 | contig 14507 bp, 15 predicted proteins | sample 811421 | NCBI WGS metagenome assembly MDTG01 (sample SAMN05326645, study PRJNA326480) | marine metagenome | isolation source: seawater | place: Pacific Ocean: South East | collected 2011
GCCGCTTGATCATAATTTGTTACAGCATCGATTTGATAACGTTTACCTTGGATAAAGAATGGAGCTGGTGTTTCAGGTTTTCTAATTCTTAAACCTTGGCCAACTACAGAACTTACATTCAATGTAAAGTTATCTGTTTTGCTATCTATTGACATTTCTAAGTTACCAGAGAATGCATCAATATACATACCGCCTCTAAATGATTGTTTGTTTACACTCTGTGAGAATGAACCACAAACCTGCATGTATGGTGATTTAATAAGTATTTGTCCATCTGGATCAAGTACCTGAGCAAAACCTCCATGTCCTTGGAAAGTCATGTTTGCTAATCTAGTAGCATCGTTCATTAAGAATACATCTATCTGTTTATTGTTTAATGGAGTAGATGTTATATCAGTTGGATCACTTCGATAATGATATCCGTAATTTGTTGTTTGTTTGATATGCCACTGTCCTGATGGAATATCAGATAGGTTAGGTAATGTATCTACAGTAAGTGTGACAGTGAAACTAGTTCCACCTACATCACTTGCTGTAATTAAACCAACTGCGCCGTTGTCTGTATAAAACCAAGCGCCTTCCCAACTTGCTGGTGAAACATTATCTGCTGGAGTAACATTTATTGAACCGCCAATAGTGTTTTCTCCTGATATACTAATATTTTGAGCAGTTGCTAAATCATTTCCTATTCTCGCTGTGACTGCTAGGTTATCAATTAATTTGTCTCTGTAGAAATAAGTGTTAATCCAAGGCGACTGTGAAATTCTATCAGCTGGTCGTATAATACAACGTCTGAAGTCTGAACCTTTAATGGATACGTTTGCAGGAACTTTAATTGGATAATCTTCTGTGTAAATTCCTGTTTCAACGTTGATTACTATTTGTTTTGTTCTAGTAAAGTTTCCGTATTCTAGTTCTTCACCTATCTCAAATTCTTTTGCTTCTTGTAAAACAACTTCTACTCTATCGTAACTTGTGCCACCTAAGTTTGAACCACTTGTATATTTTACAATTCTACCAATAGCATTTGAAACTTTACCTCTAATAACTTTACCTGGAAGAATATCAACGTTAGTGTTTACACCTTGATCAACGCTGTCTTCGTTTCCATTGCTGAAATCAATTGTATAAGTACTTCCTTCAACAAGTCCTGGTTTACTTGCAGGACCATTTTGTATTATTGTTGTTATAATATCAAACTTAGCACTAATACTGTTTCTAACAGTTAAGGAAGGTTGTGAAATGCCTGCATCTAATTTTTGTGCAAATAATGTTTGTCTTTCTGTAATATCATTTTGTAGCACTACTTGTGCAATAACTGTATTGATTTGGTTTATAGCCGCAACAGTTTGAGTACCTTGTGTAATACGTGCTTTAGCACTACTTGGACTTGAATAGTATCTTACACCTGCTTGTATTGCGTGGAAGTTTACGTTTACTCCATTACCTATATCAATTAGAAGTCCGTCAATAATAGAAGTTACATCTCTTTCACAAGTGTTGCCACTTTTTGTAGTTGCTACAGGAGCAGGAATACTGCCTAATCCATTTGTAATAGTATCTGTAATTATAGCAAACAATTCATTTACTCTTGCAGTTAAGTTTGCTTCAACTGTTTCTGTAAATATTCTTTGTTGTATTGTAATAGGATCCTGTAAAGGTGTATATGCAACTCCAGGTAATATATTATTTAGAATAATATCTCTTGCTTGATTAAGTGCCGCAACAGTTTGTGGTACTTGTCCAAATACTTGGTTAATAGCATTTGACCAGTATGATCTAGCATGTCTACGTGTTTCTAGATTACCACCACGCCCAATATCATGCACCATTGCATCAACAATCTTCTTAGTATCTCGTAAACACTTTGCTTGATTGTATGTAAAGCCATTCCATATTCCTGAACCGCCTGCTGTTGCTATTTGTTCATTGATCCATGCAACTGTTTCAGTTGCAATAAAGTCTTTGTTCTCATGCAACATTGCTTCTGCAATAGGATTTATTACGTTTGTATCTGCATATTCTAAATCAGGATATGTTTCTTTAATGAATGATAAAACTTCTTTAATTATAAATTTTTTGTTTAGTGAAATAATATCTATAGCAGGTTGAGCATCGGCATATGCACTTGTAACACCAACAGCATTTGTTACACTTGTGCCTTTTCCTTGATCGTATGTAATAGTTTGTATATACGCACCTGGCTCTAAAGGACTTGCTTCTATAACAGTTTGTGCTTGTTGCGCCGCCGCACCTAGTGATCTATATGCATAGTTAAGACTTCTACCTTCTTTACCAACTGGTGAATTTGTTTGTGCATCATCTCCTGATGTGCTTACAAACAAATCAACTGTACTTGCAAAACTTGTATTGTCTACATAAAATTTTGTTGCGGCTTGTAAATCATCTGTTATGCCTGTGTTTGTTCCAGCAAGGTCTCCTGGATGATCGTGCAAAAATAATGCACCTTCCATTCTATCACCTTGGCGTCTTGTAATACTTTCTCTTGGAAGTGCTTCGTTGTTTTTCCAGAAACCTAATATTTGTGTATCATATTCATTATCAATAATTTTATCTGTGCCTACAGGTGTTACTGTATCACCGTTATTAATATTAATTTTTACTCTTGTCGTTGTGTCGTTATTTTGTGCTTCTGCTTTTGATGTGTGTAAACTTAAAAAGTCTTCATTTACAAAGCGTATATAATAAATTGTATCTGCAACTAGATTAGTTGGCACACTATCTGTTGCTGTGTATTTGAATGGGCTACCATTAGCACCACTATTCAATCCATGCCCAACAATTTGAATGTTACCATTTCTATATTCTGATATTTGTTTTGTATATTCTGTTGCATCAGTAGGTTCTGATCTTACAAAGTCTGCTCTGTTTTCAAATAGCCCATTAACACCATAATGCTGGTCTGAGAATTTTTTATCAACTACAAGATCATCTTGTGTTATTTGTGTACCGTGTGTTGTATTAAACTGATTGACCGCGGTTTGGTCTGTAGCAATTTGTCCTATGCCGTAAACAATGTTTCCGCTTAAATGTCCACCTAATACAGGAGCAGTATCAGCACTAACATTAGCACCAACGTTATTGATAATAATTCTACCTTCTTGCGAACTATCTACAGTAATACCTGTACCAGCTTGTAATTGACGTTCTATTATTTCAGTACCTAATTGATTAGTACCTAATATAAATGCCGCACCTGGAGGACTTGGTGTTAATGTATCTGGTGTGTCACTAAGTGCTTTGAAAGTAATACTTCCGCCTTGACCAAATACAGCATAAAGTTCTGTAAAGTTTGCATTGGCTTTTCTAAAGGCTTCTCTAATACTATCACCAGTACCGTCATTCCCCTCAACACCTAAGTAAATATCTTGTCTTGCCATTCTATTGCTCCGCTATGCTGGTATCTCTAATTTGTCCATATCAAAATTAACACTAATACCACAACCACATGAGCTTTTTGCATTAGGATTAATTATTTCAAACATTGATCCCATAATATCTTTTTTATAATCTACTTTAGTTCCCATAAGGAACATTACACTTTGAGCTCCAACAACAAATGTACAATTTGTGTCAGTTTTAAATACTTCGTCATCTTCTTTTAAATCATTAGGTGTAGCATATGTACCCCACTCGTATTCAAAACCTGCACAACCTCCGCCCTTCATATTAAGTGTAACTGCGTACACTTGGTTTTCATCGCATATAGTGTCTATTTGCTTTTTTGCGGCGTCTGTTAAGGTTAAAAATGACATCTGAGCTCCTTATTACTGTTATTTATCGAACGTTTTTATAATCTTAATGTAAATATAGTTATGTATATTAGAGAATATTCTGTTGAAACAAGGCATATACGCAAGAGTAAAACAGGTAAAGAACACCCTTACAAGCGTAAACAAACGCATTGTTTATTCAGATGTGATGCATGTGATATTGAGTTTGTGCGTATTAGAGGCACAATGGACCCTAAGCGTCTAAGCAACAATTATTTTCATGTGTGTAAAAGTTGTGATGCAAAGAGATTTGCACAGAAAAAAGGCGTAGAACGCAAGCAAGTTTGGAACTTACCTGCGTCCAGTGATTTGCCTATTGGAAAGTTTTAGTCTTTCTTCCAGATTGTCCACGCACCGTATGCAATAGCCAATCCAGCCGCAATCTTAGCAAGTGGTGCTAAAAATAACACCATAAGTCCAAGTGCGATTAGAGCCGCACCATCCCATGATGTACGCTCTTTCATTCTTGATTGTATCCAAGTTTTCATAATTTACCTCCCTCTATTCTGCAAATTTGTAATATTTGCTTCCTGTCTAGTTAGTTTACGTTCTAGCACACTAATGGCCGCACGTTGTTTACGAATTTGCTCTTCTAAACTTTGTACATATCTTAATGTTGGTATCTGTTGTTGATTACCATCTTCACCTAACATTGTTAAATGGTCAACACCTTGCCCTTTTAATCCACCTGTTACCCTGTTTGGATTTTTATCAGATGATGATTGTGTCTGGCTCGGCTTGCTTCTGCCGTACATTTTGTTTAGATAACTCATTATGTTTCTCCGTATAGTATTTATGTAGAGCAATGCTGGCTAGATTCTTAGCTTTGGATTCACACATGATATCAGCATAATCTAAGAAAGACAGTGCATAGTCATTTACTGCGTTGTTGGGGTAGTAATCACTATGAGCTCTAAGTTTTTGTTTTTTGTAGCCTGTATCTAATAATGTTGTCATATTAGGCATGTAATCATGCTGAAACTCTTGTGGCAAGTGTTCATCTCTACTGTAACTGTAATGTATTACAGGACGCACACCACGCCAACTATCTATTACACGAGAATATCTATCGTCGGTTGGCAAAATATATTCACCTTCACGGCACCAGTGATGGTGTATGTCGAGAACGAGGGCACAGGTGTCGACCAGTTCAAGACTTGCATCGAGACCCCATTTGTTTTCGTCGTTTTCGATCGTAATTGTGTTTCTCGCTTCCGGAGATAATCTATTGTTGACAACGTCTTTGATACCGGCTGGACCTTGTTTACCCGATATGTGGACATTGCATTTAAAGTCTTGGAACGATTGTCCGTAGCCCATCCATCTGATGCAATCAACATGATATTCAAACTCCTCTATAGATCTTTCAACGATGTCTTTGTTGTCGCTTGCAAGTACAGTAAATTGGCCTGGGTGCATCGATAATCTGACATCGAGGGCTCTTGCTGTTTCACCGACTTTCGCAAATTCTTTTTCGGCGTAATCACGTACATCAGACTTACGCCAGTAATAACTCCAAGTAGGCTCGGTATAAACAGGAAGGACATCGCTACCCAATCTGACCATACGAAGCTCTGGATGAAGACTTCCCACATATTCTATTAACCTCTTGTATGACGCAATATTGTGGACCATGATATCCCACAAGCGTTCTTCTGCAACATCAACAGGTTGACTATTAAGCCAACGAACAGTTGTGCTACGGGTATTTAGTGGACGTTGGATTTCCTCTAGCAGTTTTTTCTTTTGTGTTTGGTCTGGATGCATGTACTTACATGCAAAGCCTATACGTTTATTCATACTCATATAATACTATCTTTATTTCCATTTGTCAACCACCCACGGGTCTGTGCATTCATGCGGATGCGGTTCTCCGTGAAAAACTGCAATACATGTGTTTTCTTTAACCACAGGTTGTTTTTTATCTTTAAAATTACGTTTGCCATCAATACGAACTAGATCACGTCTATCACGCATTTCCCATTTATAACTTTGTATCCACTCATCTGGCCACCAAATAAAATCTTCACGCTTTGTTTTGTCGTGTATATAATCTTGATCTCCGTGCAGTCTATGTATGTAATGCTTAGGATGTCTTGCAAATTCTTCATACAAATAATGCATAGTTCCTGTTGTGTATCTAAACACACTACTATTCATCTTCTTCCAGTCTGAACGTAAACTTCTATTGAAATCTCTAATAATACAAAACTTATCAGGATTGAATGTAAAAAGTTTGTTTATGTTACCACAAATAACAACATCTAAATCCATATACAATATATTGCCTTTTACAGGCAAATCTTTGTTAAAGAACATTGGTTTATACCACCAACCATGTGCATCACTCAATGCTGGCAATGGGTGTGTAGTAATGGCATTGTTTATACCTTGTGTGTTTTCTGTAAAACAAACAAACTCATATGGTATTGTAAGATTACGTTTTACCATGTTGTATAATGCATTTACATATTCAGGTCCATATTTTGTACCATGCTTTAAACACACAACATAGTTTTCTGCATTATCAATTGGTGTGGATTTAGGTTGCCATTTTGCAAGTCTGGCAAGTTCTTTACTTTGCCTACGCTGTTCACGAATTACTTTCCATTGTTCTTTAGTATACTGTCTTTTGTCTATTTTTGCCATTCGTCTTTCTTTCTAAACTTTATATCACAGTATCCACAGATTGCTTCTCCGCCTTCTGGTATGGTATAATAGACTAACGGATGGTCGTTGTTTTCGCCACTACATTTGACTCTGTTTGAGTCAACATAAATTATTGTTTCAGGTGTTTTATTCTCTTGAGTAGATTGCACTGTTAGCACCATGTTCTGCACATTCAACACTAACAACAAAACATCTACCGTTAGTTTTTTGTTTTACTAACTCATCAGCAAAGTTGAATGCATGTTCGGCAAACTTTTCTGCTCCTACACCATCGAACTCTCTCACTTCGCATAGATCCTTATCTTGTAAATCATAAAAATCCTGTTTGTGTGGATCATTAATATCAACACAAGTTTTATGATCAAATGAATCTTCAAGCCATGCTTTCAAAGGCTTCAAGCCTCCAAAGTCCACTGCCCAGTTTTTATTATCTAATTCATCACATCCAAATGTAAATTTAAATGCAAGACTGTAACCATGTAGCAGATGACAGTGTGAATGATCTGCGTTTGGTTGTCTGAACACTGCTGATAAGCCTATATTGTGTCCGTATGTTTTTGTACTATAATGTTTTGCCATTGTTATCTCCTAATAAAATGACACGCAGAATATTTAAAGAGGGGTGAATGTCAAAAGTCCTCGTATACATGTTTATTATTATACTTATAAAACGTCTGTTTGTCAACCTCTACATTTGGTAATTTCCACTCTTTTGGTAAAATCCAATGTTCGTTGTTCAGTATTGTGAATTGTTTTTCTTTGTAAAAGTCGAATAATCGTGCAATTTGATATATCCAATAACTAGGATCTACATCTTTGTCATTATAGTTAGATGTTGCTCTATATAAATTTCCTTTATATAAATCAAATCCCACCAAATATATATGATCGCTTAGAGTTGCTCCTAGTAACACTGCATATGGTCCACTTCCCCAATGCATAGGTTCATCTTGCCTATTGGGTCCTTTGTAAGGCAGTGAAGGGACATCAAAAAGACTATCATGATTAAATGCCTTACGCCATCTTTCCCTAGTGTATATTGGATTTACTTTGTGTGCCAACGCTTCTTTAACCATGCGTTTGTCACATGCAACAAGATAATCTACTTTATAATCTCTACAAATAGCATTGCAACCTATTACTGTAAAATCAGTAAAGTCAAAATGTTTTCTACTATTTCCGTTTCCTGCTACTACTATTTTTTTTGACATCGTTAAGATCTTTTTTTACACTTTTTATTTCATCAGATACTTCTTGAAACTTTTGCATTTGTTTATCTACCATCTGCATAAATGTTCTTACAGTATCCATAATCCACCACCACCACGTTACAGCGGCTGTGATACTCACTGTAGCAACTGCACACCAAAAATATGTGACATATGTAGGGTCAGGAAAAAAGTGTATCAATGCTAGAATGAATAGGGCTGTGATAGGCAAAACTCTCGCGAGAGTAAGCCATAGCTTATGAAATTTCATTTTTTAAACCTCAATGATGCCGAAAGGCTTCCATATTCCTGGCGTGCCCTTTCTTATGCACACCCAGCCAACATGGCTTCCGCCGGCGCTTTGATTATTCCAAACAATGTCACCTTGATTATATGTGCCATTCTCTGGAATCTTGTCTGCTGATTGCATCTTCATGTTGTCAAACGCTATTGGCCCGTTAGCCATTAACGCAACATCTTCTGGTATATTGTTAACACCTATACCTAGTTTTCCATTTACATGCAAGTTATCTTTTACACATACCTTGCCATCTGAAGATATGCTTAGAGGGCGGTTGTCGCCCACATGGTTCATTAATGTTTCAACTGCCTCGCCTAGATCTGTAAGGCCACGACTCATTTGAGTTAACACGTCTTGTTCTAAGCTGACTAATTTCATTATTCTTCAATCCTTCCGAAAGGCTTCCATACACCCGGACTACCTTCTCTAACACATACCCAGCCTACGAAACGATATATATCTGGATTTGTATTATAGGTTATGTCACCTTTTAAATGACTGCCTTCTGTTGGTGCTTCTACATTATATTGTATCTTTTTATTCTGTATTGCAATAGGTCCTGCTATTGCTAAATCTGCATCTGATCTACTTGCTGTCTTTATACCTACTGGACTTGTAATATTGATAGTTCCTGTTTTTTCTATACTAATTCTTGGTGTGTCATCTGTCACAATCTCTAAATTACTTGTTGTATATGTTCCAACTTTGACAGTATCAAACCACGGATCAACAACGAACTCTGCTTCGTTACTGCTAACACTTAATTGTCCATTTGGTAATTCCCTACCAATAGACAATCTCATTAGTCCACTATCCCAAGTTACCCAACCTTCATCAAAGTTGAAATCACCTGTAGTATGTAAATTCTTTAGAACTCCTACTTTTTGAAGTTCACTATATGTCACCGTAGCACCTAGAGAACCTGCACTCAATACATCTATATTATCAATTCTTAAACTTGCATCTCTGTGTAAATTAATTGTATCACTTGAATAAAAACTGCTTGTTCTATCTGCCCAAACAAATAACTTTGTGTTTTCGCCTTCTTTACGCCAGTTCAATCCAACAAGATCTATACTGCCATGTTCTGGAACAAAGTCTATATTGCTTGTAAATTTTTGATCTGCAAGCATTTGTTTTGTTACAACCTTGTCAGCAGTCAAAGTTCCTTCTACTGTAAAATCGCCTGTAGCAACTGTGTCGCCTACAAGTGTATCAGTATCAACTGCATCTACAGTAATGCCATCGTCAGCAACTAGAAGAACTAGTTTACTTGCGTTGTCTGTGATACCTGTGCTTCTAAATAGTGTAACTTTACCGCCATGAATAGCATTGCCGCTTATAGTATTACGGCCTGGTGATTCTAGTGTAACTTCAGCTTTTGCTAGAGTCTGTACTGCTTGATCTAGACGGACTAAGCCCTCTTTTATACTCATATGTGTGCTCATGTAAGTATTTATCAGATTACCTTGAGTAGTATAGTATCAGTATTTGAGCGTCCATTCAGCTTAGTATCTGTGGTTTTTATATCCTCTAAAAACTTACGTAACTTTACTTTACCAGCATCTTTGAACTCTTTGAGCTGTTCTTCTGGCTTACGCAATGTCTTCTGTATGCTTTGTTTTTCATCAAAACCTAATATTGTTGTACCTTTTACTGTGAGTCCAGTGCCTTCTCTTTGCATACCTTTTGGATCAATGTTACTTGCTACATATTTTCCTAGTTTACGTGTTTTAATGTTAAACACCCAAAGCTCATTTGAACCAATTATCTGTGCAGGATCAATACTTGCAAGTTTATATTTCTCGTCCAACTTTTTAAATTTAAGTTTTGCAACTAATTTATCTGCAGAATATACTTTTGGCTTACGTGGCTTACGTGTTGCTTTTGCTTGATCTATTACAAAGTTCAGTGCGGCTAAAAGTTCTTCGATTGCAGTACGGAATAATTTTATATCTGACTTTTTAAGATGTGAATATCCTTCTTTTAATTGAAGCCACATATCCTGTTCATGTTCAGACATTTTTTTAAGTTGTCCGTTAGTAGGATATCTTTCTAGATCATTGTAGTCATCAAGTTCATGTTCATAAAATGTTTTCAGTTTACGAGCATGTGCCTGAGTAACCTTCATTTCATAGAAGTGTTTTTTGAAGTCGAACCCTTTCGGGTCAAATGACTTTGGGTCAGTTATCCAACCTTCCAACCATTCTTCTATTGCTTCACTTTGTATGTATGCTTGGTCTCTAATACGTTCTTGAATACTAGGAACATACACATTTGAAGTTTTCTTTTCTTCTATTTTCTTTTCTTCTACAACCTTTGAACCTGCATTTATTGCACGTTCTATGCGTTCTTTTAAAAATTTAGATGCTGGTGCCATCTTGCCAGTTGTGCCTGGAAGACTATCCCAATATTCATCTTCTTTAGGATTTAAGTCTGGCATACCATCTAATAACTGTTTGGCAGTAATGGCGGCTGTAATACTAAGTTCGTAGCCAGGAGCGGCTTTTGCATTTTTAACCTGTTCTTTTGAGTATCCGTTTTGAGACATCCATTTCCATGTATGTGGATATAAATCAGCAGGTTTGTAGTTTTGATAGTAAAAATCTCTGCTGGCACCTTTGAATCTATGATAGCGTTCTCCGCTCCATTCTTGCCAGCCTTCCCAATTAGGTGCAGATAATTTGTCACCTCGCCTTACACGTGGTGCTCCTCTCACAACTTTCTTTCTTGTCCTTTTAGGTAATGCCATTATATTCTCCTGCTGTCTTAGATAATTATAATCTAGAAATCGCCTTCTATTCCATTCATGGTAAAAGTCTTACCATTAAAGCCTTCATCCATTTTGTCTTTATCACTTTTTTGCTCGCTGTCTTTACGGACTCTGTGATTAAACTTTTTCTCCGGGTTCGAATCCTCTAAAGGTTTTGAACCTCGGGAACCTAAGCGAGTAAGTGCCGTCTTGATTCTGTGTAATAGCATCTGCTCTTACTTCCACAAGATTTCCAACAATGCTACTACGCCCAGCCCAGAAACTATCACGATTGCTGTCGCTAAAGCCACTACCGACATTGACTTTGATACTTCTTCCGTCATCAAGTCCTTCGCAGACAAATGCTCCCAATCTTCCTTCATTACGTCCTGTTCCTTCTTCAACATCTTTAACCTCCAATGTTACTTCTATGAATGGCTTTGCTTTAAGCCATGCATGGGTACGTTTACATTCATAAGGAGCATTAACGTCCTTAATCATTACACCTTCGTAACCACCGTCTACTGCTTGTTTATTTAACGCTACAAAGCGATTTTGTCCTTCTTGGCTGTCTAAGTCTACTTCTTCCCAATCCAGGTACTGTACGTGCTTTAAAATGCTTTCATTTTCTAGCACCCAATACTTAACAAGGTTACTTCGATATGTTTGTGGTTTGTCCCAACCACCCTTCAAAAACTCTTCTAATGGAATAAAATCAAATAAATGTAGAACTGCATCATCTGATTGCTTACCATCTTTTCTGTGTACTTGCTTCATTAGATCTTGGAAGTTTGCACTCATTACTTCACCATCTAACACACAATCATATGGAGCAGGTTTCTCTGCCAACACTGCTTCAAGCTCTGCGATGATATGTGGGAAGTTATGAAACTGTTTTCCGTTACGACTAAACAATTCTACTTTACCGTCACGGCATACTGCAAGTACTCTTACACCATCTAGTTTAACTTCAATCTGTTTCTTACCTGCCATTTTCTTTTCGTGGTTTGCACTATCATGTGCTAATGCACAAGTAAACACAGGTATTGAATATTGTGGAAACTTCTTTGCAATTTTGTTTACTGTTTTTTCTGACACACCACAACGTAAATCTTTTATAAGAATTCTACGATAGAACATATTCCATTGTTCTGCTGTGCTTGACTGCTTTACAAGATTAATTGCATCACGAGCCGCATGTCCTGTTAGTTCTCTTTTGATTAGTTTATCTGCTAGTTCTTTGAATATCTTCCATTCACAACCTTGTCCAGCCCATTCAGCATCTAATTCATCTACTTGTTTTACACCAAATGTTACAAGTGGATCAAGTGCCATACGCACTCCTTCAAAAAACTCATCTAAGCCTTCAGCCATTGCTTCTTGCAATACTGCTTCTTTTGCAAGTCTTGAATTGTCTGCCTCTAATTTACTGATAATATCTTGTGGTTGTGTTCTCATTTGTGCCTCTCTAATTAATTATGTTTATATATTAGCACCAATAGACATATTTGTCAACCAGTTTTGGACACGTAGGCCGGAATCGAACCGGCATAAACGGAGTTGCAGTCCGTCGCATAGCCATTCTGCCACTACGTGTTGGCATAGGTGGAAGGAATCGAACCCTCATTTGCGGAGTTGGAAGCCGCCGTGTTACCATTACACTACACCCACAAAAAAAGCCCCTTGTATTTCTACTTGGGGCTTTTTACAATATAACTTGTTTTACAAAGTCACGTCAAGACAAAGCCCTTCCTTGCGGAGTGCACCAACAAAATTGTGTTGTTCTATTTCTTGACATGTTAATATTCCTTGTTCTCATTATGCGTATACTATACACTCTATATTTAGTAATGTCAACCTATTTTGGAATTAATTTCTACCCATGTGTTTAGGTCCAGAATCTCTTGCTATCCAATCTAAAATTTTAAACCAACTTTTACTGATACGGATCAACATCTAAATATTTCCCCCACTCACTGTAGTAATGACGCATACCAACTTCATCGTGTATAGTACCGTTCTCATGTCTACCATGCAGTATGTGTCTGTTTTCTGTACCAACTCGCATTGTTGTTCCTTGACCTGCTACACCAATTAGGTCTTCGTGTAGGTTACGTCCGAACGGTCCCCATATACTATTGTGATGGTTTATTCTTGTGCGTCTTTCTTCGGGTGTATCTTTACGAAGTCCATAACCTCTAAATTCAATTAAAACTTTATTACAGCCTAAGGGAGTAACCGAGTCCGAACGATAGGCGGAGCCTCTAAGATTAAAGTTGAATCCTGGAAACAGATCAACCATGTACCATTGGTTGGGAGGCAAGTTTGGAAATGATAATTCTCCCCTATCTTCAAAGCCTCCGTATTCTTCATAGTTGACTGTGAAACTACTAACATTAACATGACCATTGTCAAAAGGTATATTCTTACGTGCAAAGTATTCATCGTTAAAGCCACTTACTCTATTAAAAAAGTGCATGAAGTCATGATAGAATTCACTATTAGTATCATGCCATAGTTTGTAGTTGGTATTTATAACTGCCTTATGATAATGAAACACTTCCATTTCTTCTGTGTCAATAGCATCTGCTATACAATCAAATGCACCTGCTGTCCATTCTTCAACACTCTGTGTTGGGTTGCGATCTAATGTTACCCATACCATACCACCATGCTTTACTTCACACGGCAATGGTTTTTCTGTAGTAGCAAAAGGTATTGTAAATGTTCCTGCTGGCTTACGTATGTCTATATCGTTTGTATTAAGATATGCTTGTACATTAGTACCGTCTATGTTAATTGCAATTACTCTAATGTCTGCTATTCTAGTTGTTCGATAATCACCTTTGTTTCTCATTTCGCTCAAATGACACATAGGTACCCAAACCTTTTTAAAAATTTGTTCTTGTTCTTGTTCAAATATTTCTGGACTATTGTAGGCTTTGCTACTGATTGATTCTACTTTTGGTTGTGCTAACCAACTTTTATGATTACGTGGTGGCATGTACTGCTCTCCTTATGCTATATTTAATTTATTATAACACAGAAAAGCAGTACAGTCTAATAGGTTGTTTCTATTACGTTATAGTTGGCTCTAGGGGAAGGACTCGAACCTCCACACTAAATATATTGCAGTACATTCAGTATACGATTAACAGTCGTACGTGTCTACCAATTTCACCACCCTAGATTATGATTACTTCTTATCTAGTGCTGAAATCATACGTGTCATTCCTATGCCACCACCTACTCTTGGAAAGAAATCAAACTCTAAGAACTTTTCAAGTTCTGCTTCAACTCTTTCTTTTGAAAATAGTTTGTATAGTAATTCACTGTATGCACCATCTGTAATTGTATGAAACGTATCACGCATCATTTCTACGTCACATGAACGTTCTGCTGATCCAATAGTTTCCATCCCTCCTAAGATAACATCTATCTTTTTGGAAGTAGCACCACCTTCGTGTCTACTCATGTTCCAAAATGGAGATGTCATTTCAGGAAAGTCTGTTATCATTGTACTACCGAATTCGTCAAACATTTTAGTTTCGTGTTCTGCTTCCATTTCCGTCATAGGATCTAATCCAAAATGTTTTTGCCATTCTGCATATGTTCTTTCTTCTGGCTTAGGAAATTCTAAGTACTCACAAAGTTCATATTCCATCTTTTTAAGATCGTCTATGTCACCTGGCATTTCAAATTCAAACATTGGAAATATTATATCATGTCTGCCTGGTATTGCGTTTGGTTCTTGTCTGTAGGAAGTGGAGACACAAAAAAAC
>MDTG01409923.1_pt1 | contig 14507 bp, 12 predicted proteins | sample 811421 | NCBI WGS metagenome assembly MDTG01 (sample SAMN05326645, study PRJNA326480) | marine metagenome | isolation source: seawater | place: Pacific Ocean: South East | collected 2011
ATCAAATTTGGCTATAACCGGATTATATTTTTACGATAATGATGTAAGCAATTATGCTAAAAAAATTAAGCCATCAATAAGAAAGGAATTGGAAATCACTGATTTAAATAAAATATATTTTAATAAAAAAAAATTAAATGTGATAACATTAACAAGAGGCTACTCTTGGCTTGATACAGGAACTCCTGATTCACTAATTGAAGCATCACAATTTATTCATATAATTGAAAAAAGACAGGGATTTAAAATTTCATGTATTGAAGAAATAGCATGGAGAAATAAATGGATAAATAGTAAACAATTAAAAAAAATATCAAGTAATTATCCTGGAGAGTACGGGGAATATCTTAAAAAATTAATCGATAGTTAATCACAATCTGAATAATCAAAAAAATTCTTTATTTTAGTCAATTTATTTCTTATTTTTTTATAGCAATCGTGATCTACTAATTTAAATATGATTTTAGATTTTTCTATTCCATTTTTTAGATCAATAGTCTGTATTTTATTTAAAAATAAATCTTTATTGATTGAAACATGAGGTTCATTTAAATATATTTTGTTTTTGAACTTTTTACTAATTTTTTTCACTATTTCTACGGCTGGACTTTCCCTTAAATCACCAACGTTTGGTTTATATGCCAAGCCTAGAAATAAAATTGGGTAATCTTTTTTATAAATAGAATTTATTTTTTTTATTTCTTTAATAATAATATCACAAATAAATAAGGTTTTATCTTTATTTACTTTTCTTGAGTTTTTAATAATTGAAAAATCTTTATTATAATTTTCGATTAAAAACCAAGGGTCAACTGGTATACAATGCCCACCCACTCCTATACCTGGATTTAAAATATTTACTCTGGGATGCATGTTAGCATATTTTATAACTTGTTTATAATCAACATTATTGATTTTGCATAATATTGATAACTCATTTGAATATGCAATATTTATATCTCTATAAGCATTTTCAGCGAGCTTAGTAAATTCAGAAACACTAGTTGAAGTTTTATATATTTTACCTTTAACAAATAATTTATATATTTTTTCTGATTTAATTGTAGAATCTATACAAATCCCACCTATTACTCTGTTGTTATTTTCAAGTTCTTTTAATGTATTGCCAGGCAAAACTCTTTCTGGGCAATAAGATAAATAAAAATTTATATTTTTATGAATTTTTTTTAATTTTTTATATGCATTTTTAGAATATTTAATTGGAAGAGTGGATTCAATAATAATTAAATCTTCTTCCTTTAATAATTTTGAAATATTTTTTATTACGCTGTCTACATAACTAGTGTCAGCTTTATATTTTTTATTCACTGGTGTTGGGACGCAAATTATATAAACTTCAGATATATTTAGTTTAGTATCAAAATTTAATTTTTTATTAGATAATTGTTTTTTATAAAGTGATGAAATATTACTTTCAAGATGGAACTGATTAACATACTTTCCATTTTTAAGATTTTCAATTAATTTAAAGTTTGTATCATATCCATATATTTTATGTTTTGATTTAGATAATAATAACATAGTTGGTAATCCAACATAACCCAAACCTATTACTGAAATTTTCATTAAATTGATTATATCTCTAAATTAAATCAAGAATTTTTTTACATATTAATTCTGCAGAATTACCATTACCATACAAATTTCTTTTTATAGACATTTTTTTTAATTTATTAGGATCAAAATATACTTTGTTAAATATGTTTAAAATATTTTCCATTTCAGGTTTAACAAGCATAGCAGATCCACTTTTGACGGCTTCTGGTCTTTCAGTTGAGTCTCGTAAAATCAACAAAGGCTTACCTAATGATGGAGCCTCCTCTTGAATACCTCCAGAATCACTTAATATCATATCAACATTATTCATGATATATATAAACTCATTGTAATCTAAGCCAGGAAGAAAAGTAATGTTTTCTTTATTTCTTAATATAGGTTTTTTAATTTTTTGAATTTTTGCATTTTTATGTTGGCAATAAATAATATGTATATTTTTATCTTTCGAAATTTTGTTTATTGCTCTAAAAATTTCTAAAGTTTTGACTCCAAAATTTTCCCTTCGATGCACAGTTATAAGTATATAAAACTTATTATGATTTAAAAATTGATATTTTTTTGCTAATTTTTTTTGAATAACTTTATTTTTTTTTAAGAGATTTAAAGTCATAAATAGTAAATCAATTACAGTATTTCCAACAATCGTTATTTTATCTTTTTCAAAACCTTCATTTATCAAATTTTTTTTTGCATTTTTAGTAGGTGCAAAATTATGAAAAGTAATTTTTGAAATAAACTGACGATTTATTTCTTCAGGCCAAGGAAAATAAATATTGTTTGTTCTTAAGCCAGCTTCTATATGAAATATTTTAATTTTATTATAAAAAGCTGAAATGGCAGAAATTAATGATGTACAAGTATCTCCTTGTACTATCAAGTAATTTGGTTTTAATTTATTAAATAAATTATCTATTTTCATAAAGATATTTGCACTAAGCTCTGATAAGCTTTGATTTGATTTAAGTACTTTTAAATTAAAATCTATTTTAACATTATAAAAATTTAAAAAAGGTTTTAGAAGATCTTTGTGTTGACCAGTATTACAAATATACACATTAATTTTTTTAATATTTTTTAAATATATAATTATTGGTAATAATTTAATAAATTCTGGTCTTGTGCCAAATACAATTAATATTCTTTTCATTTAAGTAAATTTCTTAGTGCATATTTTTGGATTGATTCATATAATTATTTTTAAATAAATATTCAAATCATATAAGTTTTCTTTTAAGGTTTTTCTTATATTTTAAAGATATAAACATAAAATCAATATTTTAAATCTAAGTAAGTAATATAATTGTAACAATAATTACTTAAAGAACTGCAAAAATGAAAATAAAATATGATTATAATATATTTAATTCCCAGGAATATGGAGGTATTTCTAAATATTTTTCATATTTATTTATTAACATTTCAAAACTTAATAATAGCACAAAAATTGTTACTATATTTCATCGTAATAGACACCTTAAGTATTTAAATCAAAGTTATAAATTTGGTTTTTTTATTTTATCAAGATATGTTTTTTTTAATAGAATAATAAAATTCTTGTCATTTATTTATGATTATTTAAATTCAAAAATATATAAATATAATATTATACATAAAACATACTTTCCTAGTAAAATTAATATACTCAATCAGTCTTTTTATATTGATTCATTTTCTAATAAGAGTTGTAAGAAAGTGATTACATTTTATGATATGTCATTCTATATTTATTCAAATTTATTAAGAAACTCCAAAAATATGATTAATTCGCAAATTAAACAATGTAGTGAAGCCGATCTAATAATTGCTATATCAAATTCAACAAAAAAAGATTTAGTAAAGTATTTTAAAATTCCTGAAAAAAAAATTAAAGTAGTTCATTTAGGAGTTGATAAAAATATTTTTTTTAAAAAAAAATTTAAAGTTTAATTTTTATAATAATTTTGTTATTTATGTAGGTAGCAGAAAGGCTTATAAAAACTTCACTTTGTTTATTAAAAGTTTTGCAGAGATTAAAGATAAAAATTTGAATCTTGTTCTATTTGGAGGTGGTCCATTAGATAATTCAGAAAAAAAACTTATAAAACATTTAAATCTTAAAAATAGAGTTTTTTATGAAACTGGCGATGACCCCAAACTTTCAAATTTATATAATAGTGCAAAATTTTTGATCTATCCTTCTTTATATGAAGGTTTTGGTTTGCCAGTTATAGAAGCTATGTCTTGTGGCTGCCCTGTAATTGCTGGTAATCATAGTTCTATAATTGAAATTGCAAAAGATGCTGCTCTACTAATTGATGTATCTAATAAAAATACAATAAAAGACGCCATGAACGAACTTTTAGAGAATAAAGAAAAACGTCTTGCTTTTTCAAAAAAAGGCTTAGAAAGATCTAAATACTTTTCATGGGAAAAATGTGCAAAAAAAACTTTTGATATTTATAAAAATTTAATTTTAAAATAATTTAATTATCTATAAATTTTAGACTCATCCTTACACATAATTTTTACTAATTTATCAAAATTAGTTTTTGGTTTCCATTTTAGAATTTTCTTTGCTTTTGTGAAATCTCCTCTTAGGTAATTAACTTCAGCGGGTCTAAAATATTTCTTACTAATCTTTACAAGTAATTTGTTACTTTTTTTATCAAAACATCTCTCGTTGAGTCCTTTGCCTTTCCATATTACATCGTAATCAAGATATTTACAGACTGCATTTATAAATTCTTTAATTGTATGAGTTTTTCCAGTTGAAATAACGTAATCATCAGGTTTACGATGTTGGAGCATTTTCCACATTGCCTCAACATAATCAGCTGCATAACCCCAATCTCTTTTTGCATATATGTTTCCAACCTCCAATTCCTTATGATTTAAATATTTAACTTTACAAAGACCTGAAACAATTTTTTTGGTAACAAATTCATTACCTCTAATTGGCGACTCATGATTAAATAAAATACCATTGCAACAAAATAAATTATACCCGTCTCTGTACATGCAAGTAGTCCAATAAGCATAAAGTTTAGAAATTGCATATGGACTTCTAGGCTTGAAATTTGTACTTTCCTTTTGGAATTTTTCATCATCATGACCTCCAAACATTTCAGAGGTTGATGCTTGATAAAATTTTGTTTTTTTGCTGTAAAAACGTATAGCCTCTAATATCCGCAGTGCACCAAAAGCATTAACATTTGAGGTCATTTGTGGTGTGTCGAATGATGATCCAACAAAAGATTGGGCAGCTAAATTATAAATTTCATCAAACTGACCTTTTTTTACTACATTATATATATTAGTATCTTCTGCTAACTCAAAATCAACAATAGATATTTTGTTTTGAATACCTAATTTTTGCAATCTCCATAAACCACCACTAGCAGTTCTTCTATCTCCACCATAAACTTTGTAATTTTTTGATAAAAGAAATTTTGCAAGATACGCACCATCTTGTCCTGATATACCAGTAATTAAAGCTTTCTTTTTTTTCATTTGTTAAAACACAGTATATATATTTTTTTTTTAATAAAGATTTTTTATTAAGATTTTAATTTAAATTTCTTATTTCTAAAATTTTTTTTATTTCAATATGAATTAAATCAGTAAGAAGCTTAGATCCCTCTAATGATAAATGATCATCATCAAAATAATATAATTTTTTTTCATCTTCAGTGATGCACTTACCATTGAACTTTGTGTTACAAAATAATTTATGTGGATAAACTCTATAGATATTATCACTTTCTATGCTATCTAAAAGTTCGAAACTTTCTTTTGATCTTATTTTAAAATCATCGTAGTTGATAGTGAGTATTTCTTCTTCTGATGTAAACGAAACAAAATCGTTTTTATAATTTTGATAACTTCTTAAAGGATTCCAGCCAAGCTCAGGTAAAGGATAAACTAATATAACACTAATATTATTATCTAATAATTTATTAATTGTGTTGACAAATCCCTCTTTCAAGTTCTTACCAAATTTTTCATTATCAGAACTTACCATCCTTGATGACCATTTAGTGTTTCCTTTAACACCTATATCTTTTTGTGAATTATAATGGTAGCCAGATAAATAAACTGGAAATTGTCCACCTAAAATAACAACAGAATTTTTATCCTTAATGGCTAAATTGAGACGTAAATTTTGAAACTCTTTGTTACAAGGCCTTTTTCTAATAGCATTAGTTGCGTATTGATCAAAACCTATTACAAAAACACATTCGGTAAAATTATTAGTAGTTAACTTGAAATTTTCTCTAAAAGCTAAATCTACCATGGATTCAGATATAGTAGATAATTGTGAGTCACCTATAACAACTAATGGCAGAGTTCCATTATCATTAAAAGTGCAACTATTTATCTTGTTTCTATCGTAGCAAAGACGATCATCTTGTTTAACAATTGACCAAGGCTCAGTAAATGCATCTTCTGAAAAATCAGCAAATCTTTTAGGAAACCATCCTTCTTTATTATAAAAAATAATACTATTGATTGTAAATATTACTGTTCCCATTAATAGTACATATATTAATAACTGCTTTATAGGCACTACAAATTTATTTCTAAAAGGTTTTTCAATAAGATAATAAGAAAATAAAGAGAGTAAAAAAATTAAAATAAAAAAAATAATAAAAATTGAAATTGTGCCATCATATATTTGTAAATATCTAGCAAAAGCAAATATTGGGTAGTGCCATAAATACAGAGAGTATGAAATAAGCCCAATACCCACAAAAATCTTATTTGAAAATAAACTAGTTATTAAATCATCATTATTTGCATACCATATAAAAATCATAATCCCTAAAATTGGAATTAATGTAATCAAGCCTGGATTTCTAACTTCTTCATTAAAAAATAATAGAGAATAAAATACAAATATAATTCCAACACTAGGCATAATTTTACTTAAAAATTTTGAATTTTTTCGACCATAATCAATTTCTAATTTAGCGAGAATACTTCCTCCAAGTAATTCCCAACCTCTTGTTGGTAGCATAAAGAAATTAGCAACTGGATGATAAAAGCTGCCGTATATTGCTACTGCTAATGACATTATAAAACCTAATAAAAAAAGAATAAGAATAGAGCTTTTCAAAAATCTAAAAACAAATATGAGTATGAAAGGAACCAATATATAAAACTGCTCTTCAATTGATAAACTCCAAGTATGTAAAAAGGGTTCAAGAAGTGAAGATTTTGCAGCGTATTGCATTCCACTCTCCCATATTGCAAAATTAGAAAAAAATAATATTGAAGCTCTAGAAATCTTAGCAAAATGTTTTAAATCAATCGGTAAATAATAAATCCATGCAAGTGGTAAAAAAACTAAAAGAATAAAAAGTAGTGTTGGTAAAAGTCTTCTTATCCTTCTTTCATAAAAATTTAAAATTGAAAAGTTGTGATTCTGTAAGTCAGTTAAAATTATAGATGTTATTAAATATCCAGAAATTACAAAGAAAATATCAACTCCTATAAATCCTCCAGATAAAATGGGACTGCTTAAAATATTAATTTTTGCATGGTAGATAATAACAGAAATAACAGCTAAGGCTCTTATTCCATCAATCTCAGGCCTATAAACAATATTTTTCATAAATATGACTTTTATATTAAAATTACGTTAAGTCACTAATTGAACAACAAGATTGGTTGCGGGGGTAGGATTTGAACCTACGACCTTCAGGTTATGAGCCTGACGAGCTACCGGGCTGCTCCACCCCGCGATATTTTTTAACCACAAAAGATTTTACTTTTTTTATCTTAATAAGATTAACAAATTTGCTTGATAAACCTAATACTAAAATAGGTCAAGAGATACCAATGATAGTTTATAAAAATATAAAGAATTAAATATTATTATTAAAATTTCCGTAATTAATTAAAATATTATTGATTTTTTTAAGATTACATGTTTGTGCAGCGTCTATCGACTCGCTAATTAAATTTTCTAATTCTTCTTTCTTGAGAATTGACTCATTATCTATATATATATTTTGGTTTTCAGAAATTTTAGCACTTTTTATTTGCATTAATTCCTCGTGCATTTTTTCACCTTGCCTCAGACCTATAAATTCAATTTTAATTGTATTATCATTTTTTTTATTTGAGTAATCTAATTCTCTTAAGCCATAAAAATTAATCATTTTTTTTGCTAAATCTAATATTTTAATTGGTTTGCCCATATTAAGAATAAAAATATTACCTTCATCTTTTTTTAATTTTGATGATTGTAAAACCAATCCAACAGCCTCGGGAATTGTCATAAAATATCGAGTTACATCTGGATGAGTTATGGTTATTGGCCCTCCTGATTTAATTTGTTCTTTAAACAACGGAATTATTGAACCAGAAGATGCGAGAACGTTTCCAAATCTAACTATAGATATATCTAGCAATGGATTATTATTTTTAAACTTAGTATTTTTATATGAAACAAGTAACTTTTCAGATAATTTTTTTGTTGCCCCCATAACACTTGTTGGGTTGACAGCTTTGTCTGTAGAAATATAAATTAATTTTTCTATTTTATATTTTGAACACAATTCTAAAATATTTAAGGATCCAATAAAATTATTCTGAAAAGAATTTAAAATATTTAACTCTACAAGTGAAACGTGTTTGAAAGCAGCTGCATGAAAAACAATTTTTGGTGAAAATTTTAAAAAACATAAATCAAGAACTTTTTTATTATTTATTGTGGTCAGATACGGAAAGATTTCTGATTGTAAATTGTTATCTTTAATTAATTGAAGTAGTTTGTTATGTATTGTATACAAATTAAACTCAGAATTATCTAAAAGTATTAATGCTTTGGGATTAAATAATATTAACTGAGCGCAAATCTCTGACCCTATTGATCCACCTGCACCAGTAATAAGTATAGTTTTATTTCTAATTATTTGTTCTATCCCTGAATGTTCAATATTCAATTTTCTATCTAATAAATCGTTAAGATCTATTTCTTTTAAATCTGTTAAAAGTAAGTTTGAACTAATTAGAGAATTTAATGAGGGTAATGCAATTATTTGAATGTTATGGTTACCTAGATTAGAGATAATTTTTCTTCTTTGGTCTATATTAAGGCTTGGGATAGCTAATATAATTTTTGAAATATTATATTTTTTCAATAAAATGTCTATTTCAGATGAATGAAATATTTGAATATTATTTATTCTTTGATTTTCTTTAGATTTATCATCATCTATAAAAGCAACAATTTTATATTTGGTTTTATCAGATGTAGTGTATCTAATTAAATTTGAAATTTTTATTCCAGCTTCTCCTGCTCCATATACTACAACTTGATCATAGAATGAGTCATTATAATTATAATTGTAATAAATGTAATATATAGAAATTCTTGATACAAAAATCAAAAGAAAGAAAAGAGCTAAATGTATAAGTAAAAAAGAAATAGCAAAGTCAATATTAAGCAACAACAAAAGTAAAAATATAAATACAGAATATATAAAAATTGCTTTGATTATTTTAAAAATTGAATCAATATTAATATATCTATTAATTGTTTGATAGATGCCAAAAAAAATAAATATAGGTACAAATAATTGTGATAGGAAAAATATTAAAAGATTATTACTAACTACAACAATCAAAAATTCTTCTAAAAAAGAAAAAATATTAAGTGATTTATACAAATTAATTAATAAAAATTTGTTCTCAATATTTGTTTTTATCAATAAGCAAAAACTAATAGAAAAAAAATTAAAAATTAAATCTGCAAATAAAACTATAGATTGTTTCTTAAATCTGTTTATGGAAAAAATGAATTGAAATAAATTCATCATAAATTTTAGGAAATATTTTTTTGAAACATAACAACTAATAAGGTTTTATATAGTATAAAGAATTTCATTTGAAATGAATTATATTTTGCAAACTCACACTCTAACCTTACCTTTTCTTCTATAGAAAGAGCATCTCTTCCATTTATTTGAGCCCAACCTGTAATGCCTGGTTTAATGCTACTTAGGCTAAATTTATTTCTTAGCTTTATCAAATCATATTGATTATATAAAGCTGGTCTAGGTCCAATAAAATTCATATCACCCCTAATGATGCTAAATATTTGTGGTATTTCATCCAAACTTAATTTTCTCAATATTTTTCCTACCCTTGTCACAAAATTATTTCTATTTTTTAATAAATGAGTAGCTAAATCAGGTGTGTTTACTTTCATAGTTCTAAATTTTGGCATTAAAAATATTTTATTATTTCTACCTACCCTCTTTGACCAATGAATTACTGGCCCTCTTGAATCAACTTTAATACAAATAGATATTATTATAAATGGAAAAAATAATAATAAAACAATGACAACAAGGGAAATAACTTTAAATAAATACTCTAAAAATTTAAGCATAAGTTATATCAACGATTTATAAAGATTGTAAGTCAATCTAGATGTGTCTGACCATTTAAATCTATCAAGATTTTGCAAACCTGACTTAATAATTTTATCTCTGTATTTTGTATCATTTAAAAGTTTATTTAAAGCATATAATAAATCTTCTTTTTTAGTCATATCAATAAGGCAACATGAATTTCCAGAGATTTCTGGTATTGAACTATTATTTCCAGCAATAACGGGGCATTCACAAGCCATAGCTTCAAGAATTGTCATGCCAAACCCTTCATATAATGAAGTATTAACAAAGATACTTGCTTGATTATAATATTTACTTAATAAATTATCATCACCTGATACATGAGCTATTTTATTTTTAACTTTTAAATTTTCAAACCGTTTTAGATCTGAGCTAGAAATAATTTCTCCTCCAAATAATAATAAATCATAATTATCATTAATAATCTTATTCTTAGAAAAAACCTCTAACAAAATATTAAAATTTTTGTAACCTCCTCGATTGCCTACGTACAAAATAAAATTTTTTTTGTGCAATCTATATTTTAAAGAATTGTCTTTAAAAAATATTGACAAATCAACACCAAGGTAAATTACATTTACTTTATTGATATTTAAGTCATAGAATGCTAACAAATCTTTTTTAGTATTTTGAGATATACAAATAATTGCATCAGCTTTTTCAATCAATTTTTTTTTATTTTTAATTGTTTTTCTAGCATGTTTAAATAATTTAGGATATTTCTCATAGGTCATATCAAAAATCGTAATAACTAATTTAGAGTTTGGTTGAATATAAGATTTTGATATAACAGAAAAGTAAGTCAAATGAATAATTTGATAATTGCTGAAAATAGAAATTAAATAATCTAATAAAAAGTTTATATATCTTAAAATTCTTACTCCAATTTTTGACTGAAAATTTAGAAATAAACCAATTTTATTATTGGGGTGTATTTCTGATTTCAAATATTGATTTCTATATAGTGGAGCAACTATTATAGGCCTACAATTTTCTAACTTTAATAACTTATTTAAATTAGTAAAATATTTAGATATTCCGCCATATTTTTGTGAAACAAATATTTGATAATCAAATTTAATTTTCATTTAGCGATACTTTTATATTCTTTCAATACTACCGCAAGTGTTAGCCAAGATCCATTTGGGGAATAAAGACAAGCTAGTAGTAAAACTAACAAAGCATTAGTCTTGTTTCCTTTACCCTGAGATTTAAAAAAAATAAATAAATAAAAGGCTCCAAAAATACCAAACGTTCTTAAAAATAGAATTGGTCCTGAAACAGGCATTCTTCCTGATACTGATTCAAAATAATAAGGGTTAAATAAATTACCTAAAGGATTTGATAAAAAGAGTTGCAGACTATAAATTATACCATCATACCTTCTCCCTGATAAAAAAGATATTCGGTCAATTAATTCTGCCATTTCATAATTTACTAATAAAATAATAAATACATCAATTTTATAATGATTGAATTTTGGTACCTCGATAAATGTATTAAATACTAGAAATACTATTATTATAAGAGTGGATATTAAAATTGTAGTTCTTGGATATCTAAATAAAATTAAAAATAGTGATAATATTATTCCAGTTGTGGATGAAATTAAAATTATTTGAGAGAAAAGAAGTAATAAAAAAGGGAGAAAGTTTTCTCTAGTGTGTGTTAAACCAAAAGATAATAGATAAATGAAAATTAAATGAAAACTTGCTCTAGAAACTTCACTAAAAAAAAATGAAACACCTCGATAAGACTGACCAGTTCCAATATTACCTCTTGAAAAGAAAATATTAAATAAATCTTTGTTGATAAAATTTAATAGTCCAAAATATTGAGCAATACCAAGAAAAATAAAAAAATAAAAAAAAAATCTTGCTGCTCTTTGAATTTCATCAAGAGTTTTTTTATTATTAAAAAACCAAAGTCCTGAAAGAAAGGATATAAAAATAATTGAAAATTTAAATTGTATATTATTGAAGCCATAAAAAATGGAAGAATGTAATAAAAAAATAATAGGAAAAAGCATAGCTAGTATTATATAAAAACTAAATTTGTTTTTAATATATAACAAGCCATACGGTATATTTTCTGTTCTAACTAGAAAGTCGTTTATTATTGGAGATAAAAAAGTTGGGTTGAAAAAAAGAAAATATTTAAGAAATATATTTATAAATTTCATAATCTCATCATAAAAAGAAAGTTTAATTATAACATTAAATAATTACTTAATTTTTACAAGCAACTATTTTGCCTGAGGTTGAGAGTAGATCATCTTTTAAATAATTACTGAATCTATTATTAATTTTAAAGTCAATATGATCTAAAGTTGTTTTATTAGATTCAATAATTTTAAATTTATTATTTGTTATAAGCTTAATATAATCACTGTGCCTCAACCTGTTTTGATAATGGTTTGAAGGATTTAATAAATTCCAAACAAAACTATTAAACTTTAAAAAATTTAAAGTACTGAGTTTATTAAATTTATTTGAAAAGTGATCAGAATAGTCAATTTTATGGATCATAAAAGCCCTAGGTTTTAGAAGTAAATTAATTTTTTTTAATATGTTATTAATTTGAAATTTAGGAATATGTTCGAGAGTATCTCTAGAAATACAAAAATCAAACTTATTACTTTTATTAAAATTCAAAATATCCATTGGTGAAATATATTTAATTTTTAAAAATTCTAAAATTTCTTTAATTTCATTTTTTTCAAATTTTGTTTCTATTTTAAGTATTTTTGAAATATTTATAAATGCTTGATAAAATAAATTATCATCAAACATATTATTTATATCTATCACTGTTTGATTAATTTTAGGCACTACGAATGACATATAAATATTCAAAGCTAAATTTTTACCAGCACCGAATTCGAGAAGTTCTACAATCTCATTCTTTTTTGCATATGAATTAATTTTTTGACTAAAAAATTCAAAATCCTGACTTATTTCTTTTATTTGTAAAGATTCTCTTTTAATAACTCTTACTTGAAAAAAGAATAATACTTTATTGGGGAAAAAATTTAAAATCCAATATGCTATTACTTTTAAAATCCAATATTTAAACAAAAATTTTTTCATATTTTACCCAAATAATTTATATCTTATAATAATCCAACGTAAATTAATTATAAAAAAATGAAGAATAACGATGAAGTAAACAATAGGGTTTTTCCAATAAAAATATTTTTGTAAAATATATTTTAGTTTTAAAAATGAATTATATTTCTTAGAGTAATGATTTTTTATATTATCAATGACATAGATATAAGATGGTAAATTAGTATTATGAATAATAGGTTTTTTTAAAAGTAGATTATACCAAAAAATCCAATCTTCTTTTTTTTCATCCTCAAATTTTGTATTTTGGATTAAATCAGAAGAAATAAAAACGCCACTTAACATAAATGGATTAACAATTGATTTTAAAAAGATTGGATAATACGGTACATTAGAAATTCTTCCTTTAATTTCACACAAAGTTTTATTTTTAAATATTGTCTTTCGTATATTCTTGATATCATAAAACTTATTAATATAAGTAAAAGGATCTGGTAACAAAATATCACCAACATCTAAGAAAAGTACTAAAGATTGAGAATTTAAATTAATTTTTGAAATAGCAAAATTTCTTGCTCCCGCCCTAGAAGATAAAGGATTGATATTATAAACATTGAGCTCATAATTATCATTTTTAGTATTTTTAATATTTTGAAGAATATTATTATTAAATATCAAAATGTGATTAAATTTATTTAATTTATTTTTATTTGCTACATCGAAAACACTTGAAATGGTTTTATCTAAATTATTCAAATCTCCAACTGGAGTTATTACATTGATTTTATCATTTGTTACCATTTAGGTGAGTTTAGTATTTTTTTCTTATTATAATTTTGAGATAAATTTTTAGCCATGTAGTTTATTTCACTTATAAGATTTTTAGACAGCAGAATTGGTTCAAAACCCAAACTCTTTAAACCTTCATTTGAGACTTCAAGTTCATTTTTTGCTAACTCTTTTCTTGGGTTAGTAATTTTTCTAATTTTTACATTGTAGAGATTGCTAATTAGCTTGGCAAGTTGAAGCACACTCTTTACCTCTGAAACTTGATTAAAAATTCTCACTTTATTGTTAATAAAATTATTATTATAAATTGCTAATTTTACACATTCAGCAGTATCATTTATATTTATAAATGCTCTACTTTGACCACCAGTTCCATAAACAGTCAAATAATTTTTGTTTGCAGCTTGAACAATAAATCTGTTAAGAACGGTGCCATAGATACCATCATAATCAAATCTATTATTTAATTTTTTAGATAATTTAGTTTCTTTAGTTTCAGTTCCCCAAACAATTCCCTGATGTAAATCAGTAATTCTGACGCCCCAATTTTTATTATAATATTGAAATATAATCTGATCCAGGCATTTTGTCATATGATAAATGCTTCCTGGGTTAGAAGGATATAAAATATTTGTATTTTTTTTTGTTTCTAAGATTTTTATATTAA
>MDTG01376917.1_pt1 | contig 14506 bp, 12 predicted proteins | sample 811421 | NCBI WGS metagenome assembly MDTG01 (sample SAMN05326645, study PRJNA326480) | marine metagenome | isolation source: seawater | place: Pacific Ocean: South East | collected 2011
AACTAATGAGCTTATAGATTTGAAAGACAAAGATGTTGGAAAGATAAAAATAAAAAAAATTATTCCAGGAAAAAGGATTAAATCTGTAGAAGTTATCGTTAAAATTGCAAACAATAACTAATATCAATTTTTAATAAAACATCTGAATACAAGTATCAATAGATTAGAATTGTTCTAAAGTATTGACAGTTTTTTAGAATAGTTATAAATTATAAATATGAGCGAACAATCAAAATGTCCATTTACTGGAGCCGGCACTCCTCCAAAGCATCCTACTGGTAAAGGCACTTCAAATAGAGATTGGTGGCCGAATAGCTTAAATCTTAAAATTCTTAGCCAGCATTCTTCTCTAGTTGATCCGATGGATAAAAAATTTTCTTATTCTAATGAATTCAAAAAACTTAATTTTAAAGCATTAAAGAAAGACTTAAAAAAGTTAATGACAGACTCGCAAGACTGGTGGCCCGCAGACTACGGTCATTACGGACCTTTATTTATAAGATTAGCTTGGCATGCTGCTGGAACATATAGAACAGGAGATGGTAGAGGCGGTGCAGGGACAGGAAATCAGAGGTTTGCTCCTCTAAACAGTTGGCCTGACAACGTAAATTTAGACAAAGCAAGATTGCTACTTTGGCCTATAAAAAAAAAATATGGAAAGAAGATTTCATGGGCAGATTTATTTATCTTAGTAGGAAATGTTGCTTTAGATTCTATGGGATTTAAAACTTTTGGATTTGGTGGCGGCAGAGAAGATATCTGGGAACCCGAAGAAGATATTTACTGGGGTTCAGAAAAAGAATGGTTAGGAGTAAGTAGGTACAGTGGAAAAAGAGAATTAGAAAATCCTTTAGGAGCATCACACATGGGTTTAATCTACGTAAATCCTCAAGGGCCTGATGCTAACCCTGATCCTATCTTGGCTGCGCACGATATCAGGGAAACTTTTGGTAGAATGGCGATGAATGATTATGAAACTGTGGCTCTAGTTGCGGGTGGGCACACTTTTGGAAAATCACATGGCGCTGCTCCAGAATCTCATAAAGGACCAGAACCAGAAGGTTCCAAAATACAGGAACAAGCCACAGGATGGAATAGTAAATATAAAAGCGGCAAAGGTATCGACACTATTAGTAGCGGCATAGAGGGAGCATGGACTCAAAATCCAATTAAATGGGATATGGGTTATTTAGATTGTTTATACGGACATGAGTGGGAACTGACTAAAAGCCCTGCCGGAGCACATCAATGGACTCCTAAGAAAAATGGTCAAGATATAAAAATGGTACCCGATGCTCACAATCAATCAATTAAACATCCTCCTATGATGCAAACAACTGATCTATCTATAAAAATGGACTCTAAATATGGACCAATTTCAAAAAATTTTCATAAAAATCCAGACGAGTTCGCTGATGCTTTTGCTAGAGCTTGGTATAAGTTAACACATCGTGATATGGGTCCAAGAGCTTGTTATCTAGGGCCAGAAGTTCCAAAAGAGGAATTGATTTGGCAAGATCCTATTGAAAAAAATAAATACAAATTAAAGAATAACGAAATTAAAAATCTTAAATCTAAAATAGCAAGTTCTGGACTATCTATTTCAGAATTAGTATCTACTGCATGGGCATCAGCATCAACTTATCGTAATTCAGATAAAAGAGGCGGCGCAAATGGTGCAAGAATTAGACTTTCACCCCAAAAAGAGTGGGAAGCAAATAATTCATCTAAAATATCTAAAACGATAAAAAATTTAGAAAAAATACAAAAGAGTTTTAACAAAAAAAATAAAAGTGTATCTTTAGCAGATCTAATAGTTTTAGGTGGATGTGTAGGAATTGAAAAAGCTGCAAAAAAAGCAGGAGAGAAAATTAATGTTCCATTTACCCCAGGACGTGGGGATGCTTTACAAGATCAAACAGACATACACTCTTTTGGTTTGCTCGAGCCTAAGGCAGATGGATTTAGAAATTATGTAAAATTTAAATCTTCTATTTCTCCCGAAGAAATGCTTATTGACAAAGCTCAGTTAATGACTTTAACCATTCCAGAGATGACAGTTCTTGTTGGCGGTTTAAGGGTATTAAACACAAACTTTGACGGTTCCAAAAATGGAATGTTTACAAAAAAACCTGAAGTATTAAACAATGAATTTTTTGTAAATCTTTTAGATATGGGCACAACATGGAAAGAAACTTCAAAAGAGGAGGACTTTTTTGAAGGTAGAGACAGAAAAACAAAAAAATTAAAATGGACCGGTAGTAGAGTAGATCTAATTTTTGGTTCAAATTCTCAACTAAGAGCTGTAGCAGAAGTTTATGCCAGTCAAGACGCTAAGCAAAAATTCTTGTCTGATTTTATTTCAGCTTGGACAAAAGTAATGAATTTAGATAGACATGATATAAAAAAATGACCGAATTTACATCTGGAATATTTCAAGCAACTAAAGAAATTTATAAAAATAACAGAGGATCAATATTAAGAACCATTGTTTACACAATTGGTCATTTTGCTATCGCAATAATAGTTTTGATGTCAATAGCAGACGTTTCATTTGCTATAGCCTTAACCGATGCAATTGTAGAACCTCTCGCAAATTCAATATGGTATTTTATGCTGGACAAGTTCTGGGCTTCTAAATCCTCAAAAAAATAAAATTATTACAATCTACCCCAAAGACTCTCTTTTTTTACCCACCCTTTAAATTTATTTACTTTAATTTTACACCAGTCCTCTTTGCATTTTATAACTATACACAATTTTCCTTTAGCTAAAGTAACTAGTGGTTTTGAATACACAGTAGAACCATTAAACACCAATATATTTTCATCTAATGTAATAGCCGCTTTCTTTTTTGATAATTGGGAAAGATGTATCCAGCCAGTATTATTTTCATGATCTCTTATTTTTCTAAAATTATCTGATTTGTCTTGAACTAAGACTGGTAAATATTTTTTTTTATAAAATAATTTGATTGGATATTTAAATGAAGGTCCTTGTCTAAGATTAACTTTATCATTTTTTAGTGTCAGGAAATATTCTTCTTCTGAGTATAAGTTTGGATAAGATGCTAACCAAAAAAAAATTATTATAGTTATTTTTTTAACCATTACGTTTTCTACAATCGCTAATACATTTTGGATTTTTTGGTATTTTTATTTTTCTGAATTCAGAGGTTAGAGAATTAAAAACTATCATTTTTCCCCAAAGATTATCTTTAACACCAAGAATAGTTTTTATAACCTCGTTAGCCTGCATAGTACCTATGACACCTGCTAAAGTAGAAACAATACCTTCAGAGTCGCAATTAATTTCTCTTCTAGGCTTTACAGGCATGAAACACCGGAAACAAGGAGATATTTTTTGAAAATTAAATTTAAAAATTTGGCCATCAAATTTACTAATTGCAGCCGATATTAATATTTTTTTCTTTTTTAGACAGTAATCATTAATCAAGTATCTACTTTCAAAATTATCTGTACCATCGCAAATTATGTCATATTTTCTCATAATTATATTTATATTATTTTTATCTATTTTCTTTTTATAGATTTCAACTTTAATTTTTTTATTTATTTCTCTAATTCTTTTTTTTGTCTGATCTACTTTAAACTTACCTATGTCATTATAATTGAAAAGTACTTGTCTATTTAAATTACTTAAGTCGATTTTATCATTATCAACGATACCTATGTTTCCTACTCCAGAATTGGCCAAATAAAGGATCAAAGGACATCCAAGACCTCCGGCACCTATGATTAAAACTTTAGAAGAAAATATTTTTTTTTGTCCGTGAATTCCTATTTGCTTTAAAATAATTTGTCTAGAGTATCTTTTAAAATCCTTTGATGTAAATTTCATTAATTAACATTTTTATCATCAATAAAAAAACTATCGATTACTCTTTTTACTATAATAGATGCTATATAACTCTTCTTATTCTTTGAAATTTTTTCTACATTACCTTTTTTATCAATAAAGGAGACTTTGTTATAATCAACATTAAAACCTGTATCTTTTTTTGAGACATCGTTAGCAATAATAAAATCACAATACTTATCACGAAGTTTTGCAAGTGAATTTTTTATTAGATTATTTGTTTCAGCAGAGAATCCGACTACTATTTTTGGTCTTAGTTTATTATTTTTTCCAAGGAAATTTAATATATCAACATTATTTTTAAGTTTTACAGATCCAATATCATTTTTTTTGATTTTGCTTTTACTTGTGAATTTAGGTTTAAAATCTGAAACTGCCGCCGCACATATAGCTATATCAACTGGCAATAGTTTTTTCACTTCAGACAACATTTGATCAGCAGTTCTTACTTTTTTTATTTTTAATCCTTTATGAGCATTAGTTACAGAAGGACCAGCGACAAGAGTTGTTTTTATTCCAAATTTTGAGAGAGCCAAAGCTATTTCGTAACCCTGTTTACCACTTGACTCGTTAGATATATATCTTACTGGATCAATGTACTCTCTAGTAGGTCCAGAAGTAACTAACGCACTAAGATTTTTTTTCTTTAAAATATTTTTATTTTTAAAATATATTTTAAGAAAAGAGTATATTTGTCTTGGACTTGACATTTTTCCTTCACCATATTCTCCACATGCCATTTCTCCACTTTCAGGCCCAATAAACTTGTATCCATATCCAACCAAAGTTTTAAAATTATCTTGAGTGGCTTTATGTAACCACATTCTTACATTCATAGCTGGAACCAAAATAATATCTTTGTTAGACGCTAATACTACTGTGGACGCCAGATCCTCAGCTCTTCCAGATTTAAGTTTAGACATAAAATTTGCTGTAGTTGGCAAAACTAAAATTATATCAGCCCATCTCGATAAAGAAATATGATCTATCTCTGTCTCATTATTTGGATCAAATATATCTTCGTAAACCTTATTTTTTGTCAAGGCAGCAATAGACAATGTAGTTACAAAATTTTTTCCACTTTTAGTCAGTATAGCTTTAATTTCTGTATTGTTCTTTTTTAATAACCTTATAAGATCTAATGACTTATAAGCTGATATTCCCCCGCCTATAACTAGAAGAATTTTTTTATTTTTTAATGTCATTCGCAATTAAAATACTAATAAAATTAAAATTACAATACCTAATATGCCTACTAATATATTATTTCTAAGATTTTTTAATCTCATCTGCTCGATTTCTAAATTTTTATTATTTGAGACATCTAAATTTAGTTTTCCCTCGGCTATTAATTGAAGAGCATAATCAGCCTTATCCATAAAATTTGGAAAATCTGGTATTCTTTTTAAAATTTCACTAGAGGTATTAATCGCCCCTTCTACAGTTGCCCTTGGCCCCTTTAAGTCTTTGATCCAATTCTCTAAAATTGGCTTTGAAACTTCCCAGATGTTTGTTTCTGGATAAAGTTTTCTAGCAACACCCTCTACAACCACCATAGTTTTTTGAAGTAGTAACAATGGTGTTTGGGTAGTCATATTAAATTTTTCGGTTATCTCAAAAAGTTGTGCCAATAAGTTGCCACCCGAGATATTTTTTATAGATTGTCCAAATATTGGTTCTCCGACTGATCTTAAGGCTTGTGCAAATTGCTCTTTTGATTCTTCTTTTGAAACTAATCCAGCTTGAAAATGAACTTCTGCTACTTTAACATAATCTCTTTTAATAAAACCATAGAGGATTTCTGCTAAATACTTTCTATTACTCTTATCTAATCTCCCCATTATTCCAAAGTCAACAGGAATAATATTTCCATTTGTATCAACAAACAAATTTCCTTGGTGCATGTCAGCATGAAAAAAACCATCTCTGATTGCTTGTTTTAAAAAATGTTGTATAAGATTTTCAGCTAACCCTTTTAAGCTTACGCCACTCTCTTCTAAATTTTTGTATTCTCTTATTGATACAGCGTTAACTTTATCCAGAGTAAGAATTTTTTTAGTTGTAAAATTCCAATATATTTTTGGAACATTAAATCCTACATCATTTTTAGTATTTTCATAAAGTTCATTAGCAGCTGCAGCTTCAAATCTTAAATCCATTTCTATATTTGTAATTTCTTTTAATAAAAAAATTACTTCAACAAGCTTTAATCTCTTAGCTTTAGAAATTGTATTTTCTATTAAGTATGCTAAGAGCATCAAAGCATCTAATTCTTGATTAAATAATTTTTCGATATTTGGGCGCAATATTTTAATTGCTACTTCTTTGGTTACGCCTTCTACATTTATTTTAGCAATGTGTACTTGTGCAATAGAGGCAGCTGCTATTGGCTCAGAAATTTCAATTATATTTTTGTAATTTTTTTCACCCAGTTCTTCTTTTATTATGGCTTTTGCTTGATGTACATCAAAAGCGGGAAGTTTATCCTGCAATCTAACCAAATCATCTGCCATCTTTTCCCCAATGATGTCCGGTCTTGTTGCTAAAAATTGTCCTAATTTAATAAATGTGGTGCCCATACCTTGAAGAGCATCGCAAAGTTTCTCTCCAGGATTTTTCGAAGTATTACTGATATTTTTATTTGAACCTATTGATATTAAATTAAAGAACAGTTTAATGATAACTGGCAAGTTATAAATTTCAGTTATGGTATCTACTGCTCCAGAAACAGCCAATTTTCTTGAAATTTTAAATAACTGATTAATTCTTTTAAACATTTTTAGATTTTCCAGCCTGAATGAATGGCAGAAATCCCATTAGATAGGTTTCTATACTCAGTTTTTGAAAAACCATTTTTACTTATTAATTCCAAAAGTTCATCTTGATTATAAAATTTTTCAATGCTTTTAACTAAATATTCATATGGTTCAGAGCTGCCTACTAAATATTTACCTATCACAGGAATAGTTTTTGAATATTGCTTGTAAAACTTTTGTAAAATTTCATTTTCAATATGAGAAAATTCTAAGCACATAAACCTTCCACCGGTTTTTAATACTCTAAATGCTTCTCTTAAACTAAGATCAATATTTGAAACGTTTCTTATTCCAAAGCTTATAGAATAAAAATCAAAAGAGCTATCTTTAAAGGGTAATTTTTCTGCTTTTCCAAGCTTCCATTTAATATTTTTGTATTTTTTTAGTTTATTAATCCCTACGTATATCATGTCCTGGTTTGGTTCTATGCAATAAATTTCACATTTATTATTTAATTTTTCAGAAAATCTTTGTGCAATATCTCCAGTGCCTGAGGCGATGTCTATCAAATTACTATTTTTATGGGGCTTCATCCAGTCAATCATATTTTTTTTCCATAGTCTATGAACTCCAAAAGACATAATATCATTCATAAGATCATATCTTTTATGAACCTTGCTAAATACAGAGTTGACTAGTTTAGTTTTATCTTGAATATGTAACTTCATAAAGGAATTATATGCCAGAATTGCCAGAAGTTGAAGTTGTTAAAAAGTCTCTTAGAAAAAACATTATTAACTCAATTATCACGAATGTACTAACAAATACAAACAAATTAAGGTATACAATTCACAAAAAAGACTTCAAAAAAATCAGAAATCATAAAATAATATCTATCAGTCGAAGATCGAAATATTTGTTAATAAATACTAATAATGAATACACAATTCTTGTTCATCTAGGTATGACTGGAAAATTTATTATTATGGACAAAAATAGAAAGTTAAAAAAAACAAGTTTTTATTATAATTTAAATAAAAATAATCAAAAACATAACCACGTAATATTTAATTTGAATAAAAATAAGAAATTAATTTATAACGACGTAAGAAAATTTGGCTTTATAAAAATTTTATGTTCAAAAAATATTTATAAAGACAAACATTTAAAATTCCTAGGCCCGGAGCCTATGTCTAATAAATTTACAGTTAAATATTTTAAAAGAACAATTTTAAATAAAAATAGAACAACAAAAGATATTCTAATGGATCAGAAAGTTGTTTCAGGTCTAGGAAATATATATGTAAACGAGATTCTATTTTTAAGCAAGATAGATCCAAAAAAAAAAATTAAAGAATTAATAGATAGAGATATTAGAAAAATAATTTTTTTTACAAAAAAAATTTTAAAAAAATCAATTCTAAAGGGAGGATCATCAATTAAAAATTTTTCTAATAGTGACGGTAAAAATGGTGTATTTCAACGGCAATTCAATGTCTATGGTCAAATAGGAGAAAAATGCAACAGGAAAAATTGTAAAGATTATATTAAAAAAACTTATATATCTAATAGATCAACTTTTTATTGTCGGACATGTCAAAAATAAAACATTGACCGTTATATATAGGGGATATATATAGTTTAAAAATTATGCCAAATACAAAGTCAGCAATTAGAAGAGTTAGAAGAGTTAAGAAGCAAACCTTAGTTAATAGACTAAGGAAAAGTAAATATAAGTTAGCAATAAAAAAAATGGAGGATTTAATTAAATCTGGAAAAAAGGATAAAATAAAAGCTTTTTTTCCAAAATTTCAATCGATTCTCATGCAGGTTGCGAAATCAGGTACAGTAAGAAAAAAAACTGCATCTAGAAAAATTTCCAAAATTTCTAAAAAAATTCAAAAATAAAAATACTTATAAATCAATTTAAAGTTGTCTAAATTATTTTAAATATGAGATGTTCTTAGTATTTAAAACTAAATATAGTAATTTCAATTGATAAGTTGTAGAAATTTTTATCTCTATTTGAGATTTAATTTTTCTTTTTTTAATTTCCCTCAAAACGATAAACATACAACCCAAGTCAAATTTTTTTTCAAAAATTTAAAAAATTCCTTGCGTGTATTTAATTAAAAAAATAAAACTAATTCTCAATTTATTTAATTACATGGACAAAAAATCTATTCAACCAGAAAATCATTTTGCTTTAGAGGAAGAAAAAACTTTAAATTGGGCCGAAGTTCAAAGTGCATTTGAAAATAGTTTTGGTAGAGAAATATATTCTAGTTGGTTAAGCAACATTACATTATTAAAAGAATATAACGATTATCTAGTTTTAGGAGTACCAACAAGATTTTTTAGAGACTGGATAGTTTCTAGATATTTAGACAAAATTCTTCAGCAAATAAAGTCTTTTAAATTAAGTTTGATAAGGGTTGAATTTAAGATAACGGAAGATGCTAAAGGCGTTATTGGTGAGTTCAATAAAAATAAAGAAATTAATTTAGTAACTGAAATAAAAGATTCTATTTTAAATTATAATAGACTTAATCCGGATCTTAATTTCGATAATTTTGTAAAAGGATCTAGCAATGAAATAGCTCTTTCATCTTCAAAAAAAATATGCGAACAAACATCTAGATACAATCCGCTATATATATATGGAGGAGTAGGTTTAGGTAAAACACATCTTTTGAATGCTATTGGTCTTGAACTTAAGAAAAAAACTAATGTAATGTTTATCTCTACTGAGAGATTTATGTATCATTTCATTAAATCTATTAAAAAAAATGACATGGTAAATTTTAAAGATTTTTTTAGAAAATCCTCAGTTTTTATAATTGACGATATACAATTTATCAGTGGAAAAGAGGGGCTTCAGGAAGAATTCTTTCACACATTCAATAGTCTTTTAGAAAAAAGCTCTCAAATCATTGTTTCAGCTGATAGACCACCAATGAAGCTTGATAGAGTTCAAGAGAGAATTAAATCTAGATTATCTGGAGGTCTTATAGTCGACATAGATAATCCAGACTTGGATTTAAAAATAAAAATTATAAAAAAAAGAATTAATGACAATCAGGATCAATTTGATGAAAAGTATAATATTAGCGAGGAAGTGATTAATTTTATAGCTAATGAGTGTAAAACTAATATTAGAGGGTTAATTGGAATTTTGAATAGAATAATTACCTTTGGAAGGATTCACAAAAAGATACTTAGCATTAGTGATTGTAAAAATATATTGAAAGATGTTTTCAGTCAAACACGCGTAATAACAGTTGATAAAATACAAAATACAGTTTCTGGTTTTTTTAATATTTCTTTAAACGAAATGCTCTCACAAAGAAGATCAAGGCCTCTAGCGAGACCAAGGCAGATAGCAATGTATCTTTCAAAAAAAATGACAACACGTTCCCTACCTGAGATTGGAAGACGATTTGCCAACAGAGACCACACAACAGTTATCCATGCTGTAAAAACTATAACAAAACTATCACAGGAAAATGAGGAAATGAGTAAAAATATTAATCAAATTACAAATCTTTTACTTAAGGAATAAAAAAAATGGAGTTCTCAATAAAAAGGGACGCCCTTCTAAAATCTTTAAATCTTGCACAGGGAATAATTGAAAAAAAAAATACATTACCTATCTTGTCGAATGTACTTTTAAAGGCTCAAGAAGATAAGCTTTTTATAATAGCTACAGATTTAGATATAGTGTTCTACGACACTATTGATAACGTTAAAGTATCAAAAAAAGGTGAAACAACAACTTCAGCTACAGTGTTGTATGATATCTTAAGAAAGATTTCATCTAACTCAGAAGTATATTTTAGTTTAAAGAGCAATAACCAACTTAGCTTAAGAGCAGATAATTCAGATTTTAATTTAAAATGTTTACCAGCTGACAACTTTCCAAATTTTGCTGAAGAATTTAACAATAGTGAAATTATATTAAACAAATCTCAATTTTTATCCTTAATAAATAAAACTAAAATATCTATTTCAAACGATGACACTAGACATTATCTAAACGGCATATTTATGCATTTAACAGACTCGCAAAATAAATCATATCTTACGGCTGTTGCCACTGACAGTCATAGGCTTTCTTCAAGTAGTATAGAAATTGAAAAGGGGAAACAATTTGCATCTCTTATTTTACCAAAAAAAACAGTTTATCAGTTGTCAAATCTTCTACAGGAAGCAGAAGATAAAATCTTCATGTTAACTAGCGATACTAAAATTCAATTTAAAATTGGAAATACAAGTCTTGTCTCTAAAATTATTGACGGTAAATTTCCTGATTATAGAAAAGTTGTTCCTACAAATAATGATAAAAAATTAATAGTTTCTTCCAAAGATTTTATCGAGTCAGTCGAAAGAGTGGCGACTGTTTCTGTCGATAGAAAAGAAGGTGTAAAATTAGAAATCAACAAAGATAAAATTAAATTATCTGTCAATAGCACAACTTCGGGAGAAGGTAACGAAATTATTAAAGCCAATTATAATTCAGAAGAACTAACTATAAGCTTTAATTCAAGATATTTAATTGATATTGTTTCAGAGATTCAAGATACCAATGTTAAAATGAATTTAAAAGATCCGGTTTCGCCAGTTTTAATAGAGGATAATTCTGATAGAAACAGCTATTACGTTATTATGCCGATGAAAATCTAGCAATCGTAGTTTTACATTTTTTTCAAAAATATTAGCTAAAAAGACTTGGTATTTATGATTAATTTAAGCACTTAAAATAGAGGAGTTTTCTATAAATAAGAAAAAATGATATAGTGAAATATCTTATTTCAGTAATTACATGTCTAAAAATTTAGAAAAAACTAAAAACCAATCTTACGGCGCCGACTCAATTAGAGTTCTGAAAGGATTAGACGCAGTAAGAAAAAGACCAGGCATGTATATTGGGGATACTGATGATGGATCAGGTCTTCATCATATGGTTTTTGAAGTAGTAGATAATGCTATAGATGAAGCTTTAGCAGGTTATTGCAAAAACATATACGTAACTATTAATAAAGACAATACTGTTACAGTTGAGGATGATGGTCGAGGTATACCTGTCGACACACACAAAGGTGAGAAGAAATCAGCTGCAGAAGTAATAATGACACAGCTTCATGCAGGTGGAAAGTTTGATCACGATTCTTACAAAGTATCTGGAGGTTTACATGGAGTGGGAGTTTCTGTTGTAAATGCACTTTCTGAAAAATTAGAACTAAATATTTATAGGGATAATAAAGAGTACTCAATTATTTTTAAAGATGGAAATGCTGTTAAACCACTTAAGGAAATCGGAAAATCAAAAAAAAATGGAACCAAAATAACTTTCTTACCATCAAAAGATATATTTTCTTCAATTAAATTTAGTTCATCGATTTTACAAAAAAGGATGAGGGAGCTTGCCTTTTTAAACAAGGGTATAAATGTAACTTTAATAGACAATACTTTGGCTAAATCTAAAGAATTTGTAAACAAATATGAGGGGGGTATACTTGAGTTTGTAAAATATATTAACCAAAAAAAACAAATTTTAATTAATAAAAACGAAAAAGTAGTTTTTAAAAAACCAATATTTATAACTGCTCAAAAAAATGGAGTAGTAGTCGAGTGCTCTTTGGAGTGGAACGCTAGCTATTCCGAGGAAGTCTTAGCATTTACTAACAATATACATCAAAAAGATGGAGGAACTCATTTGTTGGGTTTTAGAAGTGCTTTAACCAGGGTAATTAATAAATACTCTTCCGAAAAAAATACTAATAAAAAAAATAAAATAACTCTATCTGGAGATGATATAAAAGAAGGTCTTACAGCTGTTCTATCAATCAAGATGCAAGATCCAAAATTTTCTTCTCAAACCAAAGACAAACTTGTTTCATCAGAAATTAGATTGATAGTTGAAAGTATAATAGGTGATAAGATTTCTACTTGGTTTGATCAAAATCCAAGTATTACAAGAGTAGTACTAGAGAAAATTACTCAAGCGGCAGTAGCAAGAGATGTAGCAAGAAAAGCAAGAGATAGTGTTAGGAGAAAAGGCGCTCTTGAACTTTCCGGCCTTCCAGGAAAATTGGCTGACTGTCAAATTTCAAAAAAAGATGGAACAGAACTGTTTATAGTTGAGGGAGATTCAGCAGGTGGATCGGCAAAACAAGGTCGAATGCGAGAATATCAAGCTGTTCTGCCTCTAAGGGGCAAGATATTGAACACTTTTGTAGGAAATGGGAAAAAGAATGGATTTAACGGTACTAGTGGAGATCATGCAACTAAGGCACTAGCAAAAATGATGTCCTCGAGTGAAATCGTGACTTTGATAAATGCTATAGGAACAGGTTCGAAAGATTTTGATTTAGAAAATTTAAGATATGACAAAATCATCATCATGACTGATGCTGATGTTGATGGATCTCACATTCGAACTCTATTGTTAACCTTTTTTAACAATTTTCCATTTAACCAACTTATTGAAAATGGACATCTTTACTTAGCTCAGCCACCGCTATTTAAAGTTACTAAAGGAGGTAAATCTGTTTATATAAAAGACGAAAAGAGTTTAGAAGATTATATCGTTAAAATATCAGAAAAAAATAAAAAAATAAAAAAAGGTTCAAAAGAATTTATAAAATTTATGGAAGAACAAAAACAAAAACTTTCGATACAAAGGTTTAAAGGTTTAGGGGAAATGAACCCCGACGAACTTTGGCAAACAACTTTAAACCCTGAGAACAGAACTTTGTTGAGAGTTCAATACACAAAAGGGACTAAAGAAAAATCGAAGGAAGATCAAAAAATCATAGAGATATTAATGGGTGATGATGTTGCTCCTAGAAAAGATTTTATCACTAGTAATGCTTTGGAAGTAGATAATTTAGACATATAAACCAATGAATTTAATCGACCTCTTCAAAAAAGAAGAGAAGCTTCAATTAGAAAAAAAAACTTTAGTAATTTTAAGATGGATAGCTATACTTGGTCAACTAATTGCCGTTTTAGTTGTAAATTTCTCTTTAAATTTTACTTTTCCAATTATAAGTTGTTTAATAATTATCAGTTTTGGAATAATTACAAATCTATATTTACAACTGTGGTTTAAAAAAAATGAACTTAATAATCGTGAGTCTTTTCTTTTTTTGTTTCATGATCTTTTACAATTAAGCTTTTTATTGTATTTTACTGGTGGAATTCAAAATCCATTTATACTTTTTTTGATTGTTCCTTCTATAGTATCTTCTACCTTATTGACTTTTAAAAGTACTTCGTTTTTAGTTTTTTTTACGATTTTAATATTATTAATACTTACTTTTTTTCATTATCCCTTACCTTACTCGGGTCAAACACATTTTCATGTTCCAAATTACTATTTGTATTCAATTCCTTTAGCCACAATTATTGCTATGCTTTTTTTAACATATTTTGGAGCAAGATTTGGTTACAATTCAAGACAAAAAGCTGAAGCTTTTAGTAAATTAGAATTAATTATCGCTCAAGAACAAGAGCTAGCATCTATTGGTCACCAGGCCGCCGCCGCCGCTCATTCGCTTGGCACACCACTTTCAACAATAACAGTTGTAGCTAAAGAACTTAAGAATGAGATCAGTAAAAATTCAAAACATGCCAAGGACGTAGATTTGTTAATAAGCCAAGCTAAAAGATGTAGTGAGATATTAAAGAAGATTTCCTTAAATCAAATGAGGGACGATAAATTTATAAGCAATGTAACTATTAAAAATCTTTTAATAGAGATAATAAAATCTTTTGAAAAAATTTCGGAAAAGCAAATTGAACTGAATTCATCTGATTATAAAGAAAATATTTTAATAAAAAGATCTCCAGAAATTACTTATGGAATT
>MDTG01012089.1_pt1 | contig 14503 bp, 5 predicted proteins | sample 811421 | NCBI WGS metagenome assembly MDTG01 (sample SAMN05326645, study PRJNA326480) | marine metagenome | isolation source: seawater | place: Pacific Ocean: South East | collected 2011
TCCAAACCCTTGTGCACCAGATACAAAAGATCCTTTTAATGTTATCTCTCGTCACCCAATTGCTTTTGGTTCACGACCAACAGGAGAAGGCGAAAGAGTTCCTGTTTTTGGAGAGATTGTTAAGTGTTATTTTGATGAAGGACCAGACGACTTTGGAAAAATAAGAGGAATAAGATATGAGTATCCCACAATGAACACAAGAACTGATTTTCGTTGTATGAATTCTTTGCTTAAAAGTCAAAAAATAAAAAATATGAAATTTTTAAAACTGCTTGGAATACAAACAACAGCAAAATCAACCCCTGCATCTTTAGCCGCTGGCGCAAAAAATTATGATGATGATTCAACAATTCCCGGTAAAACTGATTTAAATTGGCATATAGCACGACTACATCCACAGTTTCAACCCTATATTAAATCTTTTATATATGAATGTTGGAGTAAACTACAAACCCAGATAATTATGGGTGGCGCAGGAGCCGGCTTTCGCCCTCAATCTTTAGCGAAATCCATGAGACAAAACTGGGATAATTGGGTTGCCGCTGAGCCAAAAGGAGTTTTAAAAACTTCAGAAGTTTATAAAAAGTGGCGTAGTAAAAAGCCATATGTGGCTGCACCGGCTGTTAATAGTCATCATAATACTGGTACCGCTATAGATTTTAATCCAATTCCAAAAGGAAAGGTTGCAGTGCATTCGTCAAGACCTAATAGTGAATGGATTGCAACAGGTGTTATTGCAATAGCAAAGTCATTGGGTTTGAGATGGGGAGGGGAGTTTAGAACCCGAGATCCAGTTCACTTAGATATTGGAAGTAAATTGTCTGAATCAAAAAGAATAAAAATGGTAAAAGAGGCCACTGATAAAGGGGTTAAGGTAACAGATATTCCTTTTTAGTTTTTTGGAGATGATTTTAAATGTTTATTAAAAACTTTGGTAATAATTTATTTGGAGCGTTACTTGATAATCTTGGTCTTAAAACCTCGAGAAGTCAAATGACAGATCAAATTATTGATGAGTTGATTTTCAATAGCCTTAAGGGAAAAAAATATTTTGAAGCGATTTGTTTAACAGAGCCAATAGCTATTCAACAGAAGTCAATGGTGTTGGGAACAGGAGTATACTATCCAGTTAGAGTCCGGCCGCTTGATATATATAATTTTGTTATACCGGATCCTTGTTCATTTGATGAACCAGACGATATCGCAAGAGCGATCCAAAGTCATCCAATTGCTTTTGCAATCAGACCAGAAGGGCATGGCGAACGTTTGCCAACATTTGGAGACACAATAAGGTGTCATTTTTCAATCGGTGGGCCAAATAATAGTGGCGCAATAAGAGGATTAAGATATGATATGCCTCAAAAAAACCACAAATTTGATTATCAATGCGCTAAAAAGATACTGAGGGCTCAAAAACTATTTGGAACAGGTCGAGTAAAATTGTTGAGTTTACCAAATCCTGCTCCACCACCTGTGCCAAAGCCAGTAAGACGCCTAGGGGGCCGTTGGCTACCAGATCTAAATTGTGACGATGCATACGATTCTTGTAAGGAAAGGGTAAAAGACTTTGTTAAAAACCAACTTGGTAGGGTGCCGGTTAAAAGCGACTATGATGATTGTGAAAGGGCTTACGACAGATGTCTTACGTTGGAGATAGAAAAAGAGAAAGCCAAGAAAGAAAATGAATCTTTGTATTATTACGATAGAAGCGCTTATAGGAACATAAAAGGTTTTGAAAGATGGGTAGATTGGAACAATAGGATGGGAAATTTGCCAAAATTTGTTATGCATGGTGTCGATTTAGCGTACACATCAACCGGTGATACCACTAATTTTCCTCCAAGAGTTAGTGCAAAATGGCCAATGACACATAGGACAAACTACTGTTCTAGCACATTGATAGATGAGCCTGACAAAAGATTTTTGAATGTTGAGCGCCCATACGCACTTCCTATAAAATCTGATGAAAAATTTAAAACATTTGACTTAGGAGCCTCTGGGCATAGTTATAGAGATATAGATAGAATATACCTCCGTACCATGGTTTTAAGAGCTTTGCCGTTTGTAAGGGGCTACAATTATCCTTACAATAGTACTGAATTTATGGAACATCTTATAATGTATCCTGAGGCGGCTTTACACTGGGAAATACAAAAAGATCATTCATGTGTGGAGTGTGTCGCGGCTGCCGAGATCTTTTTAGATAGTAGAGGAGACTTAGCTCAGTTAACAAAAAAAGCCAAAGATCCGCTGTTGGGTGTTATTCCAAATTATGAAAAATATCTCTATGAACCAGATAGTACTATTCCAGATCCTAAAAAATACACTATTCAAAGTGGAGACTATTTGGGAAGAATAGCTCAAAAAACAGGCGTTTCTGTTAGTAATTTAATGAAGTGGAACAACCTTACAAGTGATTTGATTTTCGCCGGTCGCAAGTTGATTATTGAAGACCCAAGCGCAGACAAGTTTCAAGCAAAAGGAAATAAAAATGCAATCATAATGCTTGGTCAGTCTGACTCTGATCATCGACCGTGTGATTAATTTGGAGAAACCCAGAAGATGTTTAATGATTATTTTAGTTCAAATTTAATAGCGCTATCTGACGATCAAGCTAGAATAGAACTTAGAGGTGATTTGTTGATTAACTCATATAGTTCATATTTTGATGGATTTTTTGATGGTGTACACGAGTTTACAGGAATTTGCCTTTCAAACCCAGTCCCTCTTCAGCAAAAATCTATGATATTTAATAATACAGGGTTGTATCATCCAATAAAAATACGCCCAATGGCGATGCATAGTTTCATCATACCAGACCCTTGTGCACCAAATATTTCAGTTTCGATTGCAAAGCTTCTAGTTTCTGCTCACCCCTTAGCGTTTGCTGAGAGACCGGCCATGGCAGCAGAACGAGTGCCAGTTTTTGGAGATGTGTTGTCTTTTCGAATGGGTTCTGCACCCAGAGGCTCTGGCAAGATAAGATCAATAAGGTATAGCTATCCAAGCAAAAATCATCGAGAAACTTACCGCTGCGTAAATAAATTTATAGGGAAGGATAGCGTTTTAAAGTCTTTAAAGTTTACGGGTTTTCTGGGGACACCAATTAACACATCGCTGAGTTCTTTGAGCGGCCCAAATTACAATTACGATTATTGGTACAAATATTACTATGAAGGAAATTTGAACAGCGATGGCAAGATGGTGACCAAATATGCAATAAAGCCAGCGTATCCAAGAAAAGTTTCTTTTTATGAAAGGCATGATGATTTGTTTAGGAGCGCTGCTATCGCTAATGGAATAGAACCTTCTCTTTTAAAAGCGATATCTTGGGCCGAAAACGCTCTAAGAGACACGGGCTGCTCGTCCGCTGGAGCTTGTGGAATTATGCAGTTTGTGAAATCTACTGCCATTGATGAAGGTTTGGTGGTTGATTCTACTGTAGACGAAAGAAATGATCCCGAAAAATCCATCAATGCCGCCGCTAAATATTTAAAAAAAATATACAATTCAAGGTATTTAAAAAGCTTTTCTGGTGATGTAAAATGGGCAATGTCCATAGCAGCTTATAACACAGGAATGGGAAACGTTGGAAAATATGGGAAAAAAGTTTTGAGTTCTGGGTGGAATTGTCGCAAGAATTGTGGCGAAACAGGAGAATATGTGGCAAAAGTTATGGCAGCAAAAGATTACTTGCTAAATGAGCAAGGATTCAAATAAATAACAAACTAATTATATAGTATAAAAGGAGAATCAATGGCGAAAGATAAAGGTATTGATTTGGGCAAATTAGGTTCTACACCAGAAAGAATCAAGAGCGAGATAAAAAAAGGTGTTCCTAATGGTGTCTTTAATCAAGATATGTATGAAGAGTTTCCAAAGTATGATCACCCAAGTGGCGATAGTTATGTTTGGAGAGGAAAAAACAATGCAGATATTGTAATTGGGAGAGATAGAAATGCAGGCTATGCATCTGGGTATGGTGGCAAGGGCTATACTAAGTGCGGAGCAATAGATTTAGTAGCTGGTCGTCTCTCTTCTGTTCAAGGCGCATTCAGAGCGTTCAATCCATTTACTGGCCCCTCATCTGATCCTTCTAGATCTTCTGGTGTAGAGACTGGCCCTAATTTTGCTGCCGATGCCGCAAGAGTTTATATAACACAAAGGGGAGATATAGATAGGTATTTTGCACTTTTTCTAGGTAATACAAATATACCTTCAACAAAAAACCGCTCAGCAGTTGGTATTAAAGCAGATCACACAAGAATAATCGGAAGAGAATCAGTTAAAATTTATGCTGGTGGCGGAGCATGGAATGGCGGTGATAAATTGTTTGGAGAGAAAAACTCTCGAGGTGGAACTATTGAAACATCTCCCGTTATTGAACTGGTTGCCGGCAATCACAAAGATATTCAACCAGCAGTAAAAGGGGATAATTTGCACAAAGCCTTAAGTGATATTTTTAAATCAATACGAGATTTGCAAGGAGCTTGTCACAACATATATGCTCTGTTTTTAAAAATGACTCAGCATATGCTAGGCCATCAGCACCCGGTTATTGCCCTTGGCGCCGGCATTGCAACAATAGACCCCAGTATGTTTATGATGTCACTAGAGGTTTTCATTAAAGCTATCTGTGGTCAGATTGATATGATTTTTAAACAATTAAACACAACATTGGATGAAATACAGTATTGTGGAATTGGCCCGGAAGATGATTTATATATTCCCGGATTTAATAATATAAAAAGCACAAATGTGTACATAACATGAGGTTAATATGTCATTACTAGATGAAGAATATGGAAGAATAAAAGATGAGACAGAATCTGTTGTAACTGGAGATCGCCAGCCACTTTCAAACACTCAAGAAGGTGGGGTTAGTAGGTATCAAAGTGATATCTGTGAGCCTATTGCACCTCCGGTTACAGAAAAATTTTGCCCAACTTGTATACCTAATAAAAATGCCCTTTCTCCAACAGATTGGCGCCGTTCTCTAACCCCAGAGCCTTTTTTAGATGAAAGAACATGTGAGTATATGATACCCGTTGTTGTGAATGAAGATGGTGATGTATATACTGCTAAAGATTTTACTTCTTTTGAGGCTAATATTGAAAAATTTCAAGAAAAACTAAAAGACGCCGGCGTAAAGGGTATTGATAATATTGCTGAATTAGATAGACTAGCAGTTCGAGATATTCTGTTTAGGTCTTATGTGCTTCCGGGTCTACGCTTGATGCTGAGATATTATAATAAAGTTGAGACTGATGATATTTTATGTGCTTTTCCTCCTGTTCGAACCGTTCAGGACGTCGACACATTTGGCTCTGGGTTATTAGAGGGTGTAGTTAGCACACTCGAAGGAGGTGGTCTTGGTGCACTTGTTGGAGGAATTGCTGGTGGAATTATTGGTGGAGCTTTTACCTTTGGCGCAGGCGCACCCGCAGGAGCCGCACTTGGTGCTAAAATTGGTGGCGGCTTTGGGGCAGCTTTTGGTTTTGGTTCTGAATTTGGAGCAACCCAAGAGGATGATCCAAATTATGAAATAAATACACAATGTTTGACAATATACAAAATGTTAAAATCTGGTGTTTTAGCGCCAAAATTTCTAGATGAATTTACAAACGCAATTGAGGTTCCAACCGGCGAGCCTAACTCTGATCCCGGAACCTTTGAGATTCCAATACCAAACCCTCAGTTTATGTTAGCAATCGCTAGAATTTTGGAGAAAAGAACAGATGATGGCCAAAGACTATTTGAACATAAAGTAAACCCAGAAGGGATGGAGATATATGCTAGGGTAGCTGACTATGACTTGGGAACTACAGCGCATGAGCCAATTAGAATATTGGTTGCAGTTCCTGCTCATATTTTAGATAATATACCAACAGCACCAGAGCCAAAGATAGTAGACTTTGATGGTGCTGAAAAAATAGATATTGAGTCTGGGAGATTTTATGCTATGGTGGCCAGACTTAGCCGAGCGTTGCAAATATATGGAAAATATCAAGCTTACTGGTGGCAGACCGAACGTGGATGTCTTTATAAAACTGTAAAAAGGGAAGATGGAGGTTACTCTATTATGAACCCCAGTGACTTTGACAACCCTCTTGAAACAGGAGCCCTCCCTGAAATTGGAGAGTTTACAAATAGCGATGGATCTTTAAATAGTAGCCTGCCGCAGTATAGCGGCGGCAAAATTGGCTCTGATATTGTCGATGAAAATTTCAAAAAAAATAATATGGGTGAAGCCTATTTTGACGAGGCGGATCAGCTTGGTGACAAAGACAGCGATCAATCAATATTTTATATCTATAATTATTCTCAACGAGTTTTAGATTTTTTTGCTGCAACCAAGCGCCTTGTGAAGGCTAATGGTTATACTTTGACAAGATTCAATGTTTTGGGCTTAAATCCTGAGGAAATAAGATTTGTTTTTGATAAAGATGAAGACACTAGTGTAAGAATCAAAGCAGTCTGGGTCAAACCTCATCATTGTGGTTGGGAGAAGTTAAAAGTTGGTATGTCCACATTCTTGGCTGAGCCAGCCGTGCAGGAACCCACAGTTTGTGGATACATTGCTTTTTTGGATAAGATAGATAATGATTTGATGGCAAAAGAAACACCTCCATGGTTGGATTTCGTAGTTAAATATACTTATCCGCCTTTGATTATTAAGTATGAAGCAGACTCTGTCGGCGCCGCCGGTTCACCCAATCCAATTGGGTGTATAATAGACTCTGCGTTTGGAGACAACGCCTTAAGGGATTATATATTTGATGAACTTATGTCTTTTGGTGATGCCATAGCATATCAATTTAATAAAAATTCTTGCAAGTTGTTGCCTTATGGTAAAACTGATAGGAAAAAAGAAAAAGACAATGTTGCTCCGCATATTACAAAGGTTACCGGTGGCGACCTTGATGATGCTGGAAATAGAAGATTTAGAAACGCAGAAGAGTATGAGCCCGCAATTGAAAGAACCAATAAGCGCGATAAAGACTTATCAGCATTCCATGCCAAATATGAAGCCAGAATTAGAAAAGACGAGATGGCTTTAAAGCCAGAAAAATTTCGAAATCAAGAAGAGTATGACGAAGCAGTTAAAAGAGTAGAAAGGGATCAAACGAAACTTGATGAAATGAGCGAAGCACAAAAGAAGCACCCTCATATGGCTCTTTGGACAGCATCTGCTCTTGAAGAGTTTGATATGGACAGTTCCCTTTTGGCGTTTTTTGTTGATGACATGGATATGTTAGCCGATCCAAAACCTTGGTCAGCACTAACTTCATTTAGCGCCAAAGGTAGTGAGGCTAATATAAAATCAAGATTTGCAAAAACCATGTCTAGGTTAGATTTATGTGGCTTAACACAAATGGGATTAAAAGCAATTCAGTGTTTAATGGGTGGGACTTCTCTAGATGCTGCATATAAAGCTATCATTCGTGCTGCATTAGGTTCGATGGATATGGCGAATTGGGAAATGATGTTTGCCGGCATACCATACGACAAGCAGTTAGAAATTAAAAATTTGATAAACAAAGAGTTTGGGGATTTACCTCCACCATGGGAATGGGAACCGGGAGAGGTAACAAAATCAAAAAAGCTGGATAGCCGAATTGTTAAATTTAGAGAAGACAGTGAAAGAACCACAGCTTTACAAGAAGCCGAAGCAGCCGCTGATAAAGAGATACAAAGGCTTAATGAAATTATCAAAGCAGGTGGACAGAAAGACTCTGCCGGCAAAAAAGGACTATCAGTAGCGCAGGCAGAAAGGGCCATAGCCGAAAGGAAAAGGCAAAAAGACAAACTAAGAGAAGATGAAAATTATAACATCATGTTCACAGATGAAAGCCTTACTAGGACAGGCGGAGGTGGCCGTGAGTTTAATTTGAGTCAAGCGGACATAGATGAGATTAAAGCTCGCTCCGCAGATTATAAACGTGTAACACTTGGTGACCCGGATGGCGTATATAAAAAAGCTGGTACTCTTGGTAAGTCATTTGGAAGAATATGGCAAGCAATATTTGATGCTTATCTGGAAGCTGTTTTGGAATTGGTTAATTTTGATTATTTGCTTTCTTTTTTGGACAAAATCCCCGGCGCAAAAATGATTATCAATATGATAGCAAATTTTGACTGTCCATATCCGGGATTATTTTCACCCCCGTTGGGTTCTTTTATGGCAACCTTGTCACTAGATCCTTGTGGTGAAAACAAAGGATCTTTAAGGATTCCAAAACTAAATGGTTTTGGTGATTTAAGTTTTATGAACTTAATAAGAGTTTTTTATGCTGCTCTATATAAAGCTTTTTGGGAACTTTGCACACGAATAATGGTAAAACTTATTGTTAAATTGTTGCAAACTTTAGAGGCAGCAATATGTAAGGCACTAGAGGTGGCTGGTCGTCTTACTGCCGCAGCTTTGACTCCGGGTGATCAAGGTGGATTTATGGGCGCACTGGTTGACACCTTCTGCGATGATTTGACCGAGGAAGAAGAGCTAGATACTGCCATAAACCTTTTATCATCTTTGGGTGTTAAGACAAAAGATTTTGCTGGCTCTGATCCATCTGCATTTAGAGATTCTTACAAGCCTTTGATTAACACAATGAACGCTTTGAGTACTAAAAACGAATACAAAGAACTGATGGTTACGTCTCCAAAAGATATGGATAGTCAATTAATAGATAGGTTATCTAGAGCGGTAAGCAATCTACATCCCCAATGGGCACCGATTTTTAAAGACCCAGCCAATATTAGGCAAATATTTGCCGCTGCCGGTAATCTTTTGTCTCCCGGCCAAAGAGAGGCTCTGAAGGCAGACCTAGACAACCCGAATGACGACACCCCAATTGAAGACACTATCTGTTTAACAAAAGCTGAATTGGAAAAGTGGAACAATGACAGGGTTGCTTTGTTTACAAATGCTGGAGTTCCGGATGAAATAGCCAAAGCATGGGTCGAAGACCAAAATAAAAAAATAGAAAGCGACTTAGTAGACCTAGCATCAGCACAAGCTCGAGGTATTGATGGACCCCTTGTCGATGCAATTGATGATTTATTGAATTTAGATAACGCCGGTAGTTCTTGCGATGTTACGTCAACAGGTATCACTTTTTCTAATGACACCACAGACTCCTTAAGCAAGTCACAATCAAAAGGTGTCTGGAATGCCATTGGTCAAAATTTCCAACGAGACCTCCTTGGGGGTGGTTTATTTATTCGACGTTATGGAATAGTAGATCATATTTTGGCTGACACGACTGGAACCCCACTAAGGTCTCACGAAAGTAAAGTTAATATGTCTTGGTTGTACCCGAATTGGAATAATTCTCAAGAAGAGCATGACAACAAAATTGCACTTTTAAAAGAGCGACTTCCTGATTTTTGGGTAGAACGTTTCACTGCTGACGATGTAGTCTCGCCATTTCCAGAAACAATTGGGATCAATGTTTACCAACAAATGCTGGAAGCAGCGGAAGCTATAGACTTTACTGTCTTTAACAGTAATTCTGTCACAGAAGGCGAAGTAAAGAGATACATATATTCTGTTACAGACGGTTATTCAGACAAGGGCAAAGTTATATATCAAGTTGCCACGCCAACAATAAAAAATCCAGATATAGTTTTAGAATATAAAAATACGTTTGGTGGGGATAACATTTGGTCATATGGTTTTGATATAGAATATTCTAGTTATTCTGTTGATAAGGCCGGCAAACCCCAGCCGAATTTTGACTACCACATTAAGACTAAAATAATAACAAAAAATGTCTCATCAATATTGGAAGATGAAGATGGCTCAGAGAAAACAGAAAGTTTTTATGTAAAGTATAATTCACCTATGACAACAGAGTTGATACCGGAAATTAAAAACATTATTGAGTCTTATGATATAAATACTGCGGATTTGGGTGATACAATAAACTATCAAGGTTTATGTTTTTATAATATGGTTAAAGCGTCTTGGTCACAAGTTGGAAATAATTGGACTAACGACGAACAGACAGGCTTTTGGGCAGATACTGTATTTCGCGAAATATCAAATGATGTTTATAAAAAGGCTTTAACAATAGTTATGCGCCCTGAAGACCCTCAATCCTCAGACCCAGATCATATACCTAGGTCTTTTCGATTTGGTTGGAGTACAGATTCAGCTATAACATTTAAAGACTTGCTATATGTTAACCCCGATGCCGATCCAGATGATGAAGACACTTGGTTCTATGACCACCCAGAAGAAGCCAAAATACTGGGTAAATCGGCCACTGAAAACCCAAGAGTTCACTTTTTGGACCCATCGGTACACGGTGGTTGGTATAGTTTTCCTAAGATTTATGTTGAGCCTTATGATTTTGATGGAATGATGAAAATAATTCAAATGATGGTACCAGAGCCAGATGGTTGTAAACCAAAACAAACCGATTTTTTAGATACAGAAAATTTAAGTGAAATACAGCAAAGAGTCTCTAAGAGTATCCCACCGGATCAAAGACTAGGGTATGTTGAGGATTGTGTCTACAAGAGACCTTTCGATTTAATTGTGCCATCAGAAATTCATGGATATATTGAAGCCACTATAACTGCAACAATTAGAACTCACATATCTGAATTTATTCTACGCTCAATGCCATCTTTTGGCATGCTTGAGTTTAACAAGGCAAACTACGATAATTTTGTACCGGATATCATAGTTCAAAATATGGTTAGAGATATGAAAGAAAAGCAGCCTTGGTGGTGGGGAGGGTTTACTTTCATCAAGAAACATGTTTACTGGTATTTATTTTTAGAACAGGTCGCCCAGATTGCGATAAGAAGGTCTAAAAATGTTGAAGATGATCGATTCCATGAAAACCCAGCCATTGAGGGTGCTATTTCAAGAATAATCAAGGCTAAGAAAAATTATGGAAACATCACAGATCGTAGAGTTGATGAGCTTATATATTTAACTGATAGGATGTATAGTCTTAAAAATGGAAGCTTTCAATGGGATGAAGAAGAATTTGAGAAACTTGGTGCTCGAAAGGAAGGTAATGGCTATAAGTGGTCGGAGGATATCAAGAAACAACAGCAAGACACGATGAAATCTTTTCTTCCACAGTCTGGAAACCCTGTTGTACCCGGACTCCCATGGTATAAACAAATTCAACATGGATTAAACTTAATAGAATATGGACCTGACTATAAAAATTGGGAACGATTATTGCGCGGCAAACAAGATGAAAATGTTGAACGCGCTCTCGCGGCCGGTGCCTCTATTACTGGCGTAACCACCGGTGGATTTGCTATATTTTCCGCAATTACCAAGGTAGCATCTTTATCCGTACCTATCTTTGCCGGCATCACCGCCGGCGCACTAGCAATGACCGGAGTGGGTGTTTTAGCTGCTGGTGCAATATTAGTAAGCTTGGCAAATCGCGATGATGCTGATAGATTTTCTTTAGCTGTTGAAGACCACATAAAGTGGGATTGGAAACCAAATCTAATTGGCAACTCTCTATATAAAGGTATATATCGCAAAGCAGCAAAAATTTACACAGTAGCCTCCGTAGAAGATGACTGTAGGATGTTATTAAGCATGTTGGTGGACGAACAAATAGATTTTTACGTTAAAAAGCTTAAAGAAAACAAGGCTGTCAAACCGGAGATAACTGATATTAAAAAATTCTATATGGGAGCAGGTCGAGGTATTTTGTTTTCTCAAGATTTAAATAGCGGAAAAAGAAAAGTTGAAGTTCCTTTGGAGGGCACTACTGAAGGGGGAAAAACTGTTTTATCATACGAAGAAGCAGTAGGGGATGTAAGAAATGTGGATCCCAACCCATACAACACAAATGAAAGATTTATGGCTGATATCAATTGGAATGAGGCTGTCGGTGGTTTTTATATAGAAAAATACATCAGACTAGTTCAAAAATCTGAACTAGGTGAAGATGACACCAATGTTCAATCTTGGGCAAAGAATTTAAAATTGTTTCCAGATAAACAGTTTGATGGTGTTGTTAACATAGAAGAGTTTTCAAGGCATTTTAAAGATTTGCGCCAAAATCCGCCTGATGATTTTGATGAGGACGTTTTTATAAGTGATTTATTTGGAAATTTAGAAGGCATGCAGATTGAATCTGATGATATAGAAGTGGAAGATGTTGATATACTATTGGGTTCCACAATAGGTCTGCGATTTGGTGTTCGACTTATGTATAAACCCCCAGTGGATTGGGAGCCTCCATATCCCGTTGATGAACAGCAGAGTGAAATTTCTTTAAAAGAGAAGGCCTACTGGTTCAAAAAGTCTATGGCAGATGAAATTATGTATTCTTTTCCTTTAGCATCTTTTGAAAAAGATGTTATAGATAAAAAACTGTATGAGATAGAATTTGATGATCCCTTTCTGGGAGAAGATTTGCGCTGCTACATAGATAATTTAATGGTAACTCCACAGGTGCAATTGCTTTTTGATCACATTTTTCCAATAAAAAGGGTACCATCCTTAATGGCATCATATGTTTATAATGGGTGGTTTGCTTCAATAGGAGCAAGCGAAAGTGAAAGGCCACAGGGAGCAACACCAATGGACGATGGTGATGCGCAGGATATATGGAAAGACGGAAGTCTTGATACAACAAAGAATGTTCTTTATCGAATGTTTAAGAGCTATTATCAAACAGATTCTTGGGATTGGGACTGGGATTGGGACTGGGATCCCAACTGGAGACTATGGTTTAGTGATCTATTTCCTAGATTGTTTACAAATCTAGACGGTTCGACAGCTTGGTGGCAAAGATGGAGAGTGCAAAAAGATCGTCCATTTGATAAAGATGGAAAAGAATGTAAGGGTCCTTTTGGCAAGTTTGGTAGGTTTGGATAAGAAAAAACAATAATTAAGAATTAATTCTTAATAAACTATTTATGATTAATGAAGTGAGAGTATAATATGTCAATCCCAGTACCACTAGAAGTTGAAGATATAGTTGTTCGAGATACTCGTCCGACCATTCCAGATCCATTGCAACCAGCTAACTCCATCCCAAATCCTAACTATAATAAAATAATAGTTAGCTATAAGACAACAGTTGGACCAATGGCGCCACTAGTGCTTACTGCCGAAGGAATACAATCTAGCACGTCTGATAATCTTTTATCAATCGTCAGAGAACACTGGAAAATGTTATTATTCACCAATCCCGGCGAAGCCATAAGCGATCCAGAATTTGGTTGTGGCCTGATGACTTTTTTATTTCAAAATATGACCGGTGAGGTTACCAAGCAATATTTAGACCCCAGCGGCGGAGCCCAAACAAATATAGTGGATACTGTTTATCGCGATCCAATCTCTCAGATGAGAAGTGTTATAAACTCTCAAGCCAGAAGATATTTAGATTATTTAACTATAAATTCTATTGATTTGATTGCAGACGAAGACACCAGCGCAATTCAAATAAAAATAGCGTATCGTTTGGATATAACGGGAGAACAAGATGTGTTTAATTATGAAATATCTGACATCTATGCAAACTCTCAATTTGGCCCAAATAACATGAATGCATCAGATTTTATTAATCAGTACAGCTAATAGGAAAAAATAAAGATGGCAAGAAAAAAAAACATACCAATTAATTATACTAATAGAGATTTTGATTCAATAAAAAGGGATCTAATTGAACACGCCAAAAGGTATTATCCAGATGTCTATAGAGACTTTAACAGAGCCTCATTCGGTTCTTTTTTGACAGATATAGTGGCATACGTTGGAGACGTTTTATCTTTCTATGCAGATTTTCAAGCAAATGAAAGCTTTCTAACGACCGCCATTCAACCAGAAAATATCGTTCGACATGCTAAAACTATGGGATACTCTTTTGAGTCTGCCAAGGCTGCATACGGAACAATTAGTTTGTTTGTTTTGGTTCCAAGTAACGCCGATGGTTCTGCCCCAGATATGACCTATGTGCCTATATTAAAAAAAGGAGCAACCTTTAGATCTTCTGCCGGAATTGGATATACTTTGCTCGGAGATGTTGATTTTTCTTTACCAAATAATGATATTGTGGCTGCAAGATTTGATTCCAACTCAGGCAATACAACTTATTATGCAATCAGGTCACATGGTCTTGTTATGTCTGGAACTAAAAGGCAAGTAATTATTGACTTAACAGATGAAGACTTCAGTAGATTCACAAGAGTTTATCTAGGTAACAACACAATAACTGATGTTGAATCTTGTATAGACTCTGAGGGCAACGAGTGGTATGAAGTAGAACACTTAACGCAAGAGGTGGTTTACAAAGAGGTTATTAATAAAGATGCAAAATCTGACGGAGTACCCAGCATATTAAAACCAATGGTGGCAGCAAGAAGATTTAAGGTAGATAGAGATGAAACAGGGGTTTACGCTCAGTTTGGATTTGGAAATGAACAAAGTGATAAACTAACCGGAATCGTTGACCCTTCTAGAGTTAGTTTAAATTTGCATGGTAAAAGGAATATTGTTAAATCCTCA
>MDTG01203968.1_pt1 | contig 14502 bp, 10 predicted proteins | sample 811421 | NCBI WGS metagenome assembly MDTG01 (sample SAMN05326645, study PRJNA326480) | marine metagenome | isolation source: seawater | place: Pacific Ocean: South East | collected 2011
GACGATAAATCAGTTTCATTTTCAAGCTCTTTATATAAATTTAGTGAATGATTACGTATCTTTGTAAGTGTTGCTGAGGCACCTAATTGACCAATTAAACCAGCAGCATGCCAAGTTGTTCCTGAGGTAAGTTGGTCTCTTTCGAGAAGAACAACATCGTTCCATCCATATTTAGCAAGATGGTAAGCAACAGAACATCCTGCTACTCCACCACCAATTACAACTACTTTTGCACCACTAGGAATTCTTTGGTTCATAATTAAAAATTATAGTTTTAATGTTTTTGAATTAAATTCAAATAATTTATTAACATGATTCTGTTCTATGTCATTAATTGATGAAGGATTCCAATTAGGATTGTGATGTTTTGATACAAGAACAGCATCAATTCCTTCATCAAAATCATCTCTATTAACCATATTTTGACTCAATTTATATTCCATTTCAAGACATTCTTTTAGATTTTTACTTTTACCTTTTTTTAATAACTCTAATGTAACAGCAAGGCTCATTGGACATTTTTTTTCTAGTATATTCAATAAAATTTCTGCATTATTACTGTCATGTTCTTTAAGTTTTTTAAAAATTGTTTTTATCTCGCCATCAAATAATTTACTTATTGATATTTTGTCAATTAACTCATTTTCTTTTTTTAGTGAGGATGCATTAAACTCTTTCAAAATTCCACTTTCGATATACATGTCTATAAAATTATCAGTTTCTTTACTTGGACAGTAGTGGGTTCCTAGACCTAAATTTAAAATTTCCAAGGGCCCAATAACATTTCCTGTTAAAGCTAAAAAAATTCCATAATTATTTTTTATTTTTGATAAAAAATAACTCCCGCCAACATCAGGGAAAAAGCCAATCGCAGTTTCAGGCATTGCAAATTTAGTTGTATCAGTTACGATTCTAAAATTTCCATATAGAGATAGTCCTATCCCACCACCCATTACTACTCCATTCCATAAAGAGAGATAAGGTTTTGAAAAATTATTTATTTGATAATTTAATTTATATTCTGAAAAGAAAAAATCTCTTTTAAGATTTGAATTTTTACCCCCCAAAGAAAGACTTTTGACATCTCCACCTGCACAAAAATGTTTTCCTTCGCCTAATAATAAAATTTGTTCAATACTATCATTTTTTTCCCATTCATTTAATTGATAAGAAAATTTTTTAGCCATATCATAATTTAGTGCATTCAATGCTTTAGGTCTATTAAGTTTAATTATTCCTGTTTTTTTAGTTTTTTCAAAAATTATATCCATATTACTTTCTCTTAAAATTTAAAATTTTATCAGATATACCCACTTCTTTTGCTTTGAGCCTATTAATCTCATCTCTGATTCTTGCGGCATCTTCAAATTCTAATTTTGCAGCAAATTCATCCATTTTTGTTTCTAGGTTCTTAATATGTTTATCAAGATCTTTACCAACTAATTCTTTAGCATTGCTTAATTCTACTGTTACATGATCTTGTTCAGCTGTTGTCTCAAGAATTTCCTCAATGTTTTTTTTAATACTTGAAGGCGTAATTTTATTTTTTTTATTAAAAATTAATTGCTTATTTCTTCTTCTTTCAGTTTCATCAATAGCTTGTTTCATACTTTTTGTAACGACATCAGCATACATTATAACTTTACTATCAACGTTCCTGGCAGCCCTTCCTATTGTTTGAATTAAGCTTGTTTTTGACCTTAAATAACCTTCTTTATCGGCATCTAATATAGCCATCAAAGCACATTCAGGTATATCTAATCCTTCTCTCAATAAATTAATACCAACTAAAATGTCAAAGACACCTAAACGGAGATCCCTAATAATACCAATGCGTTCTAAGGTTTCAATATCCGAATGCAGATACCTTACTTTCAAACCCTCTTCATGCATATACTCAGTTAAATCCTCAGACATTTTTTTTGTTAATGTTGTAATTATAACTCTATAGCCATTTGAAATAGTCGTTTTACATTCATCAATAAGATTATCTATTTGATGTTTTGTTTTTCTAACTTCTATTGGAGGATCAATAAGTCCAGTAGGTCTAATCACTTGTTCCACAAAAATTCCACCAACTTTATTTAACTCATACTCTCCCGGAGTAGCACTTACAAATATGGTTTGGGGCCGCATCCCATCCCATTCCTCTCTTTTTAGAGGTCGATTATCGACGCAGCTTGGCAATCTAAAACCATATTGTGATAAAGTTGATTTTCTTGAAAAATCACCTTTATACATTCCTGATATTTGGCTACAAGTAATATGACTTTCATCAATAAATAACAGAGAATTTTCAGGGATATATTCATATAACGTTGGAGGAGGCTCACCAGTCTTTCTTCCCGATAAGTATCTTGAATAATTCTCAATACCACTGCAACTCCCTGTAGTTTCAATCATTTCTAAATCAAAATTTGTTCTTTCATCCAATCTTTGTCTTTCTAAATATTTTTTTTCTTTTTCAAATACTTCTAATTGTTTTTTTAAATCTTCTTTAATTAAATTTATAGCTTTTTTAATTGTTGGTTTTGGAGTTACATAATGTGAATTAGAAAAAATTCTAATCTCATTTAAATCATTAATTTTCTCGCCTGTAAGAGGATCTACTTCAGTAATGCTCTCAATTTCATCTCCAAACAATGATATTTTCCAGGAACAATCTTCAAAGTGAGATGGAAAAATTTCAAGAATATCGCCTTTAGCCCTAAAACTTCCTCTTCTAAAATCCATATCTCTTCTTTTATACAAAAGTTCTACTAATTTTTTTATTATTATATCTCTGCTAATTTTTTGATTTTTTTGTATAGTAAAAGACATAGATGAATATGAATCAACTGAGCCAATTCCATAAATACATGAAACTGAAGCAATTATTATAGTATCATTTCTTTCTACAAGAGAGCGAGTTGCTGAATGTCTTAACCTATCTATTTGTTCGTTTATTGAAGATTCTTTTTCAATATATGTGTCACTTCTAGGAACATATGCTTCTGGAGTATAATAATCATAGTAGCTTACAAAATATTCAACAGCATTATTAGGAAAAAGACTTTTCATTTCACCATACAATTGAGCAGCAAGAGTTTTATTTGGAGCCATAATTAATGTTGGACGTTGAAGTTCTTCAATTACTTTGGCCATTGTAAATGTTTTTCCAGATCCAGTTACTCCTAACAAAACTTGTTCTTTCTCACCTTCTTTTAAATTCCTAACTAATGTAGATATTGCAGCAGGCTGATCACCGCTGGGTTCAAAATTACTTACAATTTTAAATTTATTTGATGTATCTCTTTTAACAATATTATTATTTTTAATTAAATTCATTAAGAGTTTAAGTAGTTGTTTAAATAACTATATTTTTCTAAAAAATGACCCTCTTTTGTTATTGTCGCATTTAATATTCTGCCATCATCATTTTCAATTAAAAATGGTAATACATGATTTACAATTCCATCGCCAAATTCTAGGCTAGAATCTCTTGGTAACTCTGCAGGTAGATTATCCACAGCCATAATTCCTAGATTATTTTTTTTATTTTTAACTTCCTTCATATTTTTTTTATCAATATAAAAATTTGGATTTTCTATTGAAGTTGATTTTATTGTAGTTGGAATAGAACCTTCTAAATCACAGGTTATATCTCCTATAACTTGTAATTTTGATAATTGATTTAATTGGTTTTTTTCAAATATTTTTGGTGAAGCAGGGTCCCAATAGTGAGCGCTTATAAATACATCTGTTACTTTTAAATAAGGTAAAGCGCAGCTTGAATATTCCCTTGGATGATTAATGAAATGAGAAAGGTCAAAAGTATTTTTATTAGTATGCTGAACATAATCACTAGTTTGTAAATTACAAAATACTGGTTTATTTATATCAGAATGCAAATACTGATCTTTATTAACTTGTGTTATATTAGTTTCTTTTAAAAGCTCTATTACGCCATTAGCAACTCTGCCATCACCTGTTACTAATAATTTTATTTTTGGAAATATAACATTACGCAAGTTATTTTTTAGCCTTTCATAGTTATTTATCTTGTATGCCCTTCCAAGTGTTACAAACTCATTATGAGCTAGAAAAAGATTTAATGTATTAAAGCAACCAACAATACCTGCAAATCTGCCAAATCCAAGATATCTTGCCATTTTTCTATCTCTGATATTTTCATAGTCTATTAATGTAGCTTTATTTTTGATGATTGATTTTAAGAGCTCTTTTTTATCCATACCCGGGGTCCCTTGTGCATTAACAAGTGTTTCCTTATTTAATTTGTAAGTATGTGAAAAGAAAATATAGGTTTTATTTTTTAAAATATAATTAGGATCAATTTCTTTTACACCAAAAATTATATCGCAATTACTTAAGTTATCACTTATTTTAGCCCCACAGTTTTCATATTCTTTATCATCAAAAGCTCTGATTTCAGAAGGCTGAACTATAAAATCTATATGAGGATATTTTTTTTTAAGAATTTTAATATGTATGGGGGCTAGAGGAGTTCTTGATTCATCAGTCCGAGTTTCTTTTATCAAACCAACACAATTTATTTGTGGAATCATAAATTATTTTTAATTTTTATATTATTTTGATTTAAAATTGAAAAATAGTAATTAATTGCATCCTTATCGTGTGGGGCTGCTTGTACACCTGGTTTGAGTTTATTTTCTAGCATTAAGTCAATTGATGCAGATAAAGTTAGAGAAACTAGTTTGCCCATAGCAGTATTTTCGCCTGAGCCCTTTTCATCTAAAAAATAGGAATTTTTGTAAACCTCTTTATTATTTTGTTTAGCTATTAGTTTAACATAAAGAACAACTCTATCCTCTTCGTTTTCTAAGTATTGATTTTGTTTCCATAATTCTTCACTTTTTTTTGAAATTTGTTCATCAATATTTGAAGATTTTTTATCAAGCATATTAAATATTTCAGACCATGCATTTTTCCATCCATTTAATCTTAAAGTACCTCTTACGAACTCATCAATTTTCCAATCTTTATCAAAATTATATTCTCTTATGTAAGGTATAGAATTTCTGTTAGGATATGATTCATATGACTCACTATTTATACTAATGTTAGAAATATTTTTATAAGGAGTGACGGTATTAGTTTTAAAATTATTTATAAATTTTGCATCATTATTAAGAGCCTTTATTACTCCAGCTGGAGACCAACTAAATTTGTAACGAAAGTTATTAGGAGTAGCTGGAAAGCCACCACAATAAGATTGATAAATAACTGAAATATTTTTTAGGTTTTTTTCTTTTAAATCTTTTACAAGTAAATGCGAAAAAAAATGATCAATACCAGGGTCAAGCCCAACTTCATTAATAAAAGTTAATTCTTTTTCTTTTGCATAAAAATCTAAATTTTTAATTTCTTCTGATAAATAACTCGTAGAAGCAAAATGACAGTTTTTATCTAAACACATCTTTGCAATCTCAAAATGTTTATTTGCAGGTAGCTGTGAAATTATTATATCACCAGGTTTTATTGTTGAAATAATATCATCAGAATCAAATTGTTTTGCTTTTACATTAGATTTATTTACATGACTCAGGCTCGCTTCAGCTTTTTCTAGTGTTCTATTCCAAACTGTAAAATATTCAAGAGACTCTGCCAGTCTACGAATTCCTGGAATAGAAGAAAGGCCTGTACCTAACCAATGAACATGTTGCATACTATATAATTTACTTTTTTTTTAAAACGTTTACTACAATATTAAAACTTTCAATACGGAAAAATTATTGACGTATTTAATATTTATATTTTTATCAACAGGGCTAATATCTGGCTTTATTGCTGGTTTGCTAGGAGTTGGCGGTGGAATTATAATAGTTCCAATTACATATTTTATTCTAATTAATTTAGGATATTCCATAGACTTTGTCATGCATGTAGCAGTTGCTTCTTCTTTAGGTGTAATTTGTTTTACTTCAGTTTCTTCAATACGAGCACATCTAAAATTAGGCAATACAAATATTCAAATAGTTAAAAAATGGATGTTTGGCATTATTATAGGATCAATTATAGGATCCTTACTAGCAAGCAATATATCAGGTGAGATATTGGTTATTATTTTTATTTGTTTAGCTTTAACAATATCTTTGAATATGGGATTACAACAACAGCCCATTTTAATTGGAAAAGATCTTCCTAAGTCAAAAAGTTTAAATTTTTTAATAAGTTTTACAATAGGTTTTTTGTCAGTTTTAATTGGAATAGGAGGAGGCAGTTTCAGTGTTCCTACTTTAAGCATGTTCTCAAAAAAAATCCATGAGTGCGTTGGAACATCAGCTGTTTTTGGTTTTTTGATAGCATTTCCTGGTGTTATCATGTTTATGATTACAGGTAGTTTTAAAGAAAATCTTCCTGATTATTCGATTGGATATGTTAATATAATTATTGTGTTTTTAATTTCGATAACAAGTATATTTACAGCAAACATTGGAGCAAAAATTGCCTCAAAAATTAATAAAATTACACTAAGAAAATTTTTTGCAATTTTTTTATTGTTTACTTGTGTAAGTCTTATTATTGAGCATTTTATATTATAATTAAATGACTTATATAGCTGAAAGATTAAAACGAATTAAACCTTCTATGACAGTGGGTATTAATATTAAGGCTAATGCTCTAAGAGCTGAAGGAAAAGATGTTTTGGTTTTAGCAGCTGGTGAACCTGATTTTGACACTCCTGAAAATATAAGAAAAGCTGCAAACAAAGCTATTGAGTCTGGAGAAACTAGATATGTTCCTGGTAAAGGAACTCCTTTGTTACAAAATGCAATTCAAAAAAAATTTTTTCGTGATAATGATTTGCATTATGAATTAGATGAGATCATGGTTGGAGTTGGTGGTAAACACATAATTTATAACGCAATGATGGCCACTTTGAATCCCGGGGATGAAGTTATTATTCCAGCTCCTTATTGGGTTAGCTATCCCGATATTGTTTTGTTAGCTGAAGGTAAGCCGATAATTGTTGAGTGTTCTGAGTTACAAGGATTTAAACTCACACCATCTCTACTAGAAGAAAATATCACCTCAAATACTAAATGGCTAATGTTAAATAGCCCAAGTAATCCAACAGGAGCCGTATATAGCGAAAAAGAATTAGTTGAGCTAGCTTCAGTACTGTTAAAATATCCAAAAGTTTTAATAATGTCTGATGATATTCATGAAAAAATTATTTATGGTAATGGTAAATTCTCAACTTTAGCTTCATTAGAACCAAAATTAAAAGATAGATGTTTAACACTTAACGGTGTTTCTAAATCTTATTGCATGACTGGTTGGCGTTTAGGATATTGTGGTGCTCATAAAGATATTATTTCAGGTATGAATAAAATACAATCACAAAGCAATTCTTCAACATCATCTATTTCAATGGCTGCAGCTGTTGAGGCTTTAAATGGCCCTCAAGATTTTATAAATGAACACAATAAGCACTTTAATAAACGAAGAGATATGGTTGTATCAAAACTAAACTCAATTGAAGGTATTTCTTGCACGACTCCTGAAGGTGCTTTTTATGTTTATCCTAATTGCAAAGATATAATTGGAAAAAGAACAGATAAAGGTGAAGAAATTAAAAGTGATGAAGATTTTATGAACTATCTACTTGATTCAGAAGGTGTTGCAGGAGTGCATGGAGCAGCTTTTGGCTTGTCTCCTTATTTTAGACTTTCATATGCTACTAGTGAAAAAATTTTACAAGATGCTTGTAATCGTATTGAAAGAGCCTGTAATAAACTTAAGTAAGATCTTTATTTGCTATTACTTTTGCTATTCTAAGTAGATTGGTTGTTCCAGCGTTGCCAAATGGCACGCCTGCAGTAATTATTACATTATCGTCAGGTTTTACTAATTCCTTTTCTTTTGCAGTTGCACAAGCAATTTTTACCATTTCAGTAGCACTTTGTGCATCTTCTCCATGACAGGAATTAACACCCCATACTAATTGTAAATTTCTTGCAGTAGATAAATTAGGTGACATACCTATAATTTGCACAGGAGCACGTTCTTTTGCCATTCTCATAGTTGTTTTACCACTAACAGAAAAAGTAATTATTGCCTTAGCACCTGCATTTCTTGCAATATAATAAGCTGCATTTGTTATTGCATCTGTATTGTCTACTTTTCTTTTTATATTTATCTCATCAATATCTAAATCAAAGTTATCCTTGTCTTGTTCTACACTTTCAATAATACTATTCATTACATTTATTGTTTCAATTGGATTATTACCAACTGCAGATTCGCCTGATAGCATTACAGCATCGGTTCCATCATAGATTGCGTTAGCCACATCTGAAGCCTCAGCTCTTGTTGGAGTTAGGTTAGTAATCATACTTTCCAACATTTGAGTAGCAACAACCACTGGCTTGCCAAAATGTCTACATCTTTTAATTATATTTTTTTGAACAATAGGAACTTTCTCAGTTGGCATTTCAACTCCCAAATCACCTCTTGCAATCATTATGCCATCTGAATTTTTAATAATTTCATCAAGATTTTTAACTGCAGAAGGCTTTTCAATTTTAGCCATTACTAATGCTTTGTTTTTTATTATCTCTTTTAATTTAATTACATCTTCAGCTTGTTGCACAAAAGAAAGCGCTACCCAATCTACTTTCATTTCTAAAACTTTTTGCAAATCAGATTTATCTTTATTTGTTAACGACTCAATTGGTAAAACTATATCAGGAATATTTACACCTTTATTATTAGAGATTAAACCTTCATTTATAACTTCAGTAACTAAAGAATCTTTTTTTTGATCAATAATTTGTAATTTTATTTTTCCATCATCAATTAAAAGATTTGTATTAGGTGTAAGAAACTCATATAAATTTTCATGAGGAAAATTTACTCTTTTTTCACTACCTAATTCATTTTTTAAGTCTAATTGAAAATGGTCACCTTTTTTTAATTTTTCTTCTTTATTTTTGAATTCACCAATTCTTAACTTCGGTCCTTGTAAATCGGCCAATATACAAGTTGTATGATTGTATTTTTTTTCTAAATCCCTAATAATTTCAAGATTATTACGATGATTTTCTATGGTATCATGAGAAAAATTTAACCTAAAAACATCACAACCAGCTACAAACATTTCTTCTATAATTTCTCTAGAAGATGAAGAAGGGCCTAATGTAGCTAAAATTTTTGCTTTTCTGTTACGTTTCATTAATTTTGTATATATAATTAATTGTACATAAGTTAAACTTATTTAATAAATTATTATGAAAAAAGAACTTAATCGAGATTTACTTGCTGATGTTGCTGAAAAATTGATTATTCATTTACAAGAAAGAAAAGATGTTCAAAATATTGATTTAATGAATCTATCAGGATTTTGCCGAAATTGTCTGTCAAAATGGTATTCAAGTGCTGCTGAAGAAAAAAATATCACTATAACCAAAGATGAAGCAAGAGAGCTTATATATGGTATGCCCTATAACGAATGGAAAAGTAAATTTCAAACAGAAGCTACAAAAGAACAGTTAGAAAAAAGAAAAAATCTATAATATTTATAAATATAGTTTTTCTAATTTATTTTTAAATTTTTCTTTAACTTTAAATCTTCTTACTTTCATAGAAGGAGTTAACATACCATTTTCAATTGAAAATTCCTCATCTATTAATATGAATTTTCTTATTTGTTCAATAGTAGAAAGATTATTATTAACTTTTTGAGTTACATCTTTTATTTTTTTTATAAAATCCTCATCACTTATAAGTTGAGAAAGGTTCTGATTTTTATTATTATCTTTTGCCCAATTTAAAGCATATTCTTTATTAGGCACAATTATTGATACTAAGTAATTTTTGTAATCACCATATAACATTGATTGAGATATCTCTGCTTCAATATCTAATTTAGCTTCAATACGTGAAGGGGAAATATTGTCTCCTCCTGCATTTACTATAATGTCTTTTTTGCGATCTGTAATTATGAGATAATCTTCTTCATCAAACTCACCAATATCACCTGTATGTACCCATCCATTAACAATAGTCGCAGAGGTTGCTTGTGGATCATTCCAATATCCATTCATGATATTATTTCCTCTAACTAATATTTCTCCATCTTCGGCTATTTTAACTTCAGTGCCTTTAAACACTTTTCCAACAGTATGTAATTTTACTTTTTCAGGAGGATTAGCGCTAACTACTGGTGCTGTTTCTGTTTGCCCATAACCTTGTAAAAGAGGAAGTCCTAAAGCAGTTAAATAAAGACCTACATCAAAATTTAAAGCAGACCCTCCAGAAATAAGTGCTTTTAAGTTTCCACCAAATCTTTTATTTACTTTTCTTCTTACAATTTTATCTAATATTTTATTTGATAATTTTTCAAATGTATTCATTTTTTTATTTAAATAATTTTTTTTACCAAGATTAAGAGTAGCAGCAAATAAAAATTGACTAATTTTCTTTTGATTTTTTAAACCTTGGGATATTCTTGTATGTAAAGAATCATAAAACCTTGGAACTGCTGTCATGAAATGAGGTTTTGCTTCACTCATATTAATAACAAGTTTATCTATACTTTCTGCATAGTAAATTTCAGCTCCAATACCCATTTGAAGAAATTGCAAAGTATGTTCATAAGAGTGTGAAAGAGGTAACCAGGATAAAAAACGAATTTCATTAAGATTTTTTAACAAATTTTTTAATAAATAAGCTGCGCCCGTGCAATTAGTTAGCATTGCTCCGTGACTTAACATAACTCCTTTGGGATTTCCTCCTGTTCCAGAAGTATATATTATACAAGCTGTATCTTTTCTTTGTTGATTTTTTCTTTCATTTTCAAAATTGAAATTTATTTTATTTGTATTTTCTTTTATTAAAGAAGCCCATCCAGTTATATTAATTGGATAATTATTTTCTACTGAATCATTATCAATTTTAATAACATTCTTACATTTGGATGATTTTGCTATCGCAGGGTAAGCTTTTTCAGCTAAATTATCTGAAGAAATTATAGCGCATCTAGCTTCTGAATGATTTATAATATATTCATAATCATTTGTGGTACTTGTAGTATAAGCAGGTACGCTAATTGCTCCAATAGACATTATAGCCATATCAGCAATCTGCCATTCAGGTCTATTTTCAGATAATATTATAACTCGATCACCCTTTAAAACACCTAGATCAATTAATCCCTGTGCAATTGCATACACTTGTTTTTGTGTTTCATTCCAAGTAATTGATTCAAATTTTCCAGCGTTTTTTTTCCATAAGTATGTTTTATCTTTAAGTATATTTGCCTGATGATGAAAAAGGCTGGTTATGCTATTAAAATTATCAAAATTCACTGACATATAGCTTGTACTCCCTACAAAGACTGCATTATAGAACTATATCCTATTTAGATATAATGAAAGAAAAAAATTTAAAATATAGAAAAAATTCCAAATCGAGCGAATTGCCAGTTTGGAATTTAAATGATTTATACACATCTATTAAAAGCAAGGAACTAACTAAAGATATTGAATTTATTAGAAAAAACACAAAATCTTTTGAAAAAAAATATCAAAACAAAATAAAAAACTTAAATTCTGTTGAATTACACAAAGCAATTGTTGATTTGGAAAAAATTGATGAAAAAATTGATAAAATATTATCATTTGCCCATCTTTTATTATCTGAAGATATAAACAATCAAAAAAATAAAATTTTCTTTCAGGAAATGCAAGAAAAAATTACTCAATTTTATTCTTCAATAATTTTTTTCGGTTTAGAGCTGAATCAAATAAATGAAAAAAAAATTAATTTATTAGTTAAAAATTCTTTACTTTCAAAATATAAAACGTGGATTAAGAACAAGCGATCTTTCAAGGCTTATCAATTAGATATTAATTTAGAAAAATTATTGCAGGATAAGAATTTGACTTCCCACAATTCATGGGTCAGGCTTTTTGATGAAACAATTGCATCTCTTAATTTTCCTTTTAAAAATAAAAAACTTAATTCAGCAGAAATATTAAATCTATTATCAGACAATAAGTCAAGTATTAGAAAATTAGCTGCAAAATCTATAGGAGTAACGTTAGGTAATAATGCAAATTTATTTGCAACAATTACAAACACACTTGCTAAAGATAAATCTATTAATGATGATTGGAGAAAGCTTCCAAATCCAGTTAGTTCAAGAAATTTATCTAATTCAGTAGAAGATGAAGTAGTTGAATCTCTTTCAAGATCTGTATCAAATTATTATCCAAAATTGTCACATAGATATTACAAAATGAAAGCCAAATGGTTCGGTGTTAAAAAATTAAAATATTGGGATAGAAACGCCCCTTTACCATTTCAGAGCAAAAAAGAATATTCATGGATCATGGCTAAAAATCTTGTTTTAGATTCTTATTTCCAATTTAATCCAATGATTGGTGAAATTGTTAAAAAATTTTTTGACAATTCATGGATTCATTCACCGCCATTAAAAGGAAAGTCACCAGGAGCTTTTTCAGCTTCTACTGTGCCGAGTGTACATCCATATATATTGCTAAATTTTCAAGGTAAGGCAAGAGATGTATCAACATTAGCGCATGAACTTGGTCATGGAGTTCATCAGTTTTTAGCTGCAAAAAAAAACGGACATTTTAATTCATCAACTCCTTTGACCATTGCCGAAACAGCTAGTGTATTTGGTGAAATGCTAACATTTAAATTAATTTTGAATAAGGCTGATAGCAAAAGAGAAAAAAAAGCTCTGTTAGCTAATAAAGTTGAAGATATGCTTAATACTGTAGTTAGACAAATTGCTTTTTATGAATTTGAAAAGAAGATTCATTATGAAAGAAAGAAAAAAGAACTAAGTTTAGAAAAAATATGTAATATTTGGATTGATATACAAAAAAAGAGCTTAGGCCCTTCAATAGAATTCGAAGAAGAATATAAATACTATTGGACTTATATTCCACATTTTATTCATTCTCCTTTTTATGTTTATGCTTATGCTTTTGGTGATTGTTTAGTTAACTCACTTTATAATCTTTATGAAACAGGTTTTAAGGATTTTGAAAGTAAGTACATTACTTTATTAGAAGCAGGCGGTTCATTGCATTATAAGGAATTATTAAGTCCGTTTAAATTAAATCCTGCAAAAACAAATTTTTGGTCAAAAGGATTAAATTTAATAGATGATTTGATAGATCAATTAGAGGATTTGTAACAATTGATATGTCAGACTCTGAATCAATTTCTTTTTCAAAGCAAATTAAAAGATACGCTAAAGTAGGAGGTGTTGTTGGTAAATTAGCAACAAAATTAGCTAGTCAAAAATATTTGGGAATAAAGTTAGATAAAGATAAACATGCCTTAGAAATAAGAAATGCTTTGGGTAATATTAAGGGGCCACTGATGAAAGTTGCTCAATTATCTGCAACTATTCCAGATTTGCTTCCTGACGAATATGCAAGAGAACTAATGCATCTTCAATCTAATGCACCTCCAATGGGATGGTTATTTGTTAAACGAAGAATGTCAGCAGAACTATCATCAACTTGGCAAAAAAACTTTGTTAAATTTGATAAGGAGGCTACAAAAGCAGCTTCATTAGGCCAAGTTCATAGAGCTATTTTATTAAACAAAAAGATTGTTGCTTGTAAACTTCAATATCCAGATATGGAATCAGCAGTGTCAGCTGATTTAAATCAATTAAAAATGATTTTTTCTATTTATCAAACTTACAACAAAGCAATAAAAACTGAAGAAGTTTATAAAGAGGTAACCCAGCGACTTAAAGAAGAGCTTAATTACGAAAGAGAGAGAAAATTAATGCAAATTTTTAGTAATATTTTTCTAAATTCTAAATATGTAAACATTCCAGAGGTATATGAAAAATTGTCAACCAAGAGATTGCTTACAATGTCTTGGCTAGATGGCCAGCCATTGTTAAATTTTAAAGATGCGAGAAAAGAAGTACGCAACACTATTGCAAAAAACATGTTTTATACGTGGTATAAACCATTTTATGAATATGGTATCATTCATGGAGATCCTCATTTAGGCAATTATACAATTACTAAAGATTTAAATATTAACTTATTTGATTATGGGTGCATGAGAATATTTAAGGGAAAATTTATACAAGGTGTGATAGATTTATATTTTGCTCTTCAAAAAAATGATAATTCTAGAGCTATTTATGCTTATGAGCAATGGGGTTTTAAAGGAATTACAAAAGCAAAATTAGAAGTTTTGAACAAATGGGCGAGTTTTATTTATTCTCCATTAATGAAAGACAAGATTCAAAAAATCCAAGAAAGTGATAATGGCATATATGGTGCTTCAGTTGCCTCTGAAGTTCATCGCGAACTTAAGAAACTTGGTGGAGTCAAACCTCCAAAAGAATTTGTATTTATGGATAGAGCGGCTGTAGGTCTTGGTTCAGTTTTTATGCATTTAAAAGCAGAAGTAAACTGGTATCAGATATTTCATCAATTAATTCAAAATTTTGACGAAAAAAAATTAAACCAA
>MDTG01322823.1_pt1 | contig 14501 bp, 15 predicted proteins | sample 811421 | NCBI WGS metagenome assembly MDTG01 (sample SAMN05326645, study PRJNA326480) | marine metagenome | isolation source: seawater | place: Pacific Ocean: South East | collected 2011
CTTCCCAGCAAGGTGTAAAGGAAAAACATCAGCGCTGCCGGTTGCCTGTCTTCATGGCCCCACCCGGCGATCATGAAATACATGGAGACAAGGGAAACCTCGAAGAAGACGTAGAACAAAATCCCGTCAAGAGCCGTAAACGTACCGATGGCCGCCGTTTCCAGAAGAAGCACCAGGGCCACGAAGGCGCGCGGACGTTCGCGAAGCGACGATGAGTAGATGAACGCGATCATGAACAGTACGGCGCTCAGCAACACCAGCGGGAGGCTGATGCCGTCGACCCCCACCCGGTAGGCGGCACCGATGGCCGGTATCCATCGCAGCTCTTCGACCTGGGAAAAGCCCGCACCGCTCACACCCTGCAGCCACATGGCAACGGCGAAGGCCAGGGTCAGGAAGGCGGTGGCAATGCCGATGCCGTGCACGGTCCGTGCCGAGGGTCGTGGCAGGACAAGGAGCAGGGTGGCGCCGGCCAGGGGCAGGAACAAGGTGGTGGATACGAGTGGCAACATGAATATCGGATTCCCTTCAGAAACGCTACAAGATCACAAGCAGCACGACCAGCCCCACGGCCGCAACCGAGACACTGACGGCCAGCTCACGGTGGATCAGACCACTTTGCAGAGCGCGGGCGCGGTCCCCCAAGGCCCGCATGCCCGCCACCAGGGCGAAGATCATGCCATCGATGCGGCGCTCGTCGCTGGCGCGCGCCAGCCGCGCCACGGAGAGCCCGGCCCGGCCGACATCGAGGACGGCTGCATACAGACGCCCTTCCAGCCACTCACACCCCCGGGCAGCGGCCATAGCCGGCCTCCCGACCCAGACCGTAAGCCCACCGCCAATGGCAAGTCCGCGTCGTGCCCACGGGTAGATCGGCCCCAGCAGGCGGGGAGCCGGCGCGAGCCAGCCCAGGCCCAGGCCACTCACTGCGGCAAGGAGCCCAAGCAGCACGGCCACCGCGCCTGCCGGGACGGCGGGCAGATCAAGAACGGCCTCGATGGGGCCGAAGGCCAGACCGAGGGTAGTGGCAGGGATCACCAAACCCCAAACGCCCACCGTCATCCAGGCACTGCCAGCAACCGGTCGGGTTTCGCCGGAGCCTCGCCACAGCAAGCGCAAGGCCCGGGCCATATAGCCGCCGGTCAGCAAGGTACCGGCCAGCGCCAGGGGACCGAGCCAGGCGGCGCCCTGCGCAGACAGGGCGGCGGCGATTACCGCGTCCTTGGAGAAGAACCCGCTCAGTGGCGGGATACCGGCCAGTGCCAGCGCCGCCAACGCAAAGCCGGCAAAAGCCCAGGGTCTGGCGCGACCAACACCCTCTAACTGATCGAAACCGGTACCCCCGCGGGCATGCTGGAAGTCGCCGGCGGCAAGAAACAGGGTGCTCTTGATGGCGGCATGGGCGAGCAAATGCAGGAGAGCCGCCAGCGGTACCCCGGCGCCGACCGCGACCAGCATCAGGCCATACTGACTGGCAGTGGAAGCGGCGAGCAGGCGTTTGAGGTCACGCTCGGCAAGCGCAATAACCCCGGCCGCCACCGTGGTAATGCCGCCGACAAGTCCGATGGCGAGTAACACACCGGGACTCAGCAGCGGGGCCGAACGGATCAGCAGGATGGCGCCCGCCGCCACCAGCGTGGCCGAATGCAGCAGCGCCGAGACCGGCGTCGGGCCCGCCATGGCGCGCATCAGCCAGTCCTGCAAGGGAACCTGGGCCGACTTGCCCATGGCGGCCATGAGCAACAGCAGCCCGGCGGCGACCGTGGCGCCGCCGTCCGTTGCCAGGGTAGCGGCGATTTCGCTGGTGCCCGTCGACCCGATGAGGATGAATATCGCGACGTACAGGCCCAGATCGGCGCTGCGGGTGTAGAGGAAGGCGCGGCCGGCGGCATCCGCGGCCTCGGGCCGCTGGAACCAGAAGCCGATCAGCAAGTAGCTGCACAGTCCGATCAGCTCCCAGGCCGCCAGCAGCAGTATCCAGTCGCCGGCCAGCACCAGGGCCTGCATCGCGGCGAGGAACAGGGACATGACGGCACAGAACCGGGGCAGGCCCGACTCGCGCTGCATGTAGCCGACCGCGTAGGTCAGCACGAACGTGCCGACGGTGGCCACCGCCACGGCCAGCAGCGCTGTCAGCGGCTCGGCGGTCAGGCGCAATGGCATTTCTGGCAGGCCGGGCAGAAGCAGCGTTTCGGCCGGGCCGCCGGCAACCCGGGCCAGAAGCCACAGACTCGCCCCCAGACCGAGCACGGCACCGCCCAGGGCCAGCGCGGGTCCGCCCCGGCGCAGCACCAGGATGGCCGCGGCGGCGAGCAGGGGGAGCAGCACCGGCAGCAGCACGGGGCTCATCCTTTCAGGTCCCGCGCTTCCTCCATCTCCACCGAGCCCCTGGCCCGGAAGCGCGCAATCGCGACGCCGAAGCCGACGGCCATCTCGACGGCCATGACTGTCATCACTACCAGCACGAACATCTGCCCGGCGTAGATTTCGGGATGCAGAAAGCGCCAGAAGGCGACCAGGTTGACCAGCGCACCGGCCAGGATCAGTTCGACGCCCATCATGATCATGACCAGGTTGGTCTGCGATAGCGCCCCGTAGACGCCGATGCCGAACAGGATGGCACCGGTCACAAGCGCCACAATCAGAATAGCCGTCACTCCGGGCTCTCCATCTCGCCCTTATTGGCCCGAGCCTGCACCGGTATTGCCACCGCCGTGGCCGCAATCATCGCGGTGAGGATGGTGACACCGGCGGTTTCGAAGATCAGCATGGAACGCCCCAGCAGCTCCATACCCAGCGCCCGGGTCTGCATCGCGGCATCCGGCGCCTCGACCGTCACAGGTCCCCAATCAACCCAGAACGCGACCACTATCGTGACACCGGCAGCGACCACTCCGGCGCCGATCGAAAAGCGCTTCTGGTGGGTCATGTCCATGCCGCCCATGCCGCCCGGGTCCATCATGAACATCACCATGAAAATGGCCATGATGCTCATCTCTGTGGCCATCATCATGATCTGCAGCACGCCCAGGAATTCGGTCTGCATCGCCAGGAACATGCAGCCAACGGCGGTCTGCGAGAACAACAGTGCCAGCGCGGAACGCACCATGGACGAAGTCCGAAACACCACCACGCCGAAGCCGATGGCGGCCAGTCCGAAAACGGCAACAAAAAAAGCCTGAGCGTACATCAGGGCACCACCAGCACCAGTACACCGACAACAATGATATTCAACAGGGCGAGGGGAATGCCCAGGGTCCAGCACCACCGCATCAGATCCGCCTCGCGAATTCGCGGCAGATAGCGACCGACCAGCAGCATCGACACGGCCACGGCCAGGGTCTTGATCAGGCTCCAGGCCCAGGGAGGCAGCAGCGGCCCGTGCCAGCCGCCGAGGTAGAACACCGTGATCGCGGAAGCCAGCGTGACCACCAGCGTCAGCCGGGCCAGGCGCAGCACTGCCAGGCGCACGCCGGTATATTCGGCGTCCACACCCCCGCCCAGCTCCCCCGCTGCGATCGGCAGATCGAACGGCGCACGGAACGCCAGCGCCATGGCGGCAATGAAAAACAGCATGAAACCAAGCGGCTGATAGACAATGTTCCACAGACTGCCCTGGGAGCCAACAATCACGGTGGTCACCAGGGATTCAGCGCGCATGGCCACCGCTGTGATGGGCATGACAATGAGCATGGCGTAGGCGATGAGCTGGCCAAGGAATCGCCAGCCACCGATCATGGCATAGGCGCCATTCGGACCCCAACCCGCCATGATCACGGCAACCAGCACATAAGCAAGCGCCGCGTTGATGAACAGGGCACCGGTGGCCAGATCCGCGATGACCAGAGTCGGCGCCAGCGGCAGAACCGCCGCGCCAAGCACCGCGACAATCAGGAACAGCACCGGCGCAGTCTCGAAAAAGACCCGATCCGGCGTGCGCGGTACAATGGATTCACGACCCAGATGCGCCAAGCCGCTAAGCAGAGGCGCGGCCGGACGCAGGCGGCCGGTTGTCGTCCAGCCTTCGGTCACGGCAAGCAGCCAGACGCTGGCAAGTAAGGCAAGCAAGACGATGGCAAGGGTCACGAAAGCACCTCCCACGGCGACAAGTCCAGTGAGCCAACCGCCACCAGTGCATCGCCCAGCTCCCGGCCTTCGACAAGTTCTGCAACCAGGCCGATATGGTGACTGCAGGCGGTATCCAGCTTGTATGATTTCACCCGGCCGTGCTCCAGTTTCAGATTCAGTTGAGCCAGGCCGCGCGGGGTTTCCACGGTCGCCTCGCCGATACCGGATGCATGGCCGATGTTTCGAAGGGCCGGCAGGCCCAGCTCGCCGGTCGACTTGATGACATCGAGGCTTGCCGTGCTCTCGGCCAGACGCTGCCACAGGCGTGCCCAGGCATCTCCGGCTTCGTCGGCGGCAACCGCCACCGGCCCACGCAGGCCGGAAGAACCCGCTGGCAGAACGCCGGTCCCCTTCAATCGCGCCTTGAGCAACGGCGTTCGCCCGAGACGGTTGGCCAATGCCTGTAGCGCCGGCTCCAGTTCAATAAGCTTTTCCTGACTGGCATTCTGGATGCCCAGTTGCAGGGTCGAAGCACGATCCGTCAGCCAGGCGAAGCCGAGCTGACGCCCCGACTGGGCCAGCCATCCCAGGTGACTGGCGATGCGCTCACGCTCGAGTGCGCCGGCGCGGGCCCGGGCGGTTGCCGGGTCATCCTCCACCCCGGCCGCCCGCTCGATTGCCAGGCAGGCAAGCAGGCGGTAGCTCACGGGCGCCAGCGGCGTGGCCGACGCCAGACGCTCGACGAAAGTCTCGGCTTTCAGTTGTCCATTGCCGTCATCACCGTTGGCCATGCCCACCAGCGTTCTGGCACGCCCTTCAGTCACTCCGTCACCGTCGAGCGTCAGCGTCAACTTCAGCCCGCCAGGCAAACCGGGAAAAACCGGACCGAACGGCACCTCAATCCAGTCCATTGCCAGCCCGTCGGCGCTACGGGGCAGGTCCCTGGTCACTTCAACCATGGACATGAACCCCATGGCATCATGGTCGTGCCCCGAATGTTCGTTGCCTCCATTGTCGTGCCCCGCATGATCGTGACCGGAATGATCATGTTCCGAGTGCCCGGGGGCTCCCCCGTGGTGATGTTCATGATCATGGTGGTGCTCATGATCGTGGCCGTGCTCCGGAATCATGTCTCCAGCGCCGCTGTCATCTCCGGCATCGCGCGCCACCAGGTCCATGCCGCATTTGGGGCAACTGCCCGGCTCATCCTGGACGACTTCCGGATGCATGGGGCAGACATACTCGATCCTGGCATTCAGGACTGCGGCATCGAAATCCTCCGTCGAAGCGGCAAAGGCACTCTCCGCCAGTGCACGCCTCAGCCGCTCAGTCGCTTCTGTCAGCGCTTCTTGAGAAAGATCCGCCGCCGCATCTGCATCCGGCAGGGAGGAGGGTATTTGGCCGCCCAGCACAAGAATGGCGCGCGGACGGGGCATCTGGGCGTAGAGCACTGCCGCAGCTTCGGTCATTTTCTCTGGAAGGTCGCCGACAATCAGTAGCACGCCTGCATCGCGAGGCGTCCCGGTGATGCGCAGGCCGGCCGCCGTCACATCCAGACCATGCGCCAGGGCCACTTCCGGCCCCGGGACGATCAGGCAGCTCAGGCTGCGCGCGAGGGCGCGGGAGATCCACTTCTGCAGCACCGCGAATCGCTTCTGTCGCCGCCGTGCGCCCGTGTCGGTCATTACCGGCGCAGAAGTCATTGCCGCCTCAGAGCGCCCTGGCTCCATCCATAGAGCAGGCCGAGGAAGAGAATGGCCAGAAACACGCCCATATCAAGCAGGGCAACCAGCCCGACTTCCTTGTACACAACCGCCCATGGATACATGAACGCCATTTCCATATCGAAGGCCAGAAACAGCAGCGCGTAACCGTAATAGCGCGCATGATAACGGCCCCACACCGGATCCCGCGACAGCACACCGGAACTTGCCGGCACATCCTTGCCCGGCTCCCGGCGTGTCGGCCCCAACGCGCGGGCAAGGCCGTACAGGCTCAGAACGACGCCGCCGGTGCCGATCGCCAGGCCCAGCAGCAGACCGTATTGCTCCAATGCACTCATCATGCCTTCTCCATTTCGAGCGGCCATGGGCTTCCAGGGCGCCGGATCAGGGCAAATTTCCGCTGCCAGGCCCCTTGCTTATAACCAATGCTATACGAGACGCGAATAGTGCTGCAAGGCCAAGGCATGGTGTGCAAGGGATTGTCTCCGGTAATCGTTACTCGTAATCTTTACTGGGAGCCCGGGTGATCTGCGCGGTCCTGCGAGGCGTCCGCAAGCCGTCGCCACTGACCCCAGCGGGGGATGAACATGGGCACTTGCCGCCGGTAGGTGCGATAAACGTCGCCGAATCGGGCGATCATCTGTTCTTCCTCACGGTATGCCAGCCAGGTGTAGACGAGCACGATCACTGGAAACAGCCCGACCGAGAATAGCGTTGGCCAGTGCACTATGCCCTCGCCGAACAGGGCAACGAACAAGCCTGTGTACTGAGGATGTCGGACATAGGCATAAAGTCCGTCGGTGACCAGCCTGTCTTCCTTGCGTGCCCGGTATACCTGACGCCATCCCTGGATGAACAGGCCGATGCCGATAAACGCAAGCCCGTACCCAAGCAGCATCGAGACGAGCATGCCGGTCTCGCCCAGCCCGACCAGCGTCGACCACAAACTGGCGCTGACGTACTCGCTGTCGAGACCGAAGAAACGCACAAGAAGATAAATGGTGAGCGGAAAGCCGTACATCTCCGCGTACAACGCGATAATGAAGGCTTGCACTACCCCGGCACCGGCCCATTCCCGCCAGTTCTTCGGCGCGAAATAGCGGTAGAAGAACCACGACACCAGCACGATGAAGATCAGCGCGATGCCCCATGCACCGGCATGGTTGAACGACTCGTTCATCGGAAATGACCTATTGCTTTTATGTTTGCACCGCGGGATTTGCTGCGACCAGCAGGGTCATACATTTTCATTACTTTCTCCTAGATGGGTTAAAGTCAGCACCAAACCGGCGATAGAGCCAATTGTAGATCGGGCAGAACACCAATCCGGCGTAAACACCGTAGAGAAAGCTCTCCACCAACCCGAGCAGGAAACCCCACCAGGTCAGCCAGACGAAGGCGGGCAGCACCTGTTCGAGAAATTCATGCATATGCAGGCTTCGTGGTGTCACAAGCCCAAAAAACACGCATACGACGAAACTGATCGCCGCAAAAAGCCCTAACGCCCAGGAAATCAGTTTGGTATCAAGCATGGCGCCTCTGTCAGTGGTGATGCCCGGAAGACCTGTTCGGGCGGGTTTGATTTGTGTCGGTACCGCTGCCCGGTTTAACCGGCGGGTCATGGGTCCCGCCATCACTGCCGTGCCCGCCATGGCCCCCGTGCCCGCCATGGCCAAAGAGGTGCATGCCCAAAAAAACCAATGCGATCACCAACCAAAACCAGTTTTGTGCAAACCATTGCATAATAGTTACCTGTTGCCACGTTATTTGTTCTGATGGCCGACAATCGGTTCCGCGACCGCGCCTGCAGCGGGTAAAAACCATACTCCAGTTCGCCGGCGGTGTTTTTGATCTAAATCAAGAGACAGGCTCAGGGCACTTATTCTCCCTGATCTTCTTAAAGCTATCATGATTCAACTTACTAACGGTCTCATTATTGAGCAGTCACTCAGAGCTACGGACGCGCTTGCCCGCAAGGTGCGTGAGTGCAGGCATAGTGGGTCTATGTCAAATGAGCGCAACGCAGCGGGCAAACGCGTCCGTAGCTCCCTTAGGGGCTTGACTGTCAGCGATTGTGGCTGCGATTGTCACAACCAGCGCGATGCTTGATGCAGGCTGGCTACACCGGCGCATCGGCGCCTTGCCACAAGCGCTGACAGACGAAAGCTGAGTGTCTGCTCAATAATGAGACCGTTAGTATATCCCTGCGCTGATCAGGCAAGGCTTCCAGGGCAAGGCATTGCACTGCCGCAAACGGGATCTGTGCACTATCTTATTACCCGATGCCCGCCATCTGGAGGAAGAGGAAGCCGAATACCGTAACCGCAAAGGTGCCGGCTCTCGAACTGGCGCCGCCCATTGATTCAAATCAATGGGCGGCAACGCGTCATGTCGCACAATAGCCGCGGGCGACATCCCGCGCCGCCCACACCATCACCTATGCAATGGACGAAAAGCGAAGGAGAGCAATGTGAAACGGCAAAGAAATAAAGACGCCTACGAGGACCCCGTCTGCGGCATGGAGATCAGTCGCAAGACCGCGCTCGATGAGTTCAGCTACCACGGCAAGACCTATTATTTCTGTGCCGGCACATGCCGCGAAGCGTTCGAGGCCGAGCCGGAGAAATACCTGCGGCAACATCGTCAGCACGGGGTAAGGCCGAAATAGGAAATTCAGTCATGAACACCATCGACAACATCAGCCCGTTCTCTCCTAAGAAGACAGTTCCCCAATGACCGTACCGCGCAGCCTGCAGATCGTCCTGGCCTTTGGCGGCTTCGCCTGGGCCTGGGCGCGCCTGCATCGAAAAGCACCGCAGCAGCTACCCGAGCGGCTGCGATCAACGCTGGAACGGCTGGGGACCACCTTCGTCAAGCTCGGGCAGGGCTTGAGCGTGCGCCGCGATGTGCTCCCGGCCGGGTATCGGGAGGAACTGGAGAACCTGCACAGCAATGCTCCACCGTTTGATCCGGCCCTGGCCGTCGCGGCGATCGAGGCCGCCTTCGGCCAGCCGCTCGCAGCCCTGTTCAGCGAGTTCGAGCGCACGTCATTCGCAGCCGCCTCGGTGGCTCAGGTGCATCGGGCGCGGATGCGCGACGGCACCGAAGTCGCTGTCAAGGTACGGCGCCCAGGCGTCTCCCGGCAGGTCAAAAACGACCTGCGGCTGCTGCGTCGGCTCGTCAGGGTCATGCAATGGCTGCTGCCGGGCCTGCGGCGGCAACGACCGCTGGAACTGATCGACGAACTCGCTAAACAGTTGCGGGCGGAGATCAATCTCGAACACGAGGCTACCAACATGCGACGGTTGCGGCCGGCGATCGAGCGAAATTCCGTCCTCACCATGCCAAACGTCATCGAGCCGTATGCGGCCCGGGACGTGCTGGTGCAGGAATTCAGCCACGGCACGCCGCTCGCGGCCGAGTTCGGCACCCCGCGCGGCGTTGAGTTTGCCGGCCAGCTGCTGGACGCGTATCTGGGGCAGCTGTTTTTAGGTGGCGTATTCCACGGCGATCCCCACCCCGGCAACTTGTTCTCGATGCCCGACGGTCGCCTGTGTTTTCACGATTTCGGCAACATCGGCTATCTTGACCCGATCGCGCGACGCGCACTTGCGCTAATGGTAGAAGCGGTGTCCTATGCGGACGCCGAAGGCACGATGGACGCTGCGCTTGAGCTGGGGTTCCTGACCCCGCCGATCGACCGTCGCGCGCATACGCGCGCCATCAGCGAAATCCTCGACGAGATGGCAACCCTGGCGCTATCTCGCTGGTCTCTGGCTGAGACGATCTGGCGTATCGCCAGGCTTGGCCATGGCGAGCAGTTCCGGCTTCCGCGGCACCTTCTGGTACTGATGCGAACCTTATTCTTGGCCGAAAACACCATTCGCGCCCTGGATCCCGACTTCGATCTGCTGGCTGCGCTGGGAGAACGCAGACAAATGTTGGAGATGGCGTTCGAGCAGGCCAGCCTGGCCGGCGACAAGCGTCCGCTGGCGCAGCGGGTCACACGCACCGCCGAGGCCCTGTCGACGATCGCGGCCGATCTGTTGCGGCAAGCGCAGTCCGAGGACGGCAGGCCGAGCGTGTTGGTGCATCACCGCGGCCTGGAGGAGCTGGAACTGCATCTGGGACGCACCGGCAATCGTCTGTCGCTGGCGCTGGTGACGCTGGGGCTCTATATCGCCGGGTCGTTGCTGATGCTGCACAGTGCCGGTCCGCGCATCTGGGGCGACGTTCCGGTCCTGGCTTTGGTAGCCTATGCGATCGCATTGCTGTTGTCGCTGCGGCTGGTTGTGGCCATTGCACGGTCGGGGCGATTATGACGATGCCCTCGTACCGTGGCGCCGTATGTATGCAATCGGCCCCCGTCCTCTTGCATTGCGTCAGGAATATCTGGATTTTGCGGTTCCACGTAATCTGATATGGCTACCCTGAAACAGCGCGGTGCATTAGTCGACGCGAAATGCAGTGTTTCTTCTATTGAAAACCTTGCTGACCGACATAGCCATCTCTCCGCTGTTCGCGTATCCGGGCAATCATAGGGCCACCGAGGCGGCAATGACATTCTTCCTCGAGCGTAATGTAGTGCGGGCTATTGTTATTTCCATCGCTGTGTGCGCCATCATTTATCTGGGAATGGACATCGCGGTGAAGCGGGAGGTATTCCGTCATCTGCGTCAGGAGCTCGAAGCCAAAGCGCCGATCCTATTGGCGGCGATCATTCTGGACGTAGTGGTGCTCACAACTTTTCTGGTGGTCAAGGCGCGCAGCGACATACTCGTAGTGATCGTCGCCCTGCTGGCGATGCTGTTGGTGTTCGCCGGCGAAAGACTGTTTCTGCGGCAGTATTCAAATAAAAGCGCGGCGTTGCATTCAAGCCAATAAGCCTGCAATTACAATTTGCTGGTAACCTGCGCTTCACTTGCCTTGGGCGAGGTTTTCCGGTCGGACACCTGCGTGTGATCAGTGGTGTTGAAACCCTCAAATGACCTGATATTGGTCGGTTGGACCACCTCATACACATTCCTGGCGATGCGCCGTGACTGGCCACTGCAGTCGACGCGCCAGGAGCCTGTGCCATGGTAATTCGCTAGCCACAGCAACAGCCCTTGCCAGGAGGCGCCGGGCTATCGTGCGCATCGGCAGCGCCATAACCCGCTTGTTGCACGGCTTGTCGCAGCTTGCCAACCGACGTTGCCTGTGGGTCGAATGTGACCGTAGCGGCAGCCGCCGCCAGGGAAACATCAACATTCTGTACACCCTGAATCGCCTGCAAAGCGCGGCTAACCGCCTTCACGCAGCCGCCGCAGGTCATGCCGGTAATTGATAGTTGCTCGGTTTGCATGGCGAGTTTTCCTCATTTGTTACAACTAGGGCTATTCGCTGAACAGTCAAAAAAGAGGGGGTCGCAGCCCGTTTGGCATATTTGATTTGTAGATACGCAATTGAATCACTGGGAGCAGCCAAATCCATTTTGTGTAGCATAGTGCACATGCGATTGAATCTTTCTGATTTAGGTCAAGTTGCCCAGTGCGTCAGATAAGCAAACTGTAGAATTGAAAATTCAGATCCTTAGAAATGGGCGAGAGTGCGCTATGAAATCTGAATACCAGGCGAACAGCATCACCTTGATTGGTGGTGTCTCGATGGGCACTGGTGTGATGATCGGGGCGGGGATTTTCGCGCTCACCGGACAGATCGCCGAACTGGCGGGGACCTGGTTTCCGCTTTCCTTCATCGCTGGCGGAATCGTCACCGGGTTCAGCGCCTACACCTATGTGAAGATGTCCAACGCCTTCCCATCCGCCGGCGGCATCGCGATGATTTTGAAAAAGGCATATGGCCCGGGGGTGATTGCGGCAGCGGCGTCATTGCTGATGGCGCTGTCGATGGTGATCAGTGAAAGCTTGGTTGCGCGAACCTTCGGCACCTATGTCCTCAGGCCGTTCGATCTGGGTGAGGGTAGTGTTGCGGATAGTATTCTTGTGCCCGTACTCGCGGTTGGGCTGATCGTTTTCGCCTACATTGTTAACATCTCGGGCAATCGCTCCGTCGGCCTGTTCTCGGTCGTTATGGCGTTCCTGAAAATTGGCGGCATCGCCGTGTTCGGCGCTGCTGCGCTCGCGGCCAGCGGGTTTACATTCCAGCCTGTTTCCGGATCGGCTCAAACAGTCCCAATCGCAGGCTTCACGGCGTCGATCGCGCTGTCAATCCTGGCGTTCAAGGGCTTCACCACGATCACCAACAGCGGCGCCGAGATCGTTGATCCGCACCGCAATGTCGGCCGCACGATCATCTTTTCCATCGCGATCTGCGTTGTGGTCTATCTGCTCGTCGCGTTCGGGGTTGGTTCCAGCCTTTCGCTTGAAGAAATAGTCGCCGCCAGGGACTATTCGCTGGCTGAGGCGTCGAAGCCGGCGTTCGGCTCGTACGGCTTCTACTTCACCATCGCGCTTGCTGTCGTGGCCACCGCCTCGGGCGTACTCGCGAGCGTCTTCGCCGTCTCGCGCGTGCTGGCAAGTGTGTTTGCCGTCTCGCGGATGCTGGCGATGCTGACGGACATGAAGATGATCCCGCACAGCCATTTCGGCATGTCCGGTCCGATCCAGCGGCATACGCTGGTCTACACGGTGGTCATCGCATCCTTTCTTGCCGTGTTTTTCGATCTGAGCCGCATCGCGTCGCTGGGTGCGTTCTTCTACCTGACAATGGATATGGCTGTGCATTGGGGTGTCTGGCGCTACCGCAGGGCAGAGATCGGCGCCTCGGGTGTCGTCATTCTTGCAGCACTCGGGTTTGATGCGATCGTTCTGGTCGCGTTCACGGCCATGAAGCTGCAGAGCGATCCGGCCATCGTCGCCTATGCGGCCGTTACGATCGCGGGAGTCTTTCTGTTCGAACGCGCCTATCTGTCGCGCTGGCTGGCGCCGCAAGATGAGCCCGCCCACAGTTGACGGATGTGGCCACGCAATCGGTCCGCGACGGGCGGCGCGCGGGGTTCGCCATGCTCGTCGGTCTTGCTCTGGGTATGGTGGCCGCGAACTCGCCGCTGGCGGACATCTATGCGATTGTGCATCACCTGCCTCTGCGGGTTGGGGCGGGCACCTGGGCAATCGAAGCCCCTCTGATCGAGTGGATCAATCAGGGCCTTCTGACGGTCTTCTTCTTTCTGATTGGCATCCACACAAATCACGAGCTGACCCGTGGGGCGCTGTCCGAACCCAGTGCGGCCATGCTTCCGGCAAGTGCGGCGCTTGGGGGCATGATCGTGCCGGCAGCCATATATCTTGGAGTCAATTTCGGAGATACTGTCGCCCTTCGTGGGTGGGCGATCCCCATTGCGACAGACATCGTCTTGGTCCTTGGCGTCCTTTCGCTGTTTTCGGGTCAGCTTGGTCCTGCGATCATCGCCTTTGCAACGGCCGCCGCGATTTTCGACGACCTCGGCGCAGTAATTGTCATCGCATTGTTCTACGGATCGTTCGATCAGCTTTGGCCGCTTTGGATGGTGGTTGGCGGCTTGGCAGGTCTATTTCTACTCAATCGAACCCGAAGGGCATCGCTCGTGCCTTACCTCGCCTTCGGCTGCGTTCTCTGGGCAGGACTTATACTGACCGGTCTCGAAGGAGCGATTGCAGGGGCAATTGTCGGGTTTTCTCTGCCGCTGTCGTCGTTTCCGCCAAGAGCGACAGCGCGCGCTGAGCGGCGCGTTTCGCCATTTGCTCTGTTCTTTGTCGTGCCGATCTTCACCTTCTTCAACGGCGGCGTTATGCTGGATTTTTTTCCCGCCGATCCACAGGCATGGTCCGTGGCCATCGGTATTGCGATGGCGCTGATTGTCGGAAAGCCTTTGGGACTTCTCGCCGGAACACTCCTGGCGCTTCGCCTCGGCATCGGAACACTCCCGCCCGGCACCTCGATGCGGGACGTCATTGGGGTCGCACTGCTGTCCGGTGTCGGCTTCACCATGAGCCTGTTCATCATCGGCGCGGCTTTCGACGCAACCCCGATCGCCGCAACGGCAAAACTCGCCGTTGTGGGCAGTTCAGCTGTCGCCGCTTTGCTCGGCCTCATTGCGTTCAAGAGCCGCTGATCGGTTGAGCCCTCTAACAACGGATGCCTCACTCCTCATCTTTGGGCTCGAGGCAAGGCTCCCAGTCCCACAGACGGTTCATTGTTGCAAACAGGAAGGACGCAGACCAGGCGATCATCAAAAGCCCGTTCAGTGCCTCGACACCGGCGAGAAATCTCAGATGACCGGTCGGGACGATATCTCCGATCCCGAGCGATGTGTACATGACGGCCGAGAAATATAGGTAGTCGAGCGGGTGTGCCATGTCGGACCCCTCAAAGCCACCGATCCCGAACCACGCCCCCGCAATCCAGAAGCCGCCCGCAAAGAGCCCGATCTGGAACAGATGGGTGACAAACAACAGACTCACGATGGAAAGCACGCGCGTATGCGGCCGCATTGGAACCGATGCCATGCGGCCTGAGCAGAAGCGCAGGGACATCAGATGCAGATAGGCTGTGGCGACGAAGAGTGCGACGGATATGGCTATCGAAACTAACAACTTATGATCCCTCTAACGATCTTTACGCAAGAAAGCGCCGTGATCCAATGCCTCAAGTAAAGCTACCATACGTTTGATTGGACTCCGGGTCCAACCCATAGTACAACTTTTGCCATGGCTCCCATGAAGCGCTTCC
>MDTG01253045.1_pt1 | contig 14500 bp, 15 predicted proteins | sample 811421 | NCBI WGS metagenome assembly MDTG01 (sample SAMN05326645, study PRJNA326480) | marine metagenome | isolation source: seawater | place: Pacific Ocean: South East | collected 2011
AATAAAACTTTTGATAAAATATATAAACTTGGTAAAAAATATAAATTAGGATATTCAGGAATGCATACGCTTGATATTTTAAGATTAGAAAAAAAATTTTTACACTGGGGTCATGATATTACTTCCGAAAATAATCCTATAGAAGCAGGACTGTCTTTTGCAGTCAATTTGGAAAAAAAAAACGAATTTATTGGAAGAGAGTCCATAGAAAAAATACTTAAAAATCCTTTGCAAAAAAAATTGCAACTCTTTTCACTAAAAGAGCATTTTCTTCCAGGAAAACCTCTATTGCTTCATGATGAACCAATTTATTTTAAAGATAAAATTGTCGGAAGTACTACTAGTTCTAATTATTCTTTTTATTACAATAAAAATATTTGCTTAGCTTATGTTTCTAATGGCTTGGAAGGCCAAGACCTTTTTTTAGAGGTTGAGGGTAAAAAGTACTCAATTAAATTAGAAAAAGAGCCACTACACGATCCTAAAACAGTATTGATGAGAAATTAACTTCATTTTGGGTCAAATCTTAACTTCCAGACCAATTTGATCAAGTAAGATATATCTTATTAAAGTCAATATGTTTTAATAGTTCTATGAGTTCACAATATAAGTTTGAAAATCACGTTGAAGAAATGAAACAACAAAGTAAAGTAAAGCTCACAGACTTGCTGTCAAGAATTAACGAAGAAAAGAAAATCGAGAGAAATAGAAATTTAGCTCTTAGTGTTGCTGCAGTTTCTGCAGTTACTGTATTTGGCATAATTTTGACCCTTTAGATTTTAGTAAATTCAATCAAAATATAATATTTATTATTCTAGGCTTCCTACCAATTTTATAATTATTCTAGATTAATCCAATATAGACAAATATTATAAGACTAATGAGTCTTTTTAGGTTTTTAAAAATAAAATTTTTTAATTCAATTTACGGAAAAATTATTAAATCAGTCGCTGTAAAAAATAATAAAAATATTTCATCCCACACAGTTTTTTTTAATAAAAGAAACTCTTATAAAATTTATAAAATTAAGAACGCAAGATGTTTTCAAGGGTCAATACACGATAATGCTTTGATAATAAATAATATGATTATAGATAGCCCATCATACCAGTATAGGTATAAAAATAAATTAATTTTAAATGGAAAGATATCTGAGAATATTGTTTTTAAAGAAGGGACACCTAAATTTAAAAAAAATATTAAAGGTAGTGTATTTATTTTATTAACGGGTGGAGCCGGTAAAGATAATTACTTTCATTGGCTTTTTGATGTTTTACCTCGGCTCGCAATTTTAAAAAAGAGTAGTTTAAATGCTAAAAATTTTAAATTTTTATTTCCATCTTTAAAATTAAATTTTCAAAGAGAGAGTTTAAAAAAAATGAAAATTTCCTTCGCTAAATGTCTAGACGGTGGAAAATATAAACATTTTTCTGCAGAAAATATAATTGCTACCGATCATCCTTATGTTAAAAATAATAATCCAACAAGTTCAATTAAAAATTTGCCACTTTGGATAATTGAGTGGTTAAGAAAACAATTTATTGATAAAAATTATTCAAAAAAAAATATTTCCCGAAAAATTTACATAGACAGGTCAGACTCAAAATTCTCCAAAAATAGACATGTCGTAAATGAAAATGAGGTTAAAAAATATTTAGTATCAGTTGGATTTAAAATAATCATTTTATCTAAATTAAATTTTATCAGTCAAATACACATTTTTAATAATGCAAATGTAATAATCGGGGCTCATGGCGCAGGTTTTGCTAACTTAGTATTTTCTAAACCTAGGACAAAAATAATAGAATTACAATCAAAAGGCTCTGGAGATGTTATAAAAAATTTAGCAAAAAAATGTAAATTAAATTATCAAAGAATATTATCCAAAAACAAAAAAAAGAACTTCAAAAATCCACATGGCAAGATTTTTGTTAATTTAGAAGAATTAAAAAGAAAAATAAAATTATAGATAAAATATAATTAAAAAGTTATAAATGCATAATTATTTGGCGAGGTAGCTCAGTTGGTTAGAGCACAGGACTCATAAGCCTGGGGTCGGCGGTTCGAATCCGCCCCTCGCTACCAAAATATGATCTAAACCATTATTAACATGATTAAAATAAAAATGTTCTGTATTACAACTCAAGATGAGCATTACAATAAAATTAAAAATTTAGATTATATTCCTGTTGGACTTGGCAAGAACATAAATTCAAAAAACTTTTTGAGAGACAATACATTTGAAAATATTAGTAAAAAAAATTCTTATTATGGAGAATACACTTTTCATTACTGGTTGTGGAAAAATGAAATACAAAATTTAGAAAATTGGATAGGATTTTGTCAATATAGAAAATTTTGGATATTAAAAAAAATTGAAGAAAATATCAAAAATTTAAATCATCTAAATGAAAATATTCTTAAAGAAATACCGGCCGAGCTTGAAAATTTTGATACTATTTTAGGAGAACCTTTTTTTGTTAATCAATTCAGATTTACAAAATTTGTAAAAAAAAATTTCAGCACGATGATAAAAAATCCTTTATTATTTTTTAATAAAGATAAAAGAAATATCAAATTTCATTTTGATATGATGCATGGAAAAGATAATTTATATAAAGCTATCGAATTGTTAGACAGTAAGGAAAAAAATGATTTTTATAATTTTGTAAATACTGAAGTTTCATTTAATCCACATAATATGTTTATTTGTAAGTCAAAAAAGATATTAAAAAATTATTATGATTCAGTTTTCCCATGGTTAAAAAAATGTGAAAAAGAGTTTGGTTTTGAACTGGAGGGATATGGTTTAAAAAGAATCTACGGTTTCTTAGCTGAAAGATATTTATCTTTTTGGTTTAAAAAATATACCAAATTTACTACCTTACCTATTTTATTTAAGGATATTAGTAAACTGGAGTAGCTAAATATTTTTTATTTTTTTTTTAAATTCTTTGAAAGTTAAAAGTTTTCTATCTTTCTTTGAAACAATCATATTTTTTACTGGCCACTTAATTTTCAAAGTTTTGTCATTAAATATTATACCACTTTCATACTTTGGTGAATAATAATTATCTAATTTATAATAAATAATATTTTCTTTTTCATAGCTGTAATATGCATGCCCGAAACCAGCAGGAATATATAATCCCAAAGCATTCTTTTGAGATAAAATAATCTTAAAAACTTTACCAAAAGTTTTTGAATTTTTTCTTAAATCAATTACTACATCAAGTATCTTACCTTTAACCACATTTACGTATTTTGACTGTTTATTTTTAAATTGAAAGTGAAATCCCCTTAATACGTTTTTTTTTGATGTAGTACAGTATTCAAAGATAAATTTTTTTTTTAAAAATCGGTTGTTAAAAGTCTCCCGTAGATTTCCTCTACTATCTTGATTATTTTTTTGTTTTATAATTAATAAATTTTTAAATTTTGTTTTTTTTACAATCATTTTTTGATAATTTTGTAGAGTTTTTTTAAGCTCATATCTGTCCTTTTCGGGAACTCGCCCTTAGATACCTTTTTTAAAATATTTTTATTATACTTTTTTGCAAAATTGTAAATTGTCTGACTCGGGCCACCAATATTTATAATTCCTCTTTTATTTAATACTTTTAAAATTAAATTTGCTGCCTCTTCTTGAAATATAAAGTTTGATTTAACGTTTGTATAAGCCCTTTTATGTAAAAAAGGTTTTTCGGTCATACATAATCTTATTATTAGTGAATTTTTGTACATTTGAACCGCACTTTCTCCACCCATCTTTGACCAAGAATAATTATTCCAAGGCTTTACAGGATCTTTCTCGTTATAATTTCCTTTAGAACCTGAATAAACATAACTGGTAGACAGATAGATTAACTTAATATCCCTCTTTGATACTTGTTTTACAATATTACAAGTGCCAATGATATTTAGATCGATGCTTTTATTTAAATTTTTTTCATGAACACTCATTGGTCTTGATAAGCCAGCAAGATGAAGTACGCATTTAGGCTTATATATTTTTAAGTTCTTTATTATAGATTTAGAAGATAATATATTTAGCTGTTTTTTATTCCTAAAGATAAATTTTTTATTTGAAACAATTTTTTGTAAAATTTTTCCAAATCTTCCATCGGCACCTGTAACAAGTATTTTATTCATTATATTAATGATCTTAAATATTTTGAATATTCACAATTTCCGTAAAATATAATAGATTTTTTAATTTCATTTTTATTAATCCATTTATTATTTAGAGCGATTTCTTCTAAACATGCAATCTTTAAGCCTTGTCTATTTTCAATTGCTGAAACAAAATTGGATGCGTCATAATAATCTCTTATATTACCAGTGTCCAACCATGAGCCACCCCTTCCGATGTAATCAAAACTGCACTTATTTTTTTTTCTATAAATATTGAGTAAGTCTATAATTTCTAATTCACCTCTTGGTGAGGGCTTAAGTTTCTTTGCAAACTCTATGACTTTGTTATCAAAAAAATATAAACCAGTAATTGCTAAATTAGACTTATATTTTTTAGGTTTTTCAATTAATCTAATTATTTTTTTCTTATTATTTATTGTTGCCACTCCGTATAAGTGCGGATTTTTAACTGGATGTAAAAATATTTTAGCTCCAGTCTTTAAACTTATATTTTTCTTTAGTATTTTTGTTAGACTTTGCCCGTAAAAAAAATTATCCCCTAAAATTAAAGAAACACTATCTTTGCCAATAAATTTTTCTCCAATTATAAAAGCATGCGGAAGACCTTCTGGCTTTATCTGTTCTTTATATTGAATTTTTAATCCTAAATTATTTTTTTCAGGTAAAATTTTTCTGAACTGATTTAATTGGCCTTTATTCACGATAATTAATATCTCTCTAATACCTGCTAGCATGAAAATAGATAACGGATAATATATTAATGGTTTGTCGTACAGAGGTAGCAGCTGTTTATTAACCGCTTTTGTCAAAGGGCTCATTCTTGAGCCTATACCACCTGCTAAAATTATTCCTTTTTTAATCACAATTTTAATCCTAACCTTATATCATATTTATTTTTTGCGATTTTTTTAAAAAAAGATTTGTTTGCGAGATACCAAAAAACTGTTTGCTTCAAACCTCTGTCAAAATTTATTTTACATTTCCACTTAATTGACTTTTGAATTTTATTACTATTCAAAGAATATCTAAAATCATGACCAGGTCTATCTTTAACAAATTTAATTCTAACTTTATTTCCAATAAAAATTTTATTTTTCTTAAAAATTTTCAAAATTTTATTTACCAATTGAATATTGCTTAAATTTTTACCTGAGCCTATGTTATAATTTTCACCGTTCTTACCTTTTAAATAAAGCATCAATAAGGCCTCACAATGATCATTTACATGTATCCATTCTCTTGAATTTTTACCCTTGGCATAAATTGGAAGCTCTTGATTATTAATTATATTTGCTATCATTTTTGGTATTAGTTTTTCAGGAAATTGATAAGGACCATAATTATTACAGCAATTGGAAATAACTGCATTGATTTTGTATGTTCTTATATAAGACTTTACTAAATGATCTGCACTAGCTTTAGATGCAGAATAAGGCGAACTTGGTTCATATTTATCATTTTCTTTTGATTTATAATTTGACTTTATATCTCCGTAAACTTCATCGGTAGAAATATGAACAAGCTTTGGATTATGATTTGTTTTTTTTAAACTTCTTAAACACTCTAACAAGTTAAAAGTCCCATTAATATTTGTCTGTATAAAATTTTTTGGTCCATCAATAGACCTATCGACGTGAGTTTCGGCCGCCAGATTAAAAATACATTTAGGCTTGAACTTCTTAATAATTTTTTCTAATTTTTTTTTGTTATTAATATCGATTTTAAAAAATTTATAATTTCCTTTTTTTCTAAATTTGACGACTGACTTGTGAGATGAATATGTTAATTTATCTATATTAATTACTCGATATTTTTTTTTAATTAAAAAATTTACCAGGTTAGTTCCTATGAAACCCGAACCACCTGTTACTATAATTGTTTTCATATTTACAATTTAAAAAAAGAAGTAAAGAATTCAAATTAGTAATTTAATTATTAAGTAAAATCAATGATTTTAAAAAAATATAAAATTGGAGTAAGTTATAAAAAAATGTATAAAGAGGTGTAAAGAGAATAAACAAATATTTATATGCCAGAGAATCTTAACTCCTTAAAAGAATTATTTAGCTCAGGATCTGCTCCTTTTTCTATCGGATCATTGATGTTAAATTTATTAGTTGGAGCAGTAATATCTTTTATATTAAAATTTCATTATAAAAGATATTCATCTACTTTGAATAACAGAGAGGAATTTGGAAACATATTTCCTTTTATATTACTTACAACTACATTAGTTATTTCAATAGTAAAATCATCATTGGCCCTTTCATTAGGGTTAGTGGGTGCCCTTTCGATTGTACGTTTTAGAACTCCAATTAAAGAACCCGAAGAGCTCGCGTATCTTTTTATTTGTATTGCAGTAGGATTAGGTCTTGGCGCCAACCAAACAATTCCAACAATTTTAGCGACAATTATAATTTTATTTATAATGTACCTCACTAAAACAAAACAGATTTCAAATTTTGAAAAAAATATGTTTTTATCAGTTGAGTATAATATTGAGTCAGAAAACGAAAAAAAAGATTTAGTAAAAAATATAAATAAGATTATTGGTGAGGATGTCTTAAGATACGATTTGAGAAGGCTTGATTTTAAAAAAAATTATATTGATATTACTTATCAGGTAAATGTTAATGAAATCGATATGCTGGAAAAAATTATTCATAATTTAAAAAAAAAATATCCAACCATTTCAGTTACTTATCTTGATCAAAATCAGGTGCCCAGCATTTAAAAGATTGAAAAAATGTTTTTAAAAGTACCCCAAAATACTAGATATGAAATTAAGTTCATTTCGTATGAGCACAATTATCACTTAGTCTTAAACTGGTTAAAACTTCATAAACTAAATTTTAAAAAAAAATATGTTTCTAGATTTGTTAATAATGTTTACTTCGATTCTCATAATTATAATTCATATAAATCGAATATTTTTGGCGACAGCTCAAGAATAAAATTAAGATACAGGTGGTACGGTGAATTAGAAGATATAAATAATGGTGTTTTTGAGATTAAATATAAAAGAAATTTATATGGTTGGAAAAAAAAATTTAATATGCAGAATTTTAATTTTACAGAAAAATCCCTTTTAAAAAAATTTTCAAATACAATAAGTAAAAATTTACCAGATAAAGAGAAAATATTTTTTAAAGCAAATTCAAATCCTAAAATTATTAATCGTTATTTTAGAGATTACTTTACAAATTACGATGATGAAATTAGAATTACCATTGATAGATTTCATGAAATATTTGATCAAAGATATTCAAATAATTTCAATTTTAGAAAAAAAACATATAGCCAAAGGATTGTGGTAATGGAATTAAAATTTGAAAGAGGAAATACAAATTTTGTAGATGAATTAATGAAATCTGTTCCAATTAGATCGAGCAGAAACTCAAAATATGTTAATTCTATAAGAGCAGTAACAGGTTTATAGCTATGAAATATCTCAATAAAAAAAAGATAGAAAATTTAAAAAAAAATAAAAATAATTTCTCAAAAAAGTATTTAAAATTTCTTTTAATTATACTTATTTTTTTTATGGGTATTTGGTCAGAGAGATTTGATGTTGTGTTACAGTTCAAAAATTTTGCAAGAGAGGTAACTGATACTGCGGCTTCAAGAATTTACTCAGCTTTCAACAAAGAGACAGATAAACTTATTATTGATATTAGATATAAAAATTATATGGAAATACTTTCCAGTAGAGAAGAAAGTATAAAATCGTTGAGAGCCACCGAAGATATACACGATTGGGTTCCTGCCAAGATGTTATTCGGAAAAGAAAAATATAATATAAGAATTAAATTAAAAGGTGTTCATAGTGAACACTGGAAACATCCAAATAAATGGTCATTCAAAATTAAATTATTAGACGAAAAATCAATTGACGGGGTTAGAAGATTTTCAATCCAGCAACCTAAAACAAGAGATTTTTTGTATGAATGGCTGTTTATGAAAGTATTAGAGAAAGAAAAATTAATTTCTCATAGAACAAAATATTTAGAAACAGTCGTAAACGGAAACAGTTTAGGCATATATTTTTTTGAAGAGCAACATTCGAAAGAATTGATTGAGAACAACAAAAGAAGAGAGGGGCCAATAATTGGGTTAGATAAAAATTTGTGGATTAAAGAAGTAAATAATATGGAAAATTTGACTATTAATGTTTTAGAGGACACTTTTTGGAGAGCTAAGATTAAACCTGTTCAATTTAATGATGAAAAGATTGGCTCAGAACAGGAAATCTTTTTAAAAAAAGCAATTAATTTATTTGAAAACTTTAGAAAAAGTAAGAGTAGTTTAGAGGAGACCTTTGACGTTAATCAATTAGCAAAATTAATGGCAATAAAAGCTATATTTGGAGCAGTAGAATTTGATTGGCGAGACTTAAAATTTTATTACAATCCAATTACATCTTTGCTAGAACCAATAGGTCGAGAAGTTCATATTAGTAAAAACTTTAATGAAAAAAATACTTGGTGGGTGGACAGTAATGAGGATGGTTTTTTACATTCTTTAGACCAAAAAAATTTTATAGATTTACTTTATAAAGATCTTGAATTTTATAATTTATATTTATCTGAACTCGATAGAATATCAAATGAATTTTATATTCAGAGGATCATAGAAGAAAATAAAAAAGAATTTTTGCGATACAAAAAAATTCTTAAATCTAATTTCCCTTTAGAAGAAATATTTTCTGAAGAACATTTTATTAGAGTAAGAGAAATAATTAGACAAACACTTAATCCTATTCAAGGTATTAATGCTTATTTTGTAGATTATGATAAAAAAGGAAATTTATTAATTTCAATTCAAAATACGCAAAGACTACCAGTTCAAATCAAGGCAATTAAATTCAAAGATAATCAAAAATTACTTTTAAAAAGACCTGTTGTTGTAAATGGAAAGAAAAATAAAAAACCATTAGACAACTCTTTAATAACTTTTAACTGTTTAGAGATAAATAATAATGAGGTAAACTGCAAAAATCACCTAATTTTTAGAAATAATCAAACATCCTTATCAAAAGAAAATAAAATTATATTTAATATTCTTGGACAAAAAAAAGATATAGAAAGTGAAATTTTAAGATTTTATGAAACAGATGAACCTAATACAAAAAAAAATAAAATTTTAAGTTTGGACGAATTGCAAAAAATTCCATATCTTAAAATTAATCAAAATGAAAAATCTATTACATTTTTATCAGAAAAAATTAATATAGATAAAAAATTAATTTTGCCGAAGGGCTTTGTTGTAAATTTTATTCCTGGGTCAAATATAATTTTTTCTGAAAAAGGTCAAATAATTTCTTATTCACCACTAAAAATAATAGGAGAAATTGATAATCCAATAATTTTTCAAAACAAGACAAAAAACTATGGTAATGGTTTAGCAGTAATAGAGGCAAAATCAAAATCTGTAATAAAGAATGCAATTTTTAGAGGGTTATCTTCACCAGAAGTTGAAACTGGAGAAGGTCTATTGGGAGCTATAAACTTCTTTCGTTCAGATGTTGATATTGAAAATGCAAAATTTGAGGAAAATTTAGGTGAGGATTTTTTAAACATAATTTCATCAAATTTTTCAATCAAAAATATTTCAATGAGAAAAATTAATTATGACGCCATTGATTTTGATTTTTCAAATGGATTTTTAGAAAATATCTCTATTTTTAATTCTGGAAATGATGCTCTTGATTTTTCTGGAAGTGATGTGAAAGGTAAAAATATTTTTATTAATGAGGCTGGTGATAAAGGAATAAGCGTAGGAGAAAAGAGTAATATTTCATTTGAGGACATTAAACTTAGTAATACAAATATAGCTTTAGCAACCAAAGACTTGTCAAAACTTCAAGTTACTAATGCTGTTATATCAAAATCCAATGTGGCAGTAGCCGCTTATCAAAAAAAACCCGAATACGGACCAGGATTTGCCTCAATAGAAAATATATTAGTAGAGAATAGTAAAAATAAATATGTAGCCTTGAATCAGTCTAAAATCCAAATTGATGGAAAAATTTTAGAGCAATCTAAAATAGATTTAGCTGAATATTTGAATTAAAATGAATAACTTATTTAAAACCTGCTTTTGCTTTGTTGTATGTCTCGCATTAATTTTCAGTAAATCTTTTGCAAACGAGTTGGGTACAAGATTTATTGTAGCTGGACATTTATATCCTATTGTAAATGACGATTTAAAAATAAAAAAATTCGTAGATAAAATAAATAGTTACGAGCCTGATTATATATTTATATTAGGTGACTCAAGTATTCATGAAAAAAAAATTTATGATAAATTGACTAATTTACTTAATGGAGAATTATATTTCACAGCTGGTGAACAGGAAATAAAAAATTCTTCTAAAAATTATAAAAAAAATGTTGGTTATTTTGACTTACTTTTAATCAAAAAAGATATTCGATTTCTACTCTTAAATTCCTCATCTGACGTTAAAAACATTAAAATTAAATTAAAAAATTTTTTAAAAGAAGATTTTAAAAAAGGACCAACTGTACTAATGGTAAATCATAGAATCTGGGATGATACTCTCTTGAGTAAACAATCTATGCAACACGATAAAAGTTACTATTTTGAGGAAATTTATCCATTAATTAAAAATAATGTAAACTATATTTTTGCAGGAGATGGAAAAAGGCAATATTTTAGAGATTTAGAAGATGAACTTAACTACGGTAAGCAAAATGTTAATGTTATCCATTGGTTGGATAAAATAGGAAAAATAAATGCATATGCTGTTGGTACAGGAGATGGCGATCCAAAAGCAATTTTTACAATTGCAGATGTTATTAATAATGAATTATTTGTTAGGGGAGATTTTTCAACAACAAAAGATTATGATATTTTACCTAAAAATTTAATATCTCCAGATAAATTAAAATTATCCTCAAAATATACAGGAGGAAAATATTACTTTATTAATAAAAAAAAGTTGTATTTATCTCTATTTTTTATTTTCAGTTTATTAGTTTTAATTTATTTCTATAAAAAATATAAAAACAATATTTGAAAAGTATTCATGCAAACAAAAATTTATTGTACTTCGATTGACTATTATAATACCTTAGATAAGTTACCTAATTATATTATTCCACTTGGATTAGGTCCTAATTCTTTTCCATCAAACTGGATTGATGAAAAAAAAGGTAGAAATAAAAGCCATTTAAATAAATATTTTGGTGAAATTACCGGCTTATATTGGATATGGAAAAATCAGCTCCCGAATATGTCAAAAAATGACATGATTGGAATTTGTCATTACAGAAAATTGTGGCTCGATGATATTTATAAAAAAAAACAGAAATATTCTTTTTCAAATTTATACTCAAAACTTTTAAAAATTAATAGCCTTTCAAACTATGATAGTATCCAAGTTCAACCAATTGTTTTTAAAAATAGATCATTAATTGAAGATTTTAAGATGATTCATGGCACAAATATCTTAGAAGAAACTTTAAATTATCTTGACTCTCAACACAAAAAAAATTTTATTAAACATTTAAATCAAAATATTTTTTATCCCTTAAATATGTTTATTACAAAAGTAAATTTATTTGATGATTATTGTAAAATTTTGTTTCCTTGGATGGAGAAAAGCCTAGAACTTTGCTTAAAAAAAGATTTATGTAAAGGTTACAATACCAGACTACCAGCTTTTTTAGCAGAAAGATTCACTTCTTATTGGTTTTCACAATTTGAAAATAAAACACAATTATCTTACGCGAGATTAGGTAGATTTTTTTTATCTAATAAATTAAATATTTTTATCAACCCAATTAAACTACCCTTTACTTTCAGGATGTACCCTACGATTCATTATTACTAAGCATATAGATGAGCATAGATGATTTAACCATTATTATAACAACATTCCATAGCCACGATAAAATTTATAAATGTTTAAATTCTATTGATAAACGAGTTAAGGTTATTATCATTGAAAACTCAGAAGATAAAATATTCAAAGAAAATATTGAAAAGCGTTTCAAAAATGTCGAATGTTTTTTATCAGGTGAAAATTTAGGTTATGCTAAAGGTAATAACTTGGGTTTATCTAAAGTAAAAAGCCAATACAGTTTAATTTTAAATCCAGATGCCCTACTGGAAAAAAATACAATATATAATTTTTTAAAATTTGCAGATAATGAAAAAAATTTTGCAATCGTTGGGCCTATGAAACAAGAAGAGTCAAAAAATGTATTTAAAAATCTGACAAAACAAAAATTTTTTGAAGTCCAGTATTTAAAGGGTTTCGCAATGTTTTTAAATTTAAAACAATTTTCTAATGTAGGTTATTTTGACGGGAATTTTTTTATTTATCTTGAGGAGATAGATTTATGTAAAAGAATTACAGAGAATAATAGAAAAATTTATCTTCATGAAGATATCAAAATAGACCATATTGGCGGAAGCTCACATGATGAGTCTATAAATTTTGAAATGGAACTTTCAAGAAATTGGCATTGGATGTGGTCTACTTTTTATTTTAATAAAAAACATTTTGGGTATCATAATGCTTTAATAAAAGTTAGTAGAAAATTTTTTTCGTCAATTTTTAAAATGATTGTATACACTTTAACTTTTAATAGAAAAAAAAGAAAAATCTATTTTCAACGATTTTCTGGTTTATTAAATTCTATATTGGGTAGAAAATCTTGGTATAGACCTAAAATAATTAAAAATTGATAAAAATATTGTTTTATATATAAAATCATCATGTCTTCAAAAAATAAAAAAATACTCGTAACTGGAGTTGCTGGCTTTCTCGGATCTCATTTAAGTGAAAAATTAGTTGAACTTGGTCACCAAGTTATTGGTGTGGACAATATGATAGGTGGATATAGTGATAATGTTCCAAAAAATATTCAATTTCATAATTTTGATTGCTGTGACTTTGAAAAAATGAAATCGGTAATTAAAGGAGTAGACGTTGTATACCATTGTGCGGCTACAGCTCATGAGGGATTGTCAGTTTTTTCTCCCTACGAAATAACTAAAAATAATTATTTAGCATCGGTTTCTTTATTCTCTGCCGCAGTAAATGAAAAAGTTGAGAGAATAATATTTTGCTCTTCTATGGCAAGGTATGGCGATCAAAAAGCTCCTTTTTCAGAAAGCATGAAACCGAAACCAGTTGACCCATATGCAATTTCTAAAGTAGCATCTGAAGAAGTTCTAAAAAATTTATGTGAATTAAACGGTATTGAGTGGGTAATTGCTATTCCACATAATATAATAGGTCCAAGACAAAAATATGACGATCCATTTAGAAACGTAGTATCAATAATGATTAATCGAATGTTGCAGGGTAAAGCACCAATTATTTATGGAGATGGAACCCAAACAAGGTGTTTTTCATACATCGATGATTGTCTAAGTTGTTTAATTCCTATGTTAGACCAAAAAAATTTAAATAGAGAAATTATAAATATTGGTCCAGATGAAGAATTTGTCACGATTAACAAAATAGCTGAGTTATGTTCCAATATAACTGGTATTAATTTAAATCCCATATATAAAAAAGATAGACCCAAAGAAGTAAAACACGCAACATGCTCTGCTGATAAAGCGAGGTCTTTACTAAACTATAAAACAAAAGTTTCACTTAAAGAGGGAATAGAAAAAACTTTCGAATATATTAAAAATAGAGGGACTAAACCTTTTGATTACAACATTAACATTGAAATAAACAATGAGTTAACACCATCAACTTGGAAAAATAAAGAAATTTAATGTCCAGGAAATTCAATTAAACTTTTTGTAAAATATCCTTTATCTTTCAGTAGCTTATTTCCTGGTAAGTCAAAAAGATTAATTACGAAAATAAATCCTGCTACATTAGCTCCACAAATTTTAACAAGTTTTGCTGCAGCTTCAGCAGTACCGCCGGTAGCAATCAAATCATCAATAATTAAAATTTTTTCATTTTTTTCTATCGCATCTTTGTGAACTTCAATAGTTGCTTTTCCGTATTCAAGTTCAAAATCAATAGAATGTGTTTCAGCCGGAAGTTTATTCCTTTTTCTTAAAAGAACAAAAGGTTTTTTTAATTCATGGGATAAGGGTGCAGCAAACACAAACCCTCTTGACTCAATTGCAGCAACTTTGTCAAAATTAATTTTTTTTGCTATTTCTATTATCTTGTCATTTGTATACCTAAATGCATCTGCGTTTTTTATCAAAGTTGTAATGTCTCTAAATAATATACCTTTTTTCGGGTAGTCAGGTATTGACCTTATATGTTTTTTTAAATCCATAATTATGCTTCAAGTTCTAACAAAAAAGCATTAATAATTAAATAATGAAAAAAAGAAAA
>MDTG01166418.1_pt1 | contig 14499 bp, 9 predicted proteins | sample 811421 | NCBI WGS metagenome assembly MDTG01 (sample SAMN05326645, study PRJNA326480) | marine metagenome | isolation source: seawater | place: Pacific Ocean: South East | collected 2011
ATGAAAAAGAAGAAGAAGAAGAAGAAGAAGAAGAAGAAGAAGAAGGGAGTGTAGCGCGGTAACAAAACTAAACAATTCTTTTGTATTCAACGAGTGCACGAACCGGCGCGTAGATTACTAACTAGTTCTTCAAAGCTTCAGCAAGGACGTTCATGGCTTCCGCGACCGTCGAGCTCTTCGATAACGCGTCGACATCGACGAGTGGATTCTTCTCCGCACAATCTTTCGCGATTTGTGTTTCGATCGACCCGCCGGATTCGAGAAAGCAGCCTATGCACTTTTTCGTCGCCGTTTCGAACCAGAACGATACCAGTTGCGGTTTGAAGTCACCAATTGGGCCAATGACAGACACTTTCCCGGTTTCCATGGCGGCATGACCGCCGAAACCGTAAAATTGCCATGAGACTGGACGATCGGAATCAGGTTGTTCGAACACTCTGGAGTAGAAGAAGGGTTCGTATTTGTAATTCGGAACGTCTTTTTCTCCAATCACAGTTCGGGCGCAGTGCGCGGCGGATGCTCTGGCGTGTTTCACGTGTTCCATTCTCGCGTGCGTTTCCGCGTCGTTAGGCCCAGTCAGACGAACGGGGAACGAGCAGACATCGCCAATGGCGTAAACGTCTTTTTGAGACGTTTCAAACTTGCCGTTGACTTTAATCCCGCCGTCTTTCGCTTTCTCTAACTCGTCCCCAAATGGTTCCACGTTTGGTCGAACGTCCGAACCAACGCCTAAGATGACTAAATCGGCATTCAGTTCTCTCCCGTCGTTCAAAATAACAGATTTGCCGTCGTTGATTTTCTTCACCGAGGCATTTTTAATAAACGTCGCGCCTTTAGATTCGTACAACTGTTCGTAATGCGCCGCGATTTCTTTCGTAAACAACCTTGACATCACGTTGGATTCCATCAAAACGACCGTCGGTTTCAAACCTCTGGCGCACATCCCCGCGGCGACTTCTAGACCTATGTACCCTCCGCCGACGACGACTGGATTTTTCGGCTTCGCATCCATCGCTTTCACGACTTCCAACGCATCCTCGTGACTTCTCAAAATCTTGCACATCTTCCCATCGTGTCCTTCGATGAACGAGGCTTTATGCGCGCTCACCCCAGTTGCAATCACTAACGAATCGTATTCGATGATCTCCCCGGTCACCGTTTCTACGCGCTTCTTCGCGAAGTCACACTTCGCGACCTTCGTCGATACTTTCGTTTCCACGCCTTTTTCTCGATACCACTCCTCCGTTTGCCTTTCCCCGCCACCGCCGACGGACGTGTGAAACCCGGGCAACCGCGCCGGAGCGCGTTCGTTCAAAAACGCCTTCGTCAGCGCCGGACGTTCGTACGGTAACACGTCTTCTTCGCATACCATCGTGACGCGAAGATCTTTCGACGACGTAAACGACGACGATGCCTCCCCTCCTCCTCCTCGCGCGCCGACGACGGCTCTCGCGAAATACCCGGCCGAGTTTCCTCCGCCGACGACGACGATTCGTCTTTGCGCCATTCTTTTTTTTTGTGGGACTAAAGTCTTTTAGTACCTAGACCTAGAGTATTGCGTACTACTCCTATCCAAAATAGTGACTACTGAGTGTGTCTTTTTGTAGTAGTAGTATGTAGTCAGTAGTCTTCGTTAGTATAATAAGAAAGGAGCAAAAGCACCCATCTCGTTTTTATCGTTTTTCTCTGCCTTTTTTTAAAACCCCAAATGGAATTTCCTCCAAAAAAAGGAATAAAATTTTCAAAAAAGGAGTCTTGGTGTCAAACGTTGTTGATACATATCTCTCAAAGTCGTCTGTCAAAGTCTTTGTCAGATATCTCGACTTCTTTTCGTTCTCGAAGTCGTCTCTGACGGTCGTCGTCTCTTTGTCGAAGAAGCGTCGTCGTGGAAGGGCTTCTGGCGCTTTTTTTGCCAACGTCACCGTCGACGCGGTGCTACCGGTGCGACGAGACGACGGGACCCCCAACAATTTTGGCGTTAGAAGAATTACGCTTTGAAGAAGAGCTCTTTCTTTCGAGACATCCCGAACGGTTAACTGGGAGACGCGTTTTGAGTACACCCCCGCGAGAGAAATGAGGACGACGACGACGACGACGACGACGCGCGCGCGCGTCGACCGGTGTTCGTCCGCGGCTGCGAGAAGAATGCTCTCGGTGATACCGGTACCGCGTCGTTTTCACCGGTCGACGTCGACGATGGATGTCGTCGTCGCGAGATCGACGAAGACGAAAAGCAACACGAAAGGGAAAAAAACGCCCTCAAAAGGGAAGAAGGACGATAAAATAGTCTCCAAACTGAACGCGGTGTCCGCGAAAGACGAAACCAAAAATAAAGAAGAATACATCGGGAACATCGACGAAGATCTATGCGCGACGATAACGAAACCGTGGTCGGAGATTAAAAAAATCGCGAGACCTTCGCAAACCGCGTGCGGCTGGGACTGGACGTTTTATAAATTGGGCAATTTCTCGAGCGAGGAGACGGCGAGAGAATACATGGCGGTGAAACCTGTACCTGTGGTGAAATATCGGGGGTATTATTACGTCGTCGACCACCATCATACGTTATCGGCGTTAGAGTTAGCCGGTTGGGAAGTTGATGTGACTTTAGAGGAGATTTACGTGTTTGAAGACGACTTAAACGAGGAGGCGTTTTGGGGCATCATGGAAGGGAAAGGATGGTCGTTTTGTAGAGACGAGAATTATAGGAGAATCGATTTGAAAGATTTACCGAAGAATTTCGAGTTATCGTCGTTTCGTAACGATGTGTTTCGTTCGTTGGGTGGTTTCGCGAGGAAGTTTGGCGTTCTCAAGAGAGGCAAGTCGTTGGAAGACAGATTGTTCTTCGAGTTTCAGTGGGGGTACTTCTTCTGGTTGCACAGATCGGACAAATACAGATTATGGCCGAGCGCGGAATTATCGAGAGGTTTCGATAGATTAATGACCATGATTGAAAACACCGACAAAGACGAATACATCGATAAACGACGAGACGTGACGGATATGATTGAACTCTCTGAACGCGTTTTACAGCCGTTGTACTCGGTGTTGGTACAATATATCGGTCCGTTAGCGGCGACGTACGACGAACTCCCACCGGGCGAAACCAAGAAAGTCCCGGGTTTGAAAACGTTATTCGGAAGAGATTATTTGCCGGGCGCGGTGAACGAAACCGCTGTTCAAGGTTTGATCCACATCAACTCGTTGAAAAATAAGAAAGTGGTCAAGAAAGTTTTGAAAGAAGCGAGCATCGACGAAGTATAAGGAAGACATACAAACATATCGAATCATCATATCTCTGAGCAAACGACGAGACGTCAGACAGAGTGTACCAATAAACTACTACTAAAGAAAGAGAGAAAGAAAGAGAGAGAGAGAGACTCAGACGATAGCTTTTGTGTATGCCGTCTCTCGCACTCTCGAGCGTGTATAATATAAATTTATAACTGGCCTCACAAAAATCCACCCCCCTTTTTTCCCTTTGCGACGGGAACACATGCCTCCGTCTTCTCACTCGTCGTTGTTCAAGCAGCGGAGAAGGCAAAAGCTCAGACTCGTTCTTCTTTTGTTCGCGATGGTACCTTTAATCTTTGAGTTAAAATCGCACTATTATTACCGTCCGTTCGAGGAAAACGGTGGTGTTCCGCGTCGTCATCGATACCAACACCATCATCGTGATGGTCATCCCAACATGGAACACCAGTTGCAACAGTTATCGTCGTCGTTCGAATTACCGACGTTCTTAGCCGGCGAAGAAGAAGCAATGAAGTACATCGAAAGACACGGGAAAAAAGGTGGAGGAGGAGCAACGAACAGAGGACGAACGCAAAGCACACAACGGAGAGGATGGATCGCGTCATCAAGCAGCAGCAGCAGCAGCAGTAGTGGTAGTAATAGCAACAATAATAAACCAGATAAGAAATTTTACGACGTGTATTTGAAAAACGCGATCGAAAACAAACCCGCTTATCCTCTCTTGAAAGGCTTCTTGCGCACGGTTTTGGAGCAATACCCGGAGTCGAGAACGTGGTTCGACGGTGGCGCAGGAACGTGTGGAACGATGCGCGCGTTGAGAAGCGCCGGAAAGATTGTGAGAGGCATTGAAATATCTGACGTAAGAAAGACGTCGTGTAAGGAATTAGCCAAGGAAGGGGTAGTAGAAACGGGCGTTTTGAACGATTTGAGTCGCTTCGAGGACAAGCAGTTCGACGTCGTCTTCTCGAGCGAAGTCTTAGAGCACGTACCGACGCATTTAGCCGAACAAAGCGTCAAAGAGTTGGTAAGAATTGCGAAAAAAGACGTCTTCGTCACCATTAGCTTAAGAAGGTCTGGGTTAGACCCGAAAGACCCGAAGAAACCGGCCATAGTTCACCTCACCGTCTGGCCTCGCGAAAAGTGGGAGAAGGCGTTCCAGAAAGCCGGATGCGACGTCAATCGAGACGCGTTGAAGAAGTTTGACCTTTACGACGAGTCGAAATACGGGGCAAAACCAAACTTTTTCGCGTTCACGTGTCACCAAAATGACAAAGACGACGACTTAGAAGTAGAAGTAGAGTAGAAGTAGAAGTAGAGGAGGAGAATCACGGCGTGAGTACGAGTTGAATAAGGAAGGCGTCGACGAAGACGCCAAGAAACGGATGTAAAGCGACCGCTTCGCTTTTGAACGAATTTTGCAATGTACACATGGTACTACTCACAGCACACAACCGCCAAAGACTCTAGATTTCAAAAAAATACAAAAACCCTAAACATGAAAGACCGTATCTTTGAAAGCCCAAGAACAAGAAGAAGACGAAGAAGAAGTGCGCGAGACCGACACATTTCTTCTTCATATCAACGCACGCACAATAACAGCACATCAACCATGTCGTTCGCATTACAAACCGCCTTGCCGATGCGCACCACCGCGACTTTCTCCAGGTTCGTTCGTTCGTTCGTCGTCGTCGTCGTCGTTTGATGCGAGCTCTTCGGTAGCTCTTTTGTCGTCCTCTAGAGCGGTGGTTTGGAAAAGAGGGGGGTCGGATCGCCCCCAAAAGCCCCTTCTGTGTGGGATACGCTTCCTTTCTCCGTGTGTTCGTAAAGGTCTTTTCCCGAACACAATTATTGTCCGAGCGCTTTGAGGTCGTCACTCACCATCATCTCTCCGCTTTTACCTCTCTCGACACCAACAGCAAAGTCAAATCGCAAACTCGATCCAACACCAGAGGTGCCAAAGTGCAAACGAAAGCCTTCTCGGACGTGAACGTGACCATCTCTGCCGCAAACGCGTTGATGCTCTCGCTCGGCAGATTCGCCTTCATGCCGTACCAAAGAGCGCAAATGGAGAAAGCTGGTTTGCCGGAGCAAAACGGTGAGACGCACTTCGCCGCTGGCGACGTGCAAGCGGAAGAGGCTTCGTTTTTGAACACGACGAACGACCCGGCTGGCTTTACGTTGATTGACGTGATGGCGTGGGGTTCTCTCGGTCACGCTTTGGGCTTCGCGGCTTTGGCCATCGGTTCCTTCTCTTTGCTTTAAGTAGTAAGAAAGAGCGCGTGTAGAACCTTAGTAGTCAAAATCAATTTGTGCACAATATATTAAACGTACTATCATATTTTTAAAGAATCTTTGCGTTATTCTATTTGTTCTCCTTCTCTTTCTCTTTTGACTGAGTGGGAGTACGCGTCAGACTCAGATTCAGACTCAGATTCGCTGTGGGTGTGAGATTCTTTTCCTCGAAAACGCTTTTCTTTTTTACTTCACAAAAAAGAGAAAGTCGATCTTTTTTTTGTTCGCGCGCTAAAGTATCACGAACTCTTGGCGTGCATCGAACAAAAACACGCAACGACGATAACAACAAACGAACAACGCAAAGTTGTCCCGAGAGTACACTCTTACTCCTTGTTTACTCTCCCACACTCTTTGTATTTATTCGCGTTTATCTCTGTGTATTTAATTCTAATCTCAGTGGCGACTGTTGTTGAATTGACTCGATCGGTGGTGCGGTTGAGTGAGTTCGTGTACGGCGTAATCGCGTGAGAAAAGAAGAGTTCGAGTATCAACCTTCACTCTTCACTCTTCAATTGTCTTTCGAGACGATGATGCTTTCGTTAAGAATGTTGTTTTCCATCTTTTTTGCTGTTACTTTTTGGGGTGCCCTTTGTGTGCGCGCCGAAGAAACAACAAATAGTGGACCCAGCGTATCGACGTGCGTCACGATGCCGGACGTGAGCGCATGTGCCAGCCCAACGTCAACGTCGTGCAAAGTGTTGCTGAATACCTGGAATGACGCCGGGTGCTTCTGCAATGGCGTGAACACGGTGGATGTTTCGGCGTATGCGAGTGCTTTGGAAGGCGCGATGTTAGCAAACGGCATCGAAAAGCACGACTCCGCGTCGGATTCCGTATGCGTGCAAGCGTTAGCAAAGCAAACGTTGTTGGATTCGCAAGATATTTTAAAAGCCCCGGCGTACGCGTACGCAGTGAAAACGTCCCCGACGTCGTATTCCGTGCATTGGGTTGCGAGCGATGATTACAAGGACGAGAACGTTTCCGTATATTCGGTTACGCCTTTCATTCCTGGTGCAGATAAGATGCCAATCGGGTACTCGTGGCCGTATTATGGCACATCGTCGACATCAAATAATACTGTCGTTATGGGTGGTGCTTTATCTACCGTGATGGACTTATCGCTCATGGAGCAAACCGCGTCTGCCTTAGGAAGCATAATCGTTTTTCTTGTACACGCCATCGTGATGGATGGTACTACGAAAACTGTCTCTTCAAATTTTGCATCAGCTAAATACGTTCCTGTTTCTTCAAGCATCACTGTTGTTGAGATGTTTGCTTCGGCGAGTTCATCCGATTTTTCGACGTCGTGCGGCACGTTTACGTCTCCTTGCGGTTCGTTGACGTCAATATTGGCGTCGACTACGTTTATGAATGCGTATTCTTCGAGCAAGAAAGTGTCGTTGCTTCCTGGAACGTTCGGTTCAAGTTCGTGTGGTCTTTCAATAACGTCTCTTGGATCGATCGAAATTTCTTCTCTCACCGGGGTGCCTGATTCCACTTTAATAGACTGCGGTTACGAGAGCAATTTTGCCACGATTTCTGGTGACGACGCGGTCATCGTTTCTGGCGTGACTATTTGAAACGGTTGTAGCGAAACCGGCGGCGGTATAAAAATTGCAAACTCAACAACGCCTGAGCGCGTCCAGATTTCCGATGTTGTCGTTAAAGACTCTTTGGCAGAGAATTTGGGTGGTGGTGTTCACGTCGTGACCGCCTCTCCTAAGTTTGAAAACGTCGTCGTGCAAAACTGTTCAGGAGGTAACGATCGAACGGGTAACGCCAATCGAGGCGGTGGCATTTACATCGAAACAAATTCAAACGTCATTGCAAATGAGTTGACCGTGAAAGACTGCTCATTGGACGTTTCCGGTAAAGGTGGTGGTTTGAACGTTGATGAATCCTCCGGCGGTGTTTTCACGAACGCCGTTATTGAAAACAATTCAGCCTTTTTCGCGGCTGGTATTTTCATCGGGAACAGGTGCACGCCAAAGTTCATAAACGCGAAGGTTTTGGGTAATTCGGCGAATTATGGTTCCGGCATTGGTATCTTCAACGGCGGCGACGCTGAGTTTGTGAACGGCACGATTTCGAAAAATACGCCAACCACAAACGCCGAAAGTTATGGTGGCGGTCTTCTCGTCTATTCAGGTGCTAAAGGAACGTTTAGTGGCGTTACTTTCACCGAAAACGAAGCCGATCATGGCGCTGGAGTTATGGCATGGCCACAGGCAATTTTACTCACGTTTAATTCGTGCATGTTCACAAAGAATGTCGCGAAAGTGAATGGCGGCGCCATCAACGCAAAGACATCATCAACGATCATCACGTCCGCACAGACAACTTTGGCTGGAAACGAAGCTCAAAATCTTGGCGGTGCTATTCATGCTGAACAATTAGCGTCCGTAACACTTTCGTCTGATACGACCGTGTATAAAAATACCGCCAAAAATGGCGGTGGAATGTCGTGTATCGGCGCGGATATCACTATCGAGTCTGCCTCAAAATTCGTCGAAAACGTTGCTTCTTCCTATGGTGGTGCTGTTTACCTCGAGTCATCGTGTAAGACTATTGTCAAGGCCGCGATATTTTCCGGGAACGTTGCTGGTGGAAGCAATGATACGGTATGCCCGAGAATTCGCGGTGCTGGTGGTGGCGCATTTGCTGTCGTTGGCATATATGACGTCTCTTCGGTATCTGAAGGTGCGACCAACTTGGAAATCTCTCAAGGCACCGTTTTGACGCAGAATAAAGCAATCGACGGCGGTGCAATCTTTGTTTTGTCTCCGAATGAAGTCGCAACGACTAGTTCTGTTTCTGTTTCCGTTCCGTCTGTGCCTTTGTATGCCGACGGCGCGGTCGTCGCTGTTCGAGGGGGGGCGACGCTTCATGAAAACACAGCCTTCGGATGTTACGGCCCTGGCAAAAAGCGCGGAGCTGGAGGCGGTATTTACGCAAGCATTGGTGTTATTACCGCACAGGATTCCATCTTCTCTAAAAACGTCGCCGCTACCCACGGAGGTGGCATTCGAGCGGTCGACAATGTGGCGTCCGTGAAGCTTGACGCAATGACCATGGCTGAAAATGTCGCCAGCGACGGATTTGGAGGTGCCATTGCAAGCTCTGCGATGACGTTTCAAGTCAAAAATGGAAGTATCATGTCGCAAAATGAAGCCACTAATGGCGGTGCAATTTCTATAGCGCCATTATCTGAAGAAAGCGACGCGAGCTCGGCATCGGCAACGAGTAATGCGCTCGATTTCGAGCTCGTGTCCCTCACGCTCGACGGAAATGTTGCTCACAAAATAGGTGGCGGTCTTTACTTTGACGCGAATTTCGCGAAAGCGCCAACAACGCCAACAACGATGAATATTTTATCACAGTTGACTTTTCGAGCGAACATGGCAGAATCTGGCCCAAGCGTATATTGGACGCGAGCGTCTTCGCCGAACGTCGAGTTTTCGTGTAATAGCTGCATCAATTTGCCATCCTTTCATCCAAAAGACTACGCGACGGAGGCGTTGAAAGTTCAAGCGTCAGGATATGCTTAAACTGAGCTTTCAAAAGGCGTCGAGTCGGGCAAAGTCGCCAAAGCGTTCTCGGTTGAACTTGTGGATTATTATGGACACGTCGCGGTTTCCGAAGCGGCATCATCGATGTGCACCATTTCTACCGCTTCACACGAATTGAACGATATTGACGTCACGAATTACGCTGGAAATGTTTCAAGACTCGATTTTTTGAAAGATCACTCTCCTTTGGTCGTTTCCGGCGAACTCGTTGAAAATACTCAGAAAGGCGTTTCAACCTTTGACGAGGTGACGTTTCGTGGCGAGCTCGGTGACGTTTATCGCGTATCGTTTCACTGCAAACGCTCGAATAATGATCAAATCGGAGATGAGATGGTTTTGAATGCGCAAATCTTAAACTGTCTTCCCGGTTACCAGCCGTCCTGGACGAACTTAGAGAACGGAAAGAAATCAGCGAGATTATGCAGTTATTGCAAAGATCGAACTTTCAATTTGGATGGTATCCAGTGCAAACCGTGTCCTGAAGGCGGCGAATGCCGCGGTGGGAGTGATATCTCCTCTCTCGAAGGTTGGTGGCGCTCGAGTGATACGTCCGAATACATCTTCCAGTGCCCCATGGGTACAGATTCGTGTAAAGCGACCAATTCGACGGGCGACGTCGCATGTGAAGATGCCTATGAAGGGCCGGTGTGCGCGCTGTGCAAAGAAGGTTACCGAAAATTGGGCGGCAAGTGCTTGAAGTGTCAATCAAAACCGATTACAGACGCTATCCCGGCTCTCGGCATTTTAGCCGGCATTGGATTTTTAATTTACATATTCAAGAAACCGCTTCAAGAAGCAGCCGGAACGGTCCTCGCCACGTGTGTCGTTTACGTCTTTCAAATTTTCGGTTTGTTGTACTCCTACGACGTCAAATGGCCTTCACCAATGGAAAGAACGTTGGGAATACTCGACGTGACTAACTTGAACTTGGACGCGTTAGCACCTGGGTGTTCGAACGCCTCCAATACGTTTTATGTTTCGTACATTGGTGCTTTGTCTGTACCGCCTATCATCTTGATATTCACTTTCGTCGCTTATACCAGTGCTGGAGTGATTAGGAAGATGAATAGGAACACATTCCTCGGGGCGAACATCAACGACGATAAACTCAACGAATTCCAAGGTAAATGTAAACGCAATTGCGTGTGGATGCTCGTGTTAACCTACGCTGGCGTCACTAAAACCGTCTTACAACTCTTCAACTCGAGAACTCTGGATGTTGGTACGTTCCTTCGCGTGGATTACAAAATCGAGGCTGAAGGAGCGACGTATAACGCCTACCGCTCGTCTGCATATTTGGCGATGATCATTTATCCGTTTGGTTTACCACTGTTTCTCGCATGGAAGTTATTGAAACAGCATCCGTCCAGGAAATTGTCCGAATCTGATTTCTTGAGTCCAACGTACGGTTTCATGTACAAATCAAACCGCCCGGGATGCGAAGGATGGGAGCTCGTTTTATTGGCGACTAAGTTCTTCTTAGCCGCCATTCCAGTATTTGCTACCGAACGTAATTTACGAGGTGTTCCGAACTCTGGATACGACGTCTCCTCTGAATTCGCGTCGACATGTCAAATTGCCATGGCGCAATTTGTCTGCGGCGTTGCCTTTTGTTTGGCTTTATACGTCAAACCGTACACACAACCGTTGCACAACCGCCAATTCTCGTTGGCCATCGGTACCGTCATCTCCTGGCAGGCCGTTACCACCGCCGTCTTTGCTAACCCGCAAGCGTTCACAAAAATTGAATCCAATGGCGTCGGTGTCGGTTTGGTAATCTTTTCGCTCGTCACTTTAGCCTACGGCATATCGGCGTCGGCGAAAGCCGGCGAAAAGCCATTCGCGCGCGAGAAAAAAGACCCAGCCGAACCGTCGTTTTGGAAGTCTAAATCGTTGTTTTCAAAATCTTTTAGAAGGGATAGCCGAGGATTCAACGTGCGCACAACAGTGCAGAAAGGCACTTCAACCACCGAAGACAGTCACGAAAAAGCTTCTTCTTCTTTGAAACCTCTCGCCGGAGCGGTGTAAACTACGAGGAGGAAGAAGAAGAGGAAGAAGAAGAAAAAGATGACAAAGAAGAACTTTTTGTCTTCGACTCTCAAGACCCGGTGCGTTCTTCTTCGTGCGCTCTTGGTACTCGCCACGTGCCAACGCGCGATCGATTCACAAGAACACCGAACTCGTATTTATTTATTTATTTATTCATTTATTCATTCATTTACACACACGAGTACTCCGTATTCTTAAATTGTTACAAAAACCCTAAATGCCCCTTGTTGTTTTATCCTTAATTTAATTTTGGCCTCCTCAAAAAATCTCCTTTCATCAAACACGATGCAGCAACGCGCCAACGCGGACTCGGTTCGCTCCGAGAACGAGAAAGTGCGACAAGCGAACGAGGAGCGCTTGAAAGAGAAGCGAATGGTGCGCGTTTTATTTCGTTTCGTTTCTTCGCCCGGCGCGCGAATTGCGCGCGCGTGTAGTTTATGTGTATCGATTTTTAGATGCACACGATCGCCGTCTCTCGACACCGCGTGTCTCTCTCTCTCTCTCTCTCTCTCTCTCTCTCTCTCTCTCTTCTTCTCTTGTCGTTACGACGAGGAAGTCAAAAACGAGCGATCTTTCAGTCTCTGTCCCTCTCGCACCGCGTAGCGTGTTCCTGGAACTGACGGACGTCTGCTTTCTTTATCCCGTGCGAAACAGCAAAAGTCCTCTCGCTCGAGCGGATCAGCCTCCCCAGGGGCGATAATCTTTTCGTTGTTAGTGCTCGTTGCCATCGCGGTGTTTGCGATTGGCCACCCATCCGGGCAGAAATTGTCGAACCAGGCGTCAAGAAAGTTTGGATTAGGTGGGCGTGGTGGTAGTAGCAGCAGCAATTACGATGTTGATAGTAGCAGTGGTGGTGCGACGGACGGTGCGGAAGAGGTGACGCCGGAGGAGACGATGTCGGAGGAGGATCGAGAAGAGATCGCGGCGGAAGAAGCGGAAGAGGCACAAGAAGAGGCGGCGGAAGAAGCTGCAGAAATGGGTTTGAATAACGATGCAGCTGAAGCGGTGCCAACGAGAGAGAATATGGATTCCATGGCCAGATGGGCCGCGTTGGGAGTGCCCGAGGTGTGCATTAGACCGGGCGTCGCGCCGAGCGGGGTGATTCCAGGATTAGAGCTTCACGATCGATACGACGACGCATTTTACACGAAACCAGCCGGAACGACTGAAGCGCACACGGATAAAGTGCAACACACGGTGGAGCAAAAAGCGGAACACCAAGACGCGAAGGAGGAGTTGCAAGACGCGAAGGAAGATTTGAAAGACGCCGTGGAGGAGTTGAAGGAAGAGATCATCGAAGAGAAAGAGGAAGAGGCAGAATTGGCGGCCGAAGAAGGCGTGGAAGTTTCCGACGAAGGACAAACTGAAGACGAGACGAAGTTGGAGGTTGGGCAAGAAGACGCCGAGGTTGTTGCAGGCGCGCCTTCCGATTCGGAAGGCGAAAAAAGACGCGCGCGAAGCTTGCTCGGGAAGCAAAGGAGAGGCAAAAACACTGGTACGCCGTTAGCGGGGACTTCGGTGCCGAATGTTCCGTTAGCGTCTGCCTCCTTCGGTCGCGAACGATACGCAGGGCCAGAAACTAACCCGCTTCTCGTCGAAGGCATGTCTGAAAACGCCGATGAGATCGATCAAGCGGATACGGAACAAAGAGTCATGTTTGAAGTTGCGAAAGTGTCGCTCTTTGACATCGCGTGTCAGTTTGCCAACGCTGAATGCGCCGATGCCGCTGCGTTACAGTTGGCTGCGGCGTTGAGAGCGGACGCCGAAGCCGTTATCAACCCAGACGTGTCTCCGGAAGAGCTCACGGAAGTTTCTGCGAGACTCTCTACGTTGCACAGTAACCCGAGAACGATGTTGAACTCGTCCAAGTTACCGGCGATGGGAAAATCCGGTGAACTTGGCTCGTGCGCATTGACCAGCGACGCCGAATATGACCCGAGTGGACAACGTTTTGATGCGACTGTTTCCAGGTTTGCCTCAGTAATCGACGTACACGATACGTTGGTGTACTGTGCGCCGGATTCCAAGTTTTGCAAATTCACGAAACTCACTGAACCGATTACTGAAACGACCGTTCGATTAGATGCCGCCTCGTATTTGTTGGCCAAAGCCGCGGGTAAAGTCATTCATTCCATCTTGGCCAACGACGAAGGTTTAGGCCGAGGCATCTCCAACTGGGGCTACGAAGGCGAGCCGACGCACAACTTTATCACCACTCTGATGCTCTTGCGTTCTGGTTTGTGCGCGCGATTGGACGTTTATGGTCAACCGTCCATTCCGCTCGAATGGTTCCGCTCGCAAGGGTACGGCCACATCACTGCCATCCCGGGAGATAGCGAAGAGGACCAAAAATTAGCCAAAACGCTTGTCCAAGAGAGATACGCCTACAGAGTCGTCATGGACCAAGGAAAAATGTGCTTCTTCAAGTAAAGACGAAGGAGAAGAAGAGGAAAACTATATAGTACACTATTTTTTATATACGAGTTACGTGATTACGTCTTTTTTAAAATTAATATCACGCGTGGTCCTCTCTTTATGATAGTATTCGATTTTCGATACAGCGTACAAGTTAGTAAGTAGTAGCAGTAGTAGTACTACTAGTAGGCTTTTGCTCTTTTTGCGCTTTATTGCGTGTTCATCAATCTCTCTCTCTTTCTCTATCTTCCAGAGAACCTTTACCTGCTCTTCTTCTCTAACCCGGCAACTCTCGCATAGTGATCAGTTACGACATTAATATTGCACCCGTATTGCGCGTAGCACGCTTCCAACTTTTTGCCATCCAATCCTACGCGTCAGAAAGAAGAAGAAGAAGAAGAAAAAGAAGAAAAAGAAACGCGTGTCAGTCTTCCCTTTTCTTTTTGCAAAGCGCAAATTGGAAAGAAAATGATGACGCGGATTATGAGAGATCATCAACGAGAATTTGTATCTAAAAAAAGTCTCAAAACACGCGTACCTTCGCACTCTTTCATCGCGTCCTTAATTTCCTCGGAATCGCAGTATCCTCTCGCGCCGCCTCCACCAACCGTGAATTCTTCCTGCGATGATCCGCGCGATAGAATAGAAAATAGGTAAGTGAGCGAGGTGTCGTAATCAGATTTCCAATTCTCGTTAAACGCCAATGTGCAAAAAGAACGATGCGTTCAAAAACGTACCGCTTTTTTCAATTTCGGTTTCGTCGGTTCCGCGCGAACGACGATCTTTGAGCGCGCTTTTGAGTGCGTCGAAGATGCGATCGACGAAACCATGCTTGTTGCTGTTGTTGTTGTTGTGGTGGTGGTGGTGAACATTTTCTTTCGTAAAGTGCGTGCGGGGGCGTCTTAAAAGCGTTTTG
>MDTG01068178.1_pt1 | contig 14498 bp, 13 predicted proteins | sample 811421 | NCBI WGS metagenome assembly MDTG01 (sample SAMN05326645, study PRJNA326480) | marine metagenome | isolation source: seawater | place: Pacific Ocean: South East | collected 2011
CTTTTCTCCAATTCAGGAATTTTTCCATATTGTAATTCTGACATTAGATTAAGATCGCTTTCTCGTTTAGCCTTCTCCAGTGATCTTCGGTGGATCTCTAGATTTTCTTTGACTTCTTTTACCTCTTTCAACCAATTTTTTTCCTTGGTCCATATTTTTTCCAATTCTCGGTATTCCGATTCAGCAGAGGAGAGATTTTCTTCCAGCTCTAAAAGCCGATCTGTTGACCGTGAGTCTTGCTCCTTCTTGAGGGCTTCTATTTCTATTTTTAACTGTATGGTTTTTCTGGAAAGCCTGTCCATCGATTCGGGCTTTGAATCTAATTCTATACTGATTCTGCTTGCAGCTTCGTCTATTAGATCTATTGCTTTGTCTGGCAAATTACGCTCAGTAATATATCTTGCTGAAAGCTTCACCGCGCTAATGATAGCTGAGTCAGTTATATCTACACCGTGATGAAGAGCGTATTTATCTTTAATGCCTCTTAAAATTCCTATCGTCGCTTCAATGGTAGGTTCGGGGACAATTACTTTTTGGAAGCGTCGCTCCAGGGCTGAATCTTTTTCAATATACATCCGGTACTCGTTTAGAGTCGTGGCGCCAATACAGTGAATTTCTCCTCTAGCAAGAGTAGGTTTTAACATATTACCAGCATCCATTGAGCCTTCTACCTTACCCGCGCCAACTAGAGTATGTAATTCATCTATAAACAGTATATTTTCACCGGCGGCTTCGGTGAGGTCCTTGATCACGCCTTTCAATCTTTCTTCAAATTCGCCCCTGTATTTAGCGCCTGCGATTAATGAGGCCAGGTCCAGAGACAAGACTTTTTTATTTTTTAGCATCTCAGGTACTTCGCCATTCGCTATTCGCTGCGCAAGACCTTCCGCTATCGCTGTCTTGCCCACACCCGGTTCGCCGATTAATACCGGGTTGTTCTTAGTTCTACGTTGTAATACTTGCATCGTGCGTCTAATCTCGTCATCACGCCCGATGATAGGATCTAGTGTGCCCTTCTTAGCTATTTCGGTGAGATCTACTGTAAAACGCTGTAGGGCCATTCTCTGTTCCTCATCATCTGCGCTATACATTGGCTTTCCTCCGTTAACTGCTTTTATTGCCAGGATTAATTTCTCTTCCTTGATACCGTTTTGAATCAAAATTTCTGATACCTCATTTGGGTTGCGGCTCATTGCTACCAGAAATACTTCAGTTGGTATAAAACTATCTCCGTTTTGCTCTCGGATTGTTTCACAATCCTCAAAGGTTCTTATTAGCTCCTGACTTGGAAGAATGTCGGTTTCAAAACCCGTTACTTTCGGCATCTTAATCAAATAGCTAGACAAACCCTTTTTCAATTTATTGGAATCGCAACCAGTAAGTTCTAGGATTTTTATTAAGGCGATATTTTCCTCGTTAATCATTGAGAAAAGAAGATGAACAGGCCTTAAAAATTGATGGTTACTTTTCTTAGCGAGTGCCTTTGCGTTCAATATTTCGCTTTTAAATTTGTTAGTTAATTTGTTGCCATCCATAAGAAAATATTCCTGCTCTCATTTATATAGATGGGTACTCTAGATTTTTTTTCAAGTGAATGCCTCGGAGTTTTTTTAAATAAAAGGCATTCTTAGCTAGGGTTTATCACTTATCCAGATAATTCCAATCATCCTGTCCTTGGTTTTTTCTCGGCGAAAAGAAAAAAAACTCTCACTTTCCTGATAAACACACCTGGAAGTTTGGTAAATATTGGAAATGCCGCTTGTTTCTAGGGTGTATTTCACCGCTCCTCTTAGGTCGAAGTATATTTCATTTTTTATTTCTACGAAAAAATTTCTATAAGCAGGGTTTTTCTGGCAAAAGGACTTACGTAAATCGTCTCTCACTGAGTAAACGCTTTTTGAGATGGCCGGTCCAATCCAAACTCTTATGGTGGAAGGGGGGGTTGCAAGGGTCTCGATCGTATTTTCAATTACCCCAGCAAGCAAACCTCTCCATCCAGCATGGATCGCCGCGATTTCTTTTCCATTTTCGCTGCATATTAATACTGGTACACAATCAGCAACTTCTATAGAGCAAGGAATATTTACTGCACTAGTAACGAGTGCATCACCAATGAGGTTTTGAACTTTTTTCTCGACTTTATGCACAATAGCACTATGCGTTTGATGTAATCTAACGGGATCAACTGTTCTTTTGAAATCTGCAGATCGAGGTAGGTACTCTGATAAGGTTAGAGTCGCATATGGGTCTCTCAGTTTCGTCGTAAATAGTGATTTTATTCGCGTAGGAGCAGGCCAATTCGGTAGGATAATAGGAGTGTGGGGGTACAGCACGGTTCGTTTTTTCATGATCTAGATAGATCTCTTCTCAGTTGAAGGAGTAATCTTTTAAAGTCGCTGGGTGTTTCAGAGTCTAGTTCTATTAACTTTTCACTTTGAGGTTGAAGGAAGGAAATTTTTTTCGCATGCAGTGCTTGCCTTGGGAATGAATCTATTAATTCTTTAAGTTTTGGGTCAGGGTTTTGGGGTGAAATGGGCCTCCAGCCATACAGTTTGTCCCCTACTATCGGGTAGCCCTTCCAGGCTAAATGAACCCTTATCTGGTGTGTCCTTCCTGTTTCTAGTTGCAACTCTAAAAGGGAATGCTTTCTGAATTTTTCCTTTACCCTATAGTGTGTAATAGCCTCTTTTCCTCTACGATTTACCTGCATCTTGATTCTTTTGGTCTGATGGCGACCTATAGGCTGATTTATTGTCTCTCCTGCAATCAGAACTCCATTTACGATCGCTTGATAAGTTCTGCCGATTTGTCTGTTCTGCATCTGTTGATTTAGGCAACGGTAAGCCTCTATCGTTCTAGCAACTAGCAATAAGCCAGAGGTATCTTTGTCGATTCTATGAATAAGCCCTGCTCGGGGAAGAACAGATAGTTCGGGAAATTTTGAGATCAGTCCGTTTACCAAGGTCATGTCTCTATTCCCAGGAGCTGGATGAACAACAACGCCAGCTGGCTTGTCTAAAACAATATAGGTTTCTGAAGTATCCACTAATTTGAATTCTACTTCTTGAGGTTGCAGGCTTTTATTTTCTTCTAATATAGTCTCCAGCGTAATTATATCTCCCTCTGATACTTTAGAATTCGGTTTTGCTATTGTTCCATTTAACAGTCCATTACCTTTTTCTATCCATTTCTTTATTGAGGATCGTGAATATTTCTTAAGTGATTCAGTGAGCGCTTGATCAAATCGTTTACCGCTCTGCTCGAGGGAGATCTTAATAGTGTGGTATTCTTCTGATGTCTTTTTCATAAAATGATATGCTGTAATCTCAAATTTTTAACAACGCAATTTATGCTAACTATAATCTTCGGAAAATACCGATAAAAAATAAGCGATAACTACTTTTTATTATGAAAAATAGAGCATTTGTTAATATTATATATTTCTCCATTATTTTCCTAATTTTGATTGGCCTGGGAGGATGCGGTTATTTTCAGAGTGAAGCGTCTAGGGATAGAGAAGAGATGGATTGGCCTGAGGAAAGGCTATACAAGATGGCGAAAGATAGATTGGATTCCGGCTCTTGTGGAGGGGCTATTGAGTATTATGAAAAGCTCCAAAATAGGTTTCCATTTGGTGACTACACCCAGCAAGCGCAAATAGAGTTGGCGTATTGCTATTTCAGGACGGATGATCCAGCTCTTGCTATTGAAACGATAGACCGATTTATTAAACTATACCCATCTCATAATAATATTGCTTACGCTTATTATTTGAGAGGGCTTGTGAATTTCGGAAGAGGTTGGGGGATTACTGAGAGATTTTTCAAAAAAGATGAATCACAGCGTGATCCAGGCGCTTCTTTAGAATCTTTTAACGACTTTAGTGTCGTGGTAAAGCGATACGGTAGTAGCGTGTATTTTGAGGACGCTAGACTACGGATGGTTTATCTTCGTAATATGCTTGCTAGACATGAAGTTAATGTGGCCAACTATTACATGCGAAGAGGAGCCTTCGTGGCAGCATCAAATCGCGCAAGGTATGTCGTGGAAAAGTACCAACAAGCACCGGCCATGCCTGAAGCTCTCGTTATATTGGCTAAGTCTTATCGAGTTTTGGAGATGGAAGATCTGGCGGATGACGTGTTATCAGTTCTAGAGCTAAATTATCCCGAGCATCCCGGTCTTAGTGAGGTTAGGGCTATTCAGGTTAGAGAATGATGTTTTGAATTTCCTAATTCTTTAGCTCAGAATACCTAGAAGTTATCGGAAATCTTCTGTCTCGGCCAAAAGCTCTTTTTGTAATTCGCACACCGGGAGCGGCCTGCCTCCTTTTATATTCATTCCTGTCAACTAGTTTGGAAACTTCTGTTACGGTGTGTAAGTTAAAACCAGTTTCAGATATCTCAAACGGGCTCATGTCCTTCTCGATATATTTTTCTAGTATGGGGTCAAGAATGTTGTAGGGAGGTAGATTGTCTGAGTCTTTTTGATCGGGTGCCAATTCAGCAGTAGGTTCCCTATTGATCACACGCTTAGGGATAACATAACTTTTTTGATTTCTGAAATTCGATAACCGGTAGACAAGTGTTTTAGGAATATCCTTCAAGGGTGCGAACCCTCCAGCCATATCACCGTAAAGGGTGGCATATCCGACAGCCATTTCACTTTTGTTTCCCGTGGCAAGAACTATCGATTTCGACGCGTTAGAACATGCCATGAGGAGTACTCCGCGAGCTCTAGCTTGTATGTTCTGCTTGGTCACTCCTTGGTCCAAATTGGGGAGTAGCTCGGATAACGTTTCGCAAAAAGTCGAAACTGTTTTTTGGATAGGTAAAATATGAAAATCGCAATCTAGCAGCTTAGCTTCCTCGCGCGCATCATCAATACTCATCGACGCTGTGTAATCAGAAGGCATCGATATTGCGGTAATTTTCTTTTTGCCAAGAGCATCCACAGCCAGTGCTAGTGTGAGGGCAGAGTCAATTCCACCCGAAAGCCCGATAACACAGCCCTCAAATCCGTTCTTTTCGACATAATCACGTATACCTAGTATCAATGCTTGGTACACTAACTCTTCTTCGGAGGGTAGTCTACATATGGCTGACTTGGTTAATGTTGAGTCTTTAGTTTTCTCTATATCTACCAAATGAAGTGTTTCTTCGAAAGCCGGGGCTTGTGCGATTGTCTTGCCTTGAGGGTCAACGCCGAAAGAGCTTCCATCAAATACTAATTCATCCTGGCCGCCCAAAAGGTTGACGTATAAGACTGGAATCTCGGAATCACTGCTAGCAATCGATACTGCTTTCAGCCTCTCTTCATGTTTTCCAAGATGGTAGGGAGAGGCATTTATGTTACATATCACGTCAGCGCCGGCCTTGGCTGTTTCAATAGCATTTCTCGGTACCCAAATGTCTTCGCAAATGCTTACCCCTATATTTACACCATTTACTTCTACTACTGTTGGTTGGCTACCCGGAGTAAAGTATCGCTTTTCATCAAACACTGCGTAATTCGGCAGTTCTCTTTTTCGGTAGTTGGCTCTGATGGAACCATTCGAGATAAAAGCTGCGCTGTTAAAAATTTGGTTGTCCACATATTCAGGGTAGCCAACAATTAGGCTACAATCCCCTGCTTGACTAGTGATATCATCTAATGAGCTTCTAACTAGTCGGCCAAATTCAGGTCTTAACAAAAGATCCTCTGGTGGATAGCCAGTTAGTGCCAGTTCGGGAAATACAATGAGGTCGACACCAAACTGATTTTCTGCTCGTTTAACTATTTCAAGTATTTTCTTTGTGTTCTCTTTTAGGTCGCCCACGCAAAAGTTGCTCTGGGCAAGACCTATTTTTAAGCCTTTAGACATAGTTTTTGAATTTTAAATAAGCTTTTATACGATCTAGCTCATTAATTCGGCCAAAATTTCCCCCATCTTGGCAGGTGACCGTACCGTTCGAACCCCCGCCTTTTCCAGGGCTGCAAATTTATCTTCAGCTGTGCCCTTTCCACCTGAAATTATTGCACCCGCATGACCCATTCTTTTCCCTGGAGGTGCCGTCACACCAGCTATGTAGGCTACTACCGGTTTTGTAACATTTTTAGAAATGTACTCTGCGGCTTCTTCTTCAGCAGAACCTCCAATTTCCCCAACCATGATGATGCCTTCGGTGCCTTTATCTTCCTGAAACAACTCAAGACAGTCGATAAAGTTCATACCATGTATTGGATCGCCTCCAATCCCAACGCAAGTACTCTGCCCAAGCTTTGTTGATGTTGTTTGGTGAACAGCTTCATAGGTAAGCGTTCCAGATCGTGAAACTATTCCAACCTTGCCAGGCAAATGTATCGCGCCAGGCATAATTCCTATTTTACATTCTCCGGGTGTGATGATGCCTGGACAATTTGGTCCGATTAGGCGGGTTTCTGCTTTGGTGCGCAGACTAGATTTAACCTTGAGCATATCCAGAACTGGGATTCCTTCGGTGATACATGCTATGACCTCTATCCCTGCATCCGCTGCTTCGGCTATGGCGTCGGCGGCAAAAGGTGGAGGTACAAAAATCATAGAGGCATTCGCGCCAGTTTCCTCTACCGCCTCTCCCACGGTGTTGAAAATTGGTCGGTCTAGATGTTTTTCTCCGCCTCGGCCTGGGGTTATCCCGCCAACAATTTTAGTTCCATAAGCAATGGCTTGTTCGGCGTGAAAAGTGCCTTGTTTTCCTGTAAACCCTTGCACAATAACTTTGGTATTTTCATTTACTAATATTGACATTACTTTCCACCTCCGGCTGCGTATACCACTTTTTCTGCAGCATCGGCTAGATTGTCTGCACTTAGTATGTCCAATCCACTTTGTTGAAGCATCTGTTTTCCTGCGTCGACATTAGTGCCCTCCAGACGTACTACTACGGGCACATTAATGCCTACTTCCTTAACCGCAGATATGACGCCCTCAGCAATAAGATCGCACCTAACTATTCCACCGAAAATGTTTACGAGGATAGCTTTAATTTTGTCGTCCGAAACTATAATTTTGAAAGCTTCAGCTACTCTCTCAGCAGTGGTTCCACCACCTACATCTAGGAAGTTTGCCGGTTCTCCTCCGGTCAACTTTATAATGTCCATAGTAGCCATCGCTAGTCCTGCTCCATTTACCATGCATGCTATGTTCCCTTCCAACGTGACGTAATTAAGATCGAATTCCTTTGCTTTTCGCTCCTTTTCGTCTTCTTGGGTTGGATCTCTCCAGTCAGCTATTTCTTGCCTATAAAGTGCGTTCTCATCTAGGTTGATTTTCGCGTCAACAGCGCACAACGAGTTATCTTTAAGTATTGCCAGGGGATTGATTTCAATTAAACTAACATCCCTTTCTATAAACAGCCGGTAGAGACCTCGCACGATATTTTGGAGCTCTCCTCTTTGAGCCTTATCTAGTTTGAGGCCGAAGGCTAGTTCACGACATTGAAAATCTTGTAATCCTAAATTGGGATCCACACTCACTGTGATAATTTTTTCAGGAGTTTTGGCTGCTACCTCTTCTATGTCCATTCCTCCCGCACGAGAGCCCATAAATGTCACTCGCCGAGACGCGCGATCTATAATTGCACCTAGATAAAGTTCTTGGTCAATGTCGGCTGCCGCAGCTACTAACACGCAGTTTACTGGCTGCCCGTCTGGCGCGGACTGCTTAGTGATTAGTTGAGAACCGATCAGGGTAGCAGCGCTAGACTCGACTTCTTTCAAGTCCTTCGTAAATTTGACCCCCCCGGCTTTCCCTCTCCCGCCAGCATGTACTTGAGCTTTGACTAGCCAAGCTTCTCCCCCTAAATTTTTTGCGTGTTTGACTGCTTCTTCAGCGCTTTGAGCAACCTTCCCCGCTTGGACCGGTATGCCGTATTCTGAGAACAAGTTTTTAGACTGATATTCATGAAGGTTCATCTTTTCTCCTTAAAAGGCATGTAATTCGAACTTAAATTTTGCTCGTTGCGTTTAAAAGGCAGCCTACCCGATAAACTAAATGTTGAATGAAATCTTAAAATATAGGTCTAGTATATATTATTGTCTAAAAGGAAAAACCATTCTTTATGATAGTTTTTGATCGAATACGGGTTTGTTTAGGTCTACTCGTGTAAAATTCCCCCTATACCCAACCTACTTGAAGTGAGCCTATGTTTCCGAGATTAATAGTCGGTATTTTAGTAACAATAGTTATTGTTGGATTAATAAAAAAATTTAGAAAACGTTTTTTGTCACCTGAATCTAAAGTTTCTGGAAGCAAGGCTCTTAAATGTGCTTATTGCGGGGTTTATACCCCTAGTGATCAGGTGATTTATCGAAGAGGCAAGGTTTTCTGCTCTCCGGATCACGCTAATAACGGAGTTTAGGTCCTCAAAAGGGTATATTTAGATTGGCTTCCCCAAGGATGCAGTTAGAATTCTCTCGCGGGAGTTATTTCAGACGAGATGTAACAGAAAGTCGTGGTAAAAATGCTTAATTATCAATAAAAGGGGTTGCGTGCAGGTCGTCATGCCGCGTATTCTATTATCTGTAGTCTGCGACAGTAGCTCCTTATCCTGGGGGTTTTAGTCGGTTAAAGGGCTAAATGATTCGGGGTTTCAATCCCCTCAAAGACAAACAGGAAAATTTTTATGGAGATATCCGAAATGAAGAAAGAACAAGGATTCACTTTGATCGAGCTGATGATAGTGGTAGCTATCATTGGTATATTGGCGGCTGTCGCTTTGCCTGCTTATCAAAATTATACCAATAGGGCGAAAGTTACCGAAGCCTTAAGCGTATCAGCCGCTGCGAAATTGGCGGTTGCAGAAACTTTCACCTCAAACGGCTCTCTGCCGACGTCGAACACTGAGGCTGGATTGCCGGTTGCTACCGACATGAACGGGACTGATGTTCTATCGGTGTCGGTTGCTGGGGCTGGGGAGATTACGATTACGATGAGAAACTCAACTAACTCGGTATTAAGTGATAAAACGGTAACTTTGACGCCAGCTACTAGTGCCGGATCGATTACCTGGACCTGTGCTTCTAATATAGATAATGCGGCTCTGCCTTCAAACTGCCGTTAGCAATCTTTCTTTTACTTAAAATTCCTCTCGACTGAAATAGTCGAGAGGAATACTTAAGTTCCAATCTTCCCAGCTTTTAATTTCCCTTTATCAAAGGGATTAGCTCCCTGATGAGCTTTGGATTAGCAGTCACTATGCTAGAGGAGTAAAGATAGTTTTCTGATGCTTCGTTGTCACAGACTATGCCCCCCGATTCCGATACGAGAAGAGCGCCTGCCGCTACGTCCCAGGGTTTAAGGCCAGATTCCCAAAATCCGTCCAATCTCCCACAAGCAACATAAGCTAGATCCAATGCAGCTGCACCGCCCCTACGAATATCTGAACCACCCATAAGCACATTTTTTAGCGAGTTTATTGAGTTTTGAATTAGGTCAGGGTCTCGGACTGGAAAACCAGTAGCTAGAAGGGAGTGCTCTAATTTCTTTCGATTACTTACTCGGATTTTTCGTTCATTCAGCAGGGCTCCTCTTCCTCTTGAGGCTGTGAATAATTCATCTAGAGTGGGGTCGTAAATTACCGCTTGCTGAAGTTTCCCTTTAATAGAGAGAGCTATTGAAATGCAAAATTGAGGATAACCGTGCAAGAAGTTTAAGGTGCCATCTAACGGGTCAATAATCCATAGATGGTCCGAGTCTCCTATACTGCCGGATTCTTCGGCTAGTATTGCATGATCAGGGTAAGCATCTAGTAGAGTTTCTATGATAATCTTTTCGCATTGGGTATCTATTTCTGATACAAAGTCAAAGTCTGCTTTTTCATTGAATTTCAGCGTTTCAACTCTAGGAATAGCGCGAGTAATAACTACACCAGCAAGTCTTGCCGCGCGAATGGCTATATTAAGCATCGGTTCCATGATATCTACCAAGATTAGTCAAATTATACTGTCGACTAGTTTTTATTTTATATTGTAACAGATATTAGTTTTAGGAATTGGAAGATGAAAAATACGAATAATGTTAGAGTGGTATTAGTTTCCACCAGTCTTCCGGCGAATATTGGATCTGCAGCGCGGGCTATGAAAACAATGGGTTTTGGAAACCTGTACTTGGTCAATCCAAAAAAATTCCCATCACAAGAGGCTGTTGCTCTAGCATCTGGGGCGGATGATATTTTAAAGCAAGCGGTTTTGCACGATAACTTAGTCGATGCTCTTGATGGCACGTCCTTGGTGTTTGCAACTACCGCCAGGAGTCGCCACTTTTCGCTACCGGTATCTACCCCAAGGGCTGCTGCTGAGGAAATAAGAGGGTACGATGGTAAAATCGCTATTGTTTTTGGAAGAGAGAATTCGGGTCTCTCCAATCAGGAACTCAGTTCGTGTAATCGAATCATTAATATACCGTCTAATCCTGACTTTGCTTCTTTAAACATTGCGCAAGCTGTTCAAATCTGTCTCTATGAAATAAGAAGCTTATTGACTGCTGAGACTAAACAGTCTTCATTTATTCCAAAAGGAGATCGGTTCGCATTCTCTCATGAAATTAAACGGCTTGAAAACCATTTGGAGGAGGTAATGCGTATAGTTGATTATTTTGATCCTGCTCAGCCGAAGCATCTTCACCAGCGAATTCATAGGCTTTTTAGTCGCTTTGATTTATTACGCAGCGAGGTGCAGATAATAAGAGGATTTTTAAGGTTTGTTGTAAGGAAAGTTAAACAGTTTGATTGAAGCGAACAAAGTTGTTGATACAGTTCTAAACAAGATGCTAAGAAAAGGCTCGTCCACTGTAAACGACGGCCTTATTTTTATCGATAACTTCTCCGATCTCAAATACCTCTTCTCCTTCAGAAGTCAATGTCTTGGATATCCCATGAGCTTCATCTTTTGGAACAATCAAAACCATTCCGATACCACAATTAAAAGTCCTAAGCATTTCGGTTTCCTCTATTGGGCCCGCTTCCGCTAGCCATCTGAAAATTTTTGGAACAAGCCAAGAGCCTAGGTTAATTTTTGCACACAATCCCTTCGGCATTATTCGAGGTATGTTATTGGTCAGACCACCTCCTGTTATATGGGAGATGCCTTTAATTTGATATTCCTTTAATGCTGCTAAAATTGGTTTTACGTAAATTCTTGTGGGCCGTAGTGCCTCTTCGTTACTCGGTGTGCTTTTAGCACCTAAATTCAGGTCGCGAACCTTTCGATACAATGAGAAGCCATTAGAATGGATGCCAGATGAGGCTAGTCCTAGGACAACGTCACCCGTTGTGATGGCTTTTCCATCAATTATCGCTCTCTTTTCCACTATTCCCACCGCGAATCCGGCCAGATCATAGTGTCCTTTCGTGTAAAGTCCTGGCATCTCAGCCGTTTCTCCACCCAAAAGAGTGGCACCTGCGATCTGGCATCCATTGGCAATTCCTTTTAGGATCGAAGTTGCTACTTCGGGCTGTAACACGCCCATGGAGAGATAGTCTAGAAAAAACAAAGGTTCGGCCCCCTGTACTACGAGGTCATTGACGCACATAGCTACTAGGTCAATTCCGATTTCGTCATGTTTGGCTTCTTCTAGAGCCAAAAGTAATTTAGTACCGACACCATCCGTCGCTGCAACAATTATCGGCTCTTGGTAATCGAGGGTGCCAATGTTGAAAAGCCCTCCAAAACCGCCTATCCCTCCCATGTGGCCCGGTCTCGTTGTTCTAGAAGCAAAGGGTTTGATGGCTTCAACAAATGCGTCACCTTTGTTAATGCTCACCCCCGAATCTTCGTAACTCAAAGTACTCTTATTTTTATTATCTTTCATTAAAATCACTTCGGTAGTAAAGTCTCTCTTTCTAGTTTTTAGGAGCAGATCAATTTGTTAGACATTACCATTATTGTCAAAATTTTTCTTTTAAAATGATAGTAAAAACTAAACGAAATAGGGTTTTTAGGACTATCCGCGTTATGATTTTCAGTCTATGGGGATTGGCTCCTGCTAGCCTAATGGCTGCAGACGTTGCTAACTTGTATACCGCTGAAGTACCAATATCCGGAAAATCAGAGGGCGAACTTGAGGAGGCCGTTGGTTTAGCGTTGAAATCAGTTTTGGTAAAAATAACGGGAAACACTTCAGGTGCTGGCGACACTGTTAGCGTGCTGATCGATGGGGCAATGAGCTTTTTAGAGCGATATTCGTATATAGAGGGTGAAGATACTGATTTAGTTTATCTTTCCGCCACATTTGATCAGTCTATTTTGAATTCAGAGCTGACGACTCTGGAGATTCCTGTCTGGGGGAAAGAGCGGCCTAATACCTTGCTTAAGGTTCTAGTTGATAAGGGTTTCGGTTACGAAGATATCCAACACGAAGAATATGATTTTTTATTAAAAATGTTTTCAGAGCTCGCACGTAATAGAGGGCTGCCAATAAAATTCTCTAAAAAGCAGAGTCTTGAAAGGGTGGACGGTGAGCTATTTAGCTTAGATTATTCAGGAGTAGAACATGATTTTCTCGAAGAAGGATTAGAACAAAAATACCCTGCTTCATGTGTTGTTGTTGTAAATTTAAGAGAATCTAATGGCGACATCTGGGAAGCTTCATGGAGCCTCTCAATAGGTGAAGAAGAAACTAAATTCCAGTCGGAGGGAGATTTGCTTGATATAGTCACCTCTGAAATAATTGACTCTGTTGCTGATAGGGTAGCTGAGATTTTTTTGAATCCTAACATCATAAGGAACCCAGAAGCCATTGAATTAGGTATCATAGGGTTGGCGAGGTCGACGGAGTTTCTTGAGGTTTTAGCTTACCTATCCAAATTGGATTTGGTCGATAATGTTTCTATTAGCTCTATACGGAAAGAGCAAATTAATCTTAGCGTTTCTACGCTCAAGAGTCGAAGAGAGCTGCTTCAAAGTATTGCATTTGGGAATTACCTTAGGTTGGTTTCTGAATCGCCAATAATTTACCGCCTAAGCACTGGCAACTAGGAGAGGAGTCAAATTCGATGGTATTGTCCGATTCTCAAAAGTGGTTGGTAATTTTTATACTATCATCTGTCGCTTTATTACTTTACGCCCTTAAATCAGTTTTAATGCCGTTCCTTCTAGGTTTCGTTTTAGCTTATCTGTCGGACCCCTTCGTTGATCGGTTAGAGAAAATTCTCCGCAAAAGAACCATTTCTGTATTTGTGGTTTTCGTAATTTTATTTTTGATGGCGTCTTTTTCTTTGCTTTTGCTGATTCCCATTCTTGGAGATCAGTTGAAAAAGCTATTGGTTAATACCCCTAGAGTGATTTACTGGTTACAGTCTTATTTTGGCCCTTTAATTTCTGATTTTACTAATCAAGAATTTAGTTACATAGATATTGACACCCTTCGGAGCACTGCCTTAAGTAATTGGTCTCAAATTGCTAGCTATTTAAAAAAAATTCTTTTTGAGTTAGCGGGTTCCGGGCTTTATTTCTTAGGCTTACTAGCCTACTTATTGCTGGTTCCGGTAGTCACGTTTTATCTTCTTCGAGATTGGGATGTTTTGCTTTCTCAAATTGAGAACTCTATTCCCAAGAGGGTTCAACCAAAAGTTGTCAAAATAGTGAAGGAAATTGATGATGTGCTAGCAGCATTTCTACGAGGCCAGCTGGCTGTGATGCTTTTTTTGGTTGTATTCTATTCTTTAGGTCTATGGCTGGTTGGTATCGAATTAGCTTTCATAGTAGGTTTTATCTCTGGGCTGGTCAGCTTTATTCCCTACTTGGGGGTAATAGTTGGTTTATTTTTATCTCTCCTAGCTTTTGCTATTCAAATGGGGGATTTTTCTCAGTTGGTGGCGATTGGGGTAGTATTTTTGCTTGGACAACTGCTGGAAGGAACAGTTTTGTCGCCGATACTGGTTGGCGAAAGAGTAGGTTTGCATCCAGTCGTAGTTATTTTGGCAGTTATGGCAGGAGGCCAGTTGTTTGGTTTTTTCGGTGTGTTAGCGGCAATGCCGGTGGCCGCTATTTTGTTAGTTCTTTTACGTCACTGGCATCGGGGTTATTTAGTAAGTGATTTATATAGAAAGTGAAAATGAACTTTGGTGATCAGCTTATATTTGACTTTTTTGGCACGGCAAACACTAATTTTGATTTTGAAAATTTTCTGGTCGGTTCGAAAAATCTAGAAGTTTTTTCGGTCTTGAAGTCCTGGTCAAGTGGGCGCGGTTCCAAAATTATATACGTTTGGGGTGAATCTTCAGTTGGCAAGACTCACTTACTACACTCAGCTCTCAAAATGATAGGAGATCGGTCAATTTACATTCCCTTGAAAGAGGTGGAGGGCTTGCAACCTAGTTCGTTTAATGGGTTAGCAGAAGTCGGAGTGTTGGCGTTAGATGATGTCGATTCAATTTCTGGAAAAATGGATTTTGAGGAATCTCTTTTTAATCTTTTTAATTTAGTGGTATCAAACGGAGCTCGCTTGCTTCTATCAGCTAAAGATCATCCTTACCGTC